>Ga0307990_1004432_pt1 | contig 10328 bp, 7 predicted proteins | sample EllFjometagen129_FD_203168 | JGI IMG/M metagenome (GOLD analysis project Ga0307990, IMG submission 203168) | Marine microbial communities from Ellis Fjord, Antarctic Ocean - #129 | ecosystem: Environmental > Aquatic > Marine > Unclassified | place: Southern Ocean | collected 2014-10-08
CTTTAACGAGGCTTCATCACCCTGATGGAGACGTCCCCATTGCGTAAATTCTTTTAAGCAACTGATCAAACGGTCTTCATCTTCAACATACGGAACATAGGTGTCAATGCAGCCATTTTCCGCTAACCGGCGAAGTGCTCGGGGCTGATTGTTCAAAACCGGTTGCAAAACAATTATCCGGCCTAGAAATTGACTTAAGGGCTTTGCAATGGTTTCCGGGATATATGTAAATGGGAAATAAATCGGTTTCATCATTTTATCTCTATATTTTTGATAAAGTCGTAAATAGTGCACGGATGGCTAAGTTAAAAGTTTTACCAATACCATAAAATTTGGCAAGGCGTAATGGTTTTTCAGGCTCGAAATCATACATGTAGTATCTTGAGTGGCTGAAAAACCACACCAACGCAGTAGATGGGACTTTTAACGACGCCATCATATTTTTAAGTCCTGAACATCTACCCCAAGCGCCCGCAACGTTTCTCTTATCTGGTCTGCTTTTTCAAAATCACCGGCATTTCTGGCAGCCGTTCTTTTCTCCATCAAATCCAGAAGGCCGGGGTCCACTGCTTTTGGTTTAAAATCAAAAATTTTTATCACATCATCAACACTTTGGAAGGCGCTTAACAAAACGGCTGCATTGTCAGAATTTATCTTCCGGTCTTTAATCAATATGTTAATTTTTTTAATAATATTAAAAATGTCCACCAGAGCACGGGGAAAATTTAAATCATCATCCATGGCGGAAATAAATCCCTGTTTAATATCATATACCAGCTGATCAATATCCGGATATTCACTTCCGTCTTGAATGTCCATTAACGCATGAACACAGGCATCAATCCTTTTTAAGGATCTCCGGGTTTGTATGAGCAGCCGGGTTTTGGAAAATGTGAACGGTTTCCGGTAATGATTAGAAATCAGCCAGAAACGGACTTCACGGGGGGTAAACCCCTCTTTAATGAGTTCATCTAATGTGGGCAGGGGTTGCTTTTCGCCATCTGCCGCTTTGTTTTCCATCATTACACGCTCACAATGAATCCAGTACTTTGCTAAGGGTTTTCCGGTGACGGCCTTGGCAATGGCGAGTTCATTTTCATGATGCGGAAAAACAAGTTCCCGGCTGCTGGTGTGAATATCATATGATTCTCCCAGGTATTTCATCGACATGGCCGCGCACTGGATGTGCCAGGACGGGCGGACATTCCCCCATTCGGTTTTTACATAAATGCCCCGTTTTAACTCGGATAGCCGGGCACGCTTCATTAATGTGAAATCCCTCGGATTATTCTTTTCATATTCATCCAGGTCAACGGTGGCACCGAGTTTAATTTTATTTAAATCAACACCGGATAATTTTCCGTATTCAGGGAACCCGCCAATATTAAAATACAGGGACCGCAGTTTTTCATAGGCAGCGCCCTTGTCCATGAGTTTTTTCGCCAAAGCAACCATATCATCAATATGTTCACTAGCCCTTGGATATTTTTCCGCCGGCTTGATCATCAGCCGCTTCAAATCCTTTTTAAACAAATCAATGTATTTTTGGGTAAAATCCGAAAGCGGCTCTCCAGCTGCTTCAGACCCCTGAATGGTCTTATCGTCAAAATCCGTGATATTCATAATATGCGTCACAGAATATCCGCGAAACTCTAAATAACGGCATAAAATATCAGAAAACACAAATCGCCGGCATTCTTCTATGTGCATCCGGGCATCCGCCGTGGGACCGCAGGAGTACACCGATACTTTATCGGAATGAAGCGGTTCAAACGGCTCTTTGGTCCGGCTTAAGGTATTAAACAGATGAAGGTCCACTTTCTTTTTTACGGCAAACAACGGTGTGCTCAAATATCTTTCACCACTGTCCGGAAAGATGACCACAATAGTACCTTCCGTCATTTCTGCTGCTTTTTTTGCTGCAATCACCATAGCAGCGCCACTGCTCATACCGACAAAAAGACCTTCTTCCTTTCCCAGACGCCGGGTCATTTCAAACGCCTCTTCATCATCAATATTGACTATTTCATCAATAAGTCGTTTATCAAAAATCTCCGGACGATAGGCTTCTTTTAAGTTCTTTAACCCCTGAATTTTATGGCCGAGGTACGGTTCCACGCCGATAATTTTGATGTCAGGATCAAACTCACGAAATCGATTGGCAACCCCGATCACGGTTCCGGTGGTGCCAATCGTTGCCACAAAAACGGAAATCCGGCCATCTGTCTGTTGGATAATTTCTTCTGCAGTGCCGGAATAATGGGCCATCCAGTTTGCTTCATTATTGTATTGGTCGGTCATGAAATACCGGTCCGGATCTTCACGAACGATTCGGTAGACTTCTTCAATCGCCCCGTCGGTTCCCAGATGGCCGGGTGTTAATAAGATCTCCGCACCCCTGGCAGCTAATATTTTTCGCCGTTCTATGCTGACTGCCTCTGACATGGCCAGCAGCAGCTTATACCCCTTTATCGCACAGACCATGGCCAAACCGATACCCGTATTGCCGCTGGTGGCCTCGATAACGATTTTATCGTGTGTCAGCGCACCTGATTTTTCGCCATTCTCAATCATGAACAGGGCCGGCCGGTCTTTGATAGAGCCCCCGGGATTCACATATTCAATCTTTGCTAAAATTTGAACATCAGGGTTTGGGTTTAAGCGCTTGATTTCAACCAGTGGTGTATTACCGATGGCGTTTAAAATCGAATGATGCATTCAAATTTCCTCAGAAATATATAAAATTGGGCTTTTTTGTGAAACCATCGTTTTTGACAAACTCGTAAAAAATCGGATTCCGATGGCAAAGAAAAAATCTCCAAATTCGAGGCGCGCAAATCCTGAGTGATGATTTGTACTTAGCGTACCATGAAAAAACGAAGGATGCAGCGCAACAAAGAATTTGGGGTTTTTACGAAGCCATCATTTTTGCTTTTCTAAACATTTCCCCAAATGTTCTAATATTTGTTCACTTACTTTTAACGGGTCCAAAGAAGCATCCACCACCACAAATCGATCCGGCTCCTGCCGGGCAAGGGCCAGGTATCCGTTGCGAACACTTTCATGAAACTGAAGTTTCTCATTTTCAAACCGGGTTTCCGATTCTGACCGTGAACCGTCATTGATTTGTTTCCAGGCACGATTCAGCCCGATTTCAGGGTCCAGGTCAAGTATAAACGTAATATCCGGTACCAGCCCTTCAAACACCAGACTGTTTAAACGCTGAATCAGGGAGATATCAATCCCTCTGGTAAATCCCTGGTATACGGTTGTTGAATCGCAAAATCGATCACATATCACAATTTTACCGGTCGCCATCATAGGGCTGATGAGTGTTTTGATATGCTGAACACGGTCGGCCGCATACAGCAATAACTCCGTCATCGGATGAATATTAATATTTCCCGGGTCCAGCAAAATAGATCGGATTTTCTCTCCAAGCAACGTGCCGCCGGGTTCTTTGGTAATAATATAATCCAGACCGGATTTTTGAAGATACGCTGCAATATAGTCAATCTGGGTTGTTTTTCCGGAACCTTCAATTCCCTCAAGTGTAATCAGCATCTAAAAAATCCATTATTAAAAAGCTTTTCATGGTGACGAATTACCACTGTTTGATAAAATAACTTGTCAATCATTTCAAAATATTATGAATGAGTTATTTAAAAGAATGTCAACAGATACGTCAATATCTGAAAAATAAAATACACTTTTTTATTATTTTAAATATTTAAAATCAATAATATTATGCGGCAACTTAACTTTTCTTCAAGTTGCTGACATATAAAAATATCAGCACTATTGCGGTGGCTTTAATCGGGTTAAAATACATTTTTTCTTGTTTTACAAAATCCGATTTTCGCCATGAAGTTAATTCCGTGCTTCTTACAATAACCTTATAATACTTGACTTTTTAAGCTATTCAGGATTTTATACTGAAAATTTACGGGGTCTTCAAGGGATTATTATTTTATTAAATCAACGCACGGCAACTTCATGACAGCGCAAAAAAAAAAATCACACGCAAATATCCGACAACTATATATTTTTTGGATCAGCCTTATGGCTCTTATCCTTTTCCAGGCACCCGTCATATCATCAGCTAATACCATTAACCAACAAGACATTGTCCGTCCCGATACACCCTGGCACATCAATGCACAAAAAATCACCTACAATCAAAAAACCAATATTTACACCGCCATTGGTGATGTAAAAATATATAATGACGACAAAACACTGCGCGCTGAATCGATTCAATACAATCAGCACACCATGGAAGCGGAATCAACGGGTAATGTCCAGCTGAATGTGGGCAGAGATACCTTAAGGGGCGATAAAATAAACATCAATCTAAAAACAGGTATCGGTACTATATTGAATGGAAGCATATTTATTGAAAAAAGTCACTTTTTCATCAAGGGAGACAAAATTCTTAAAACCGGTGAAGATTCTTATACTATCTATAATAGCAGCGTTACCACATGCGATGGGGATCTTCCGCCATGGCAAATTACCGGTAAAAAAATCGATATTACCATTGAAAAATATGGCGTCATCCATCACGCCGCGCTTTGGACCAAAAAATGGCCGGTTTTTTATGTCCCTTATCTGATATTTCCTATCAACACAAAACGACAATCCGGCCTGCTTTCCCCCCAAATGGGCTACGCCTCTCAAAACGGATTCGAATTTATACAGCCCTTTTACTGGGCGATTAACCAAAGCGCCGATGCCACATTCTACTACCACCACATTCAGAACAGAGGTGAAAAATTCGGCGCGGAATACCGGTATGCGCTTTCCAATATCTCAAAAGGGACATTGATGATGGACACGCTTGATGACCGTAAAATTGACGACGGCACCGGAGATGCCAGTCAAAAATGGGGGTATTCTGATGATTCCTTTTTAAGAAAAAACACGGATCGCTATTGGTTTAGAATGAAACTCAACCAGAAACTGCCACAAAATTTTACCTCAAAAATAGACATAGACATTGTCAGTGACCAGGACTATCTGAATGAATTTTCATCCGGTTATTCCGGATATGATGCCACAAAAAAATATTTTGAATCTGAATTTGGTCGCGACATTGATGATCAAAATGACTTCGTCCGTGAGAACAGTCTCAATATCAGCAGAATATGGACACAATACAGTTTCAACGCCCAATTATTGTGGTATGATAATGTCATCAACCGGCGACAAAACGAAACCGATTCAACCCTCCAACAGCTGCCTGCCATCACCTTTGATGCATTAAAGCAGCCTGTTTTTAACAATCTGCTGTTTGCTGATATGAATTCCGAATTATTAAATTTTTACAGGAAAGACGGCATGACCGGTCAGCGCCTTGATATTCACCCGAGAATCTACCTGCCCGTGAATTATCAAAATTATTTTACGTTTGAGCCTTCGGCAGGATTCCGGCAAACAGCATGGAATTTGGATCGCGTGGAAGAGGAAGCGCCAGGCCTTGATCAACATAACTACCAGCACAGAGAAATTTATGATTTAAGAGCTGAGTTGTCGACTGACCTGTTTCAGATTTACCAGATGAATGGAGAATCCATTAATAAAATAAAACACACACTCATTCCACGACTGGAATATTCATATATCCCTGATACGAACCAGACGCAATTTCCAGATTTTGATGAGACGGACCGAATTGCGCCGGAAAACCTCATGACATTTTCTTTAACAAATATTTTAATATCCAAAGCACCCGGCGCAAAAGAATTAAATGCGGATGCGCCGGTTAAAACCATGAATAACTTAGATTCGTACAATCAATTTTTATGGTTTAAAATCGAACAGTCCTATGATTTCAGAATGGAAAATGAACCCGACAAAAAACCGTTTTATCCTTTATATGCGGAACTGAACATAACACCGGTCAACCTGTTATCTCTCCATGCGGAAACGGAATGGGACCATGACAGCGGTAACTTTACGACGTTCAATACCTACTGTAAAATAAGAAACAACCACGGAGACCACTTGATGACCGAGTACCGATATACCCGTAACGAAAATCAGTCCATTTATATAGACTTCAATAGCGCCATAACAGGCACTATCAGCATTTTCGGAAATTATGAACGAAACATACAAACCGCAGAAGACATTGAAAAAAGATTGGGCTGTCAGTATAGTGCCCAATGCTGGTCCTGCGATCTTTTTTATGAAGATAAGGATGATGACCAAAAAATCGGATTCATGATCTGCCTGAAAGGCCTTGCAGAAATCGGAAGCGCGTTATGATGGCGTCGTTTAAAATTTCATACAACATACCTGTTAAAAAAATATTGCATAACTACTTGACTTTTTATAAATTTGCATTTAATTAAAAAATATTAATGATATATTTTGATTCCACGGGAATAATTAGGAGGCGATATGAACAAACTGGAACTTATCTCAGCATTAAAAAAAGAAACTGATATCTCTAAATCTGAAGCAGCAACAATTGTCCAAATATTCTTTGATTCAATGTCTGAGTCACTGATCAATCAGGAAAGAATTGAAATAAGAGGCCTTTGCAGCTTTTTTGTAAAAAATTATAAAAGCTATGTGGGCCGAAATCCCAAAACCGGAGAAAAAGTTCTTATCAATCCAAAAAGGCTCCCCTTTTTCAAATGTGGAAAAGAACTTAGAGAACGCGTTAATAAATAAAACATAGCTTGGATCATACGGAAAAACTTGTGTCCGGCTTTGCATCTCTGGTTGGTCAAAAACGACCTGTCCGATTATTAACCGCAGCCCTTTTTAGCGGTAACCTTCCCCATGCCTTCCTTTTTACAGGAATAGAAGGAATTGGAAAAAAAACAGCTGCCATGGCGTTTGCCATGGCATGCAATTGTTTTAGCCGGCAAAAGGATGTTGAGGCCGAACAATCTAAATCACTTCTACCAGAACCCCGTTCAATTGAACCTTGTGGACGGTGTCGATCATGCAAAAAAATTATATCCGGAAATCACCCGGATATACTCTTGATCAAACCCTCCGGGGCAATGATTAAAGTTGATCAGGTCCGTGCATTATCCAGTAAACTGGTGTTAAAACCTTACGAAGCCGTCAAACGCTTTGCAATCATTACCGATGCCCAAAAATTAAATCCTGAAGCCGGTAATACACTTTTAAAAACACTTGAGGAGCCTCCTGAACACACTGTCTTTATCCTGACAGCACTGCAGGCGTCGGATATTTTACCAACCATTGTTTCCAGATGCCAGCAGATCCGTTTTAATCCGATTCCCGTTAATTCTCTTCAAACAATCATTGAGAATGCCCATGGATTGGGTGCAGCAGAAGCATCCGTGATTGCCACTATGGCCGGAGGCAGTGTCTCCTGTGCCGAATCAATGACAAAATCAAACTGGATATATAAGCGGAACTGGATTATTGACGAACTAGAAGCCCTTCCGTTACGGTCGATTAATTTATGTCTTGCCTTTTCAGATGCATTATCAAAAAATAAAGAATGGCTTTTCACGGCATTTGAAATAATGAAAAAATGGTTGAGGGATCTTGTTGTTTATAAATACGCTCCTGAAAAAATAATCAATATTGATTTATCAAAACGAATTAACGCATCATCAAAAAAAGCAAGTATCAACTCTTTGATATTAAAAATCAAGGCGATTGAAAAAGCAGAGCGAGACATCAAATCCAATTCAAATTTAAGACTGACACTGGATTCACTGATAATTACGCTCTCTAAAGGATATTAAAATATATGGATAAATTTGTAGGCGTTCGTTTTAAGCCAGCCGGCAAAATTTATGATTTCAATTGTGGCGCTTTTGTTTTAAAAACAGGGGACCATGTGATTGTTGAAACGGAAAACGGCCTTGGCTTTGGCGAGGTGGCGACACCGCCGACCCAAATCAAAAATAAAAAAAGTTCCCGTCCACTGAAAAAAGTGTATCGGCCAGCAACCGAAAATGATTTCAACAAGATAATAAAAAACTGTGAAATCGAAAACAAAGCATACAATTTCTGCCGTCAGTGCATCGCCGAACTTAAACTTGAAATGAATCTGTTTTCCACTGAAATCAATTTTGACGCAAGCAAAATCACTTTCTTTTTCACCGCTGATGGACGGGTTGATTTCCGCAACCTGGTGAAGATGCTGGTAAAAGAATTCCGAAGCAAAATTGAAATGCGACAGGTGGGAATCCGCAACCAGGCCAAAATGTGCGGTGGCGTCGGGAGATGCGGTCGGGAACTCTGTTGTTCCGCCTTTATGACAAAATTCGCCCCGGTGTCTATCCGGATGGCCAAAAAACAGGGATTGTCGTTAAATCCGACAAAAATATCCGGTGTCTGCGGAAGACTGATGTGTTGCCTGACATTTGAAAACGAAGGATATGTAACAAAAGAAAAACATAATAAGCGGAAGGAATCAAAGAATTAATGACAACACCTTTTTATATAACCACCCCTATCTATTATGTAAATGCAAAACCGCACATAGGACACACCTATACAACCATTGCAGCGGATGTGGCAAAACGCTTTCATGCCATGATGGGGCAGGAAACTTTTTTTTTAACCGGCACCGATGAGCATGGGGATAAAATTGTTAAAGCCGCTGAACAGCAGAATATCACGCCAAAAGCATATGTAGACCAGATCAGCGGCTTATTCAAAAATCTGTGGCCGGATTTTAATATTGACAACAATTATTTTATCCGGACAACCGATGCTGATCATATAGCGGTTGTAAAGCAGATACTGCAAAAAATTTTTGATTCCGGGGATATCTATTTCAGCGAATATGAAGGGCGCTACTGTTTCGGATGCGAGCGGTTCTATACAGAACGTGAGCTGGTCAATGGTAAATGCCCGGACCATGGGACTGCGCCTGAAATTATCAAGGAATCCAATTATTTTTTTAAAATGAGCCGTTACCAACAATGGCTGATCAATCATATCAAAGAAAATCCGGATTTTATTCAGCCAGAACGGTACCGGAACGAGACCCTTGCTTTTTTGCGTGAACCCCTTGAAGACCTTTGCATCTCCCGGCCCAAAACCCGACTGAAATGGGGCATTACACTGCCATTTGATGAAAATTACGTTACTTATGTGTGGTTTGATGCGCTGATCAACTATATTTCCGCTTTAGGCTTTCCAGATAAAGATAATTTTAAAAAATTCTGGCCACAGGCGCGTCATATCGTGGCAAAGGATATTTTAAAACCCCACGGCATCTATTGGCCGATCATGCTCAAAGCCGCCGGCATTGATATTTACAATCACCTTTATGTTCACGGCTACTGGAATATCAATGAAACCAAAATGTCAAAATCACTCGGTAATGTGGTTGATCCCCATTACCTTCAAACCGCCTATGGTGCCGATGCCATCCGGTTTTTTTTAATGCGGGAAATGGTTTTCGGCCTTGACTCGAATTTTTCGGAAACCATCCTGATTGAACGAATCAACACCGACCTTGCCAATGACCTGGGTAATTTGTTTTCACGGGTGCTGGCTATGTTTCACAAATATTTCAACGGTATTGTGCCTGAAATTTCCCCTGCAATCCGAAATGGTGAAAAAGCAGACTTATTTGAGGATGCACAACAAACGATCAAAGAATTTAAAAATGAAATGCAATCTTTCAAATTTCATAAGGCGATTGCCGCCATCTGGAATTTTATTTCTAAAATGAATAAATATGTGGTGACAACCGCTCCCTGGGAACTGGCTAAAGACGAAAACAAAAAAGACCGGCTGGCAGATGTTGTTTTTAACCTGCTTGAAGGCTTAAGGGTCATTTCCGGACTCATTCTGCCGATCATGCCGCAAACGTCCGCCACCATGCAGGAACATCTTGGCATAAATGCTGACAATTCATTATCAACGCTTAAACGGATCGCGCAATGGGGAACCCTTCAAACAGGCACCCGTCTCCCGAAACCGATAACGCTCTTTCCTCGCATTGATACAAAAAAGCAAAATAATAAAAATCCAAAGAAAAAAAACCTGAAAAAAGCAGATCCGGTACTGGTCAAACAGGAAAAACCTGAAAAAAAAGCCCTGCCTGATTTAAAACCTGAAATTTCTTTTGAGGACGTGATGAAATTAGATCTGCGGGTGGCAACCGTCATTCATGCAGAAAAAATACCAAAGGCAAACAAGCTTCTTAAACTGGAAGTTGATCTTGGAAAGGAAAAAAGAACCATTGTTGCAGGAATTGCAAAAACCTATTCTCCTGAAGAAATCTGCGGCAAACAGATTATCGTTGTTGCCAATTTAAAGCCGACAAAATTAATGGGCGTTTTGTCTCAGGGAATGCTCTTGGCGGCTGTCAC
>Ga0307990_1004434_pt1 | contig 10326 bp, 11 predicted proteins | sample EllFjometagen129_FD_203168 | JGI IMG/M metagenome (GOLD analysis project Ga0307990, IMG submission 203168) | Marine microbial communities from Ellis Fjord, Antarctic Ocean - #129 | ecosystem: Environmental > Aquatic > Marine > Unclassified | place: Southern Ocean | collected 2014-10-08
CTAAATTTGTCATTTATGTAGGGTCTCTTTTCAGCTTGCTTACAACTCCTATATATTCACTACACGATGCGCATTATTTCGCCTTTTTCCGTTGTAGTGATTTTTGTTAATCCATTGATTAATATCGCATTTGTATTTATGAGATATTGTTTCATGTTTGTTTTTCAAATGTACATATTTTTTTATTTTAATATCCAAATTTGTAAAATACCTTAAATTATTAAAACCACATATCCTCTGAAATAGCCAGCTCCGCTACTTTTGGTGTTGTTCAACAATGTATGTAAAAACTGTAGATGCTAGCACTACGGGATTTTTATATGCTGAGGTGCTATGCCGTCGTGTTTTTTTTATTTTATATCTTTCTTTTTTTGTATGCAAAGCATTTAAATTCTTTATCATCTTTCTGGTCGTACCGTGTCATATCGCAAAACATTTCTTCATTTGGATTATCATCATTTATGCAAGTGATACATAATGAAGGTTTTTTAATCAAATCTGTATTGATTTCATATCCATCATCATCAAAAAATCCCGCAATTTTGGAAGGTGGGATTTCGTCAATGTGCTTACGACCACTAATATTTTCTTTTTTTATTATTGCTGATTCAATTTCATAATCATCTGTTGGATAACTTTCTCCAGTAATGCAAGTAAAACAACTATTTCCAACTGATGCAGAACCAATTACCCAAATATCATTTCCACAGGAACATTTAATTCTTTTTTTATAATCTGCCAATGCAGAGTTAAGTCGTTTTCTTAAATCCTTTTCATTTTCACTTGGGTTGCTTTTCAAGTGTTTTTTTATGTATGCATTTATAGAAATTGGTATAAATCCCATTTTGTTTTTAAATATTTTGTTTTGTCAATTTTGAAAAATAATACCGTTTTTTAAATACCATTTTGCCACTTTACCAAAAACGTCTGAAATGGAATTTCCTTTAAATTCCTTTTTTTCTTCCATAAATTCTCCAATAAAAGTATCATATATTTCACTATTCAATTTTAATATTACTGGATTAGTTTTTCTGTCGTAAATTGTCAGTTTCCCAGAATACATGACCCATTCTTTTGATTGCAAATGTTTTCCAATTACCTCCTGATTTGCTTGATATATAATTTTTGTTTTTGGCATTTATTATTTGGCTTGTACAAACTGGGAGCGAGCTTTACCATCGTTTTTAATTCCCCTAATTTTACAATAATTTATCAATTCGTTTAAATCTATTTCAATATCAGTAACTTCAAATCCTTGCGAAATCAAATCTTTTTTTGTTTTAAGAAATGCTTTGTGCCACTCATTCCAAGTATCATGCATACTTTCTCTGTCATCAATTATTTTTATGAATCGTTTCCAGTCTTTTTTTCTGTAATATGCCAGTTTAATTCCTATCATATTTTATTGCAAATGCAGTTTTCTCAACATGCGACACAACTCCTAAATATTTACTACACTATACGCATTATTTCGCCGTTGTCCGTTGTAGTGATTTTTGTTAATCCATTGATTAATATCACATTTGTATTTATGAGATATTGTTTCATGTTTGTTTTTCAAATGTACATATTTTTTATGCTTAAATATTCGAATTTGTAAAATACCGGAAATTATTAAAACCGCATATCCTCTGAAATAGCCGACCCCGCTACTTTTGGTGTTATTTAACAATGCATATAAAAACCGTAGATGCTACGGGCACTACGGGATTTTTATATACTAAAGTGTTAGCGGCTGTTTTAATTGGTGTCCTCGAAAGGTAATATTTCTTCCAAATCACTATCAATATCTATCCCAAATTTTACACATATTTCAGCAAGATTTCTTCCAAAAACACCTCTTAATTCTCCTAAGGAAAGTACCTCATCTGCACCGAAATGTCTATATCTTTTATCCGTTTTTGGGTTGTCTTCGATATATTTTCTACATGCTGCTCTCATTAATTTGAGATTTGGGACTAAAGTAGACTCAGAATCAATTTGCTGTAAAAGATCAGTAATATACGTTCTGATTTGCATAATTGATTCCTTGACATGATAAGGAACTTCCATGTCGTAAGGATAAAATAATGCACGTCTATCCTCAAGAAATGAAATAAGTTTCATAGCAATATCTTTATCAAAAACTGGCGGTGTCCACGAAATACCAAAAATTGGAACTGAAACACCGGTAATCCTTTTAGCAATTTGTTTATAAGTTATTTTCATTGTTGTAAAATTAAAATGGCCGCTAACTCCTAAATATTCACTACACTATACTCTATATTTCGCCTTTGTCCGTTGTAGTGATTTTTGTTAATCCATTGATTAATATCGCATTTGTATTTAGGAGATATCATTTCATGTTTGTTTTTCAAATGTACTTATTTTTTTTATTTTATACTTGTACGGAACAGAATTACAAAATTTCTAGTTTTGTTTTGTACCGCATTACTACTTCTAAACAGCTTTTGCTTTGCAAAATTGTTAAGAATTAGTATAATATCCGAATTTGTAAAATACCGGAAATTATTAAAACCACATATCCTCTGAAATAGCCGGTTCCGCTACTTTTGATGTCGTTCAACAATGCTGTAAAAACCGTAGATGCTAAGGCACTATGGGATTTTTATATACTAAGGTGTTGACAAATGCTTATTCTGCTTCCATGAAATAAAATTTAACTCCAAAATCTTCTTCAGCAGCTTTTTTTAGAGACTTAATGTTTGTGTCTTGTTTGTCCGCAGACATACCAGCGACTAACAACATGAATTTTTTGCTTTTATGTTCATCTAAATAGCGTTTCATTTGTCCGTATGCTCTATCTCTTTGGTCTGTTTTCTTTGCTGAAACAGCCATTTTCATTTCAATTACATATGTTAGATCACCTATTTCAAGGTCAAAAATTCCTTTTAAATTCCCTTTACTTTTATTACAATTATCAAAATATGTGCGTAAATGCTTTTCAAGCTCAGAGTTTAAACTTGTCTCCTTAATAGTTTTACATTTTGACTTAGTTAACTTAAACGCATCAAGGGCTTTCACAACTTTTTCGTAATCTACAGCACTATCAACCCAACGCCCATAGCCATCTTTTTCCTCGTCAATCAAGGATATTGAATAGTTACTACCACTTAAAAGTCCTGAATATATTTCAAAATTCCCTGCTTTTATTGTGCTTAATGAAGTGTAAATATTAAGTTTCCATAAATCCTCATACGGAATTTTCTTTTCACCTTGATCCCACAATTTTTGAAGGCGTTTTAGTAAATTCGGATGATCTTTCAACAGAAGTCCATCTAAGTCCTTTTTCTTGTCAACCAAATTGATAGAGAAGTTTTCCGAAAAAATCAAATCTTTCTTTAACAGTAGATTTCCTAATGGTATTTTTTTTTGAGAGGTATCAATTTTTAGTTTTTTTAGTTTGTCTGGCGATATTTCAGGACTTGCAAGACTGTCTTTTTTCTTTTGATTAATATATTCCTTCTGAATCAATTTTAAAGCTGCTTCATTTTCCTTCTTAGTCATAATTTTCTGTTTTTTAATATTTGCCAACGTGTTGCTATAAATTTCTGGCGGGCTTTTCCACCCACCTAATATCAGGTTTCATAAACTGTAAATATAGCGAAAATCTGTCAAATAATCTCTGCTTGCCCGCTTGAATTTATAGCATGTTAGCGGCTGCCTTTTATTCGTTTTAATACTTTCTTGTAATATTTTATTCTGTCGTCCTTTACCATTTCTATAGGAATTGTCTGAACTTCGTTTGCTTTAAAAAGTTCAAGTTTATGTTTTGATTGATTTGCATATTTCTTTGGGTAAAAGTATCTAATAGTATTTTTTATTTCAACACGTTTTGTCACTTTAATTCTTGCTCTGTAAGTTAAAAGCCACCATAAGTGCATTTCCACAAAGTCAAAATTTAATCCAAATATGTCGATGTCATGAGTGAAAAAATAGTCTATCCAGCTTTCGTAATTAATTTGATTATCTCTAAGTCTCAGATGTATTGGAGAAAAGTCTTTTTTAGAATAGTTTCCTTTAGTTCCTGTTACAACATAGTTTCTCATTTGTTGTAAATAACCACCATAATGTTCATAACCCAGTGTAATTGAGCGTGGTGCTAATTCAGAACCGTGTATGTGCCAAAAATTAATGTCATTAACCTTGTCGATGCGAAACAGGTTGTAAAGACTTTCTTTAATATAGCCAGTATTTTTAAGTTTCTTGGTGTCCTTTGAAATTACTTTTTCTAACGTCAAATCGTAATTTGTCGTTAAAATATTCTTTACACCCAAATTTAAAATTTCTTGGTGAATCTCGTTTGGAACAAGTCGTCTTGCTTTTGCTGCGATGTACGCTTTTAAACGACTTTCTTTAGTCCCGTATTTTCTGGCTGAACTTAAAAATATTTCTTCATAATAAAGTGGAAATGGCTTGTTGTCCATAGATGTAACTTTTGTCAACTTTGCAAAATCAATAAGGTCAGTCAGCAAGTTAGCCCATGAATAGTCTGATGTTGCATTATTGATGTCATTTCCGATAAGTAAAACTCTATTTTCCATTGTCATTATAGATTACTGTATTTTATTAAGGTTGCCGCTAACTCCTAAATATTTACTATACTATGCACATTATTTCACCTTTACTCACAGTAGTGATTTTTGTTAATCCATTGATTAATAACATTTTTGTATTTAGGAGAAATCATTTCATGTTTGTTTTTCAAATGTACATGTTTTTATACTTAAATATCCAAATTTGTAAAATACCGGAAATTATTAAAACCACATTTCCTTTGAAATAGCCGGTTCTGCTATTTTTGGTGTCGTTCAACAATGTTGTAAAAACTGTAGATGTTAGGGACAATCTATTTTAAACTTTTATCATAATGGTATCTGCAACTGTATATCAGAATCTCATTTTCTTGAACATTATACACTAATCTATGTTCCCTGTCAATTCGTCTTGACCATAATCCTGCTAAGTCATATTTTAAAGGTTCAGGTTTTCCTTCTCCTTTAAATGGTGATTTTTGAATATCTTTTATCAACTTATTTATTTTCCGTAGCATTTTTTTGTCATAGGCTTGCCAAAAAATATAGTCTTCCCATGAGTTTTTTGAAAATACAATCTTATTCATTCTTCAATTAATTCATTACTAACTACTTTTCCTTCACTCATTTGTTTAATAGATTTATATAATCTATCGGCATTTGCTTTTGAGCTTAACAAGTGAACAGTTTCCATTATTGAATTATATTCATTTAATGAAATCATTACTGTTCCATTTCCAGTCTTTCTTTTTATTATTAAAGTTTCATTGTTTTCCTCGACATCATCCAAGAATTTTTTTAAACTCGTACGGAACTCAGTATAATTTGCAGCTATCATTATAATTTTTATTTAAGTTATTAATGAAGTACAAAAATACGTACTTTTTAAATAAATACCAAACTTCTAAGTAATTATTTTTTATTGGTAGTCTTGAAGTAAAAGGCTAATAATAGCAATCCAAATCTTGTACTACGCATTAACATAGGAATGACCTGTTTATAGAATTAAATAAATCTAAAAAATAAAATATACCAGAAATTAAATATTTAGTCAAATTAAAGAAATTTAAGCCACAGATTCACTGATGTTTTATTTTTTTAGTTGTGATGATCCGTGTTCCAATTTATTTTCTAAAGTATATTGATTCTTAATTTTTCCCAATTGTTTTTCAGCAACCTCCATTATTTGTTTAATATTTTTTAAATCGTGGGTTTTATTATAATCCTCAAAAATATTTTGTTTATGAATCCAAAAAGTCATATGCTCCCCTGTACTAAAATTTGGTCTGTTTTCTTCCTTTTTATAATCGTTATTCTGTTTAGCTATTTCGAATAATTTATCTCTAATATCTTTTCTTTTTTCCTTATCTTGCACATATACTTTAAAACAAAGTCGTTTTTTTGTTTTTTCTCCTTCTTCTAATTCTAATAAAATAAAAACTTCAATTTTTGGTTCACCAATTAAACCAGACCAAGCCCAAGCAAGACTCCAAAATCCACCTCTTGCATTATTTACAAAACGCCAATTATCCCATGTTTTGTTATATGGTAATCTTTTACTATTCAAACTATCATATAATTCCATTAAAAACCCTTGCCATGCATACCCTTCCCATTTGTTTACATTTGCCTTTTTATAGCTATTAGTTTCGGCTTCTATATTTTGAAGATAATCATGATAATCTTTAAAAATAGCATTAGAAATTTTAGTTGAATAATTATCCAAAATATCAAGAAAATCATTTCTCAAAAAAGGCATGTATTCTTTATCTTTAACATCGCTAAAATTGCTTTGATTTCCTGTTTTGAAATAAATTAAAAGTAGTTTATCTTCCGAAAGTTCACTTGGCAAATCTTTACTTTTACTTTTAAGTATAGCATTTTTATATCTGTTTAACTGATCGGAATGATTTCTTGTATTTGTTTTATCCTCAATTATTATTACATATTCGTTATTAATAATAATTAGAACATCTATTTTTTCAAATTGCTTCTTTACTATAATATTTCTATACTCTAAAGGTATTGAAATATTGAATAAATTGAATAATTTATTCAAAAGTGATTTTGCCGTTTTATAAAGATTTATATCTTCTTTTTCATGGTTAATCCATTCAATTAGCCAACAGATAAATGCATCCTGGCTTAACTCACTTGTTGCATAATCAAACAAGTTATTTCTTTTATTTTCTTTTTCCATAATATTATTTATTTTTATTTAACAAAAACTCAACTGAGTCGATTAATTCATTTTCCTGTGTATTTTCTAAATCTGATATTTCTTGTTTTAAATGTTTTCTGTAAAATAAATTATCTCCATTTTCGATAATATCATTTTCATTGAAACCTTGTGCATAAGTCCTGAGCAAAGTTTTAATTTTTTCTTTTGAGATCATCCGGTTATCACTCAGGTAGTCTGCCATTTGTAAAAGTAATAATTTTTGTTCAATTAATGTTTTCTCTGCCAGTTCTATTGCTTTACTTATCCATTCATGTGCCTCGTCATTAATCATATTATTTTCATCATGCAAATAATTATTAGTGTCCTGATCTTTTACCTGATATGCCGCAGGTAATTTTCCCATCCCACATTCTTTTAGCATTCTTGTTGTAAAACTTGTTGCTTCTTTGATATCACTTTCTGCACCGGTAGTTATATTTTCTTCACCAAAAACAATTTCTTCGGCAACAATTCCTGCGAGATACATTGCAATACGAAAAAGAATTTCTTTTTTCGAAACATATTTCCATTTGAATTTTGAAAAAGTAAATCCGGAATTTTCAACTTCTACGGAAGTAGAATAAATAACCTCAGGAATTGTTTTTAAAAGTATTGCAGAAATTATTGCATGACCGCTTTCATGAACAGCAGTTATTGCCTGAATATCATTTTTCCTGTTCTTTCTTAGTTTTTCGAGATTAAGAGTTTGCTTTTCGGAAAATGAATGGATCATCTCATTATTTTTATAATACTCAATTGTAATAATATTTTTCTCCACTTTAAAAATTATCTTGGTAGGAGATAATTTATTCAGTATCATTTCGATTATTATTTTCCCGAGTTTTGTATTTACAATTTGATGAATTGTTGTGAAAAGCGGACGTGTTCCCTGCGTTGGATAAACTCCTTCCCTATAAATCAAATCACAAATCGAATTGTCAAATTCAATGTTTACTTTTTGTTGGTTGTAAACTTTTTTGATAATTTTATCAAGTTCAAGTTTTATTAATTTCCTGAATGAATCACTGCTAAATGCAGGATAGATAATATGAATATTTCCAAGCCTTGCAATCTGCTCACTTCTGATTCTGTTTCTCAAAGCTTTTTTTATATTAGCGATATTAATTTTTAAAGATTGTTCATGAAACTCATCTGCATTCATATCAGGATTAAAATTCTTGGTCATGGTGTATGCTTCATCCAAATTTCCAAGAACAAAAATTACCGATTTGGAGCAATCAACGATTTTAGGACTGTTTGCAAATTCAAAAACCTTAACAAGAAAATTTATTGTTTCGTACCCATTAAAATTCAATAATTGTTTTTTTACATCAAAAGATCCGACAAATTTTTCTTTTACCATAGAATAAATCATTTCATGAAATTTTTTTGGAACAAAATAAATATTTTCATTTTCCGGGTTCTTAGTTTTCTTATCAACCATCTCATTATTATTACCATCTTCGATTTCCTTTTCAAAATATTCCTTTTTGGAAATAACTTTACCCTTTAAAACTTTAACTCCATTTCTCAGAAAATATCGCAATTTTAGTGTTAAATCATAAACTTCATCAAGTTGAAAATTATATCTCGACATTTGAAATTTTCCCGAATCTAAAAGCTGCCAGATAATACGGGAAGATTTTTTTTCGGATTCCTTTCCCATCTCATCAATTGTTCTTGCATGCTGAAATTCGTCAAGAGCAATCATAATCGGATAGCTATTCACATTTTCATAAATATCCTGAATCTTCCTTTTGATTGTCCAGTCAGTGTCAGAAGTATCTCCAAGGTCAAAACGATAATATTTATTGTCATATTTAAGTAATTCCGAAAGTCTGTTTATAAGAGAGGATTTACCAACTCCTGTCAATCCCCAAAGGTTTATCACGACGGGTTTATCTTGCAAGTCAGGAAATAAATACCATGAATTAATTGCATCAATTACCTCATCAATTACATGGTTAATTCCAACAAATTCTTCTTTTAATTTCTTACTGATAGAATTTAATAATTGTTGTTTTTGGATAATTTCACTTTGTAGTTTTTCAATCTTCTTTGTCATAAATTCTTTTGTTTTATACAAAGATATTGTGTGGGTATGACAAAGTGTGTCGGAGTAATATAAAAAGTTTCAGATGTAGAAAAAACAGGTCGTTCCTGCGAAACTTATTATGCGTCTTCTGATAACTTATCCAAGACTTCTGTCTTGGGTTACAAATAGATCATGCCTATGGCATTAATTATATTTTTCCACTGCATTTTGCAGCACGTTTTTAATCTCCATAGCCAACCATTCCGGCTTAATAACTTTAACCCTATCACCAAGCATTAGTATCTTTTGTTCAAACTCAAAATTGGGAATTATGCGAAGTTTGATTACTAATTCATTTTCATTATCAGCAATAATTTCTTGTGATTTATGCAGAGGCAAAGCTTTAATATATTTTCCTTGAAGCGGAATGAAAGATAATATAACTTCCTCCAATTTATTTATTGAATATGTTAAACCAACAATATTTTCAAACATTCTAAGTGGGTCTTTCTTTTTATCCGGCGAAAATATTTCATCAGATATTTTAAGATTTTCTATGCGATCAATTCCAAATGTCCTGAACTCATTTAAGTTTCCAACTATTCCAATCACGTACCAGCGATTTTGATATTCTTTTAGTAAATATGGTTCTAATAAATATTTTTTCGTTTTTCCGGTTTCAAAATTTTCATGTGAAAAAGAAATTCTTCTGTGATTTTTTATGGCAAAAAGCAGAGATTTAAGATTTCCAATTCCTTTCAGATATCCCTTTGATTCAAAAGTAATATATTTCAGTCTGTCTTTGCTATCTTTTAAACTTTCGGCAAGCAAATCGGCTGTCCCGACAATTTCAAGAAAACGAAGAAATGTTTCAATATTAATACTTTGTTCTTCATCAATAAAATAACCATTTTTAATTCGATTATATTTTATTTCGATTCCAAACTCAAATCTTATTTGATCAATATCTCTTTGAATTGTTCTTGTTGAAATTTCAAATCCCTGAGTAAAAAGAAACTCTTTGATAGTTTTAAAAGCAGGATATTTATTACTTCTGATCTTTTCAATTATTAAAGTATAACGTTGTATTGTACCATGTTTCGACATAAATCATTTTTTTTCCGTGAAAATCCGCTTGTTCCGCGTAATCCGCGTTCCAATTTTTCAAGCAAACAACTTAGCAATTTCTTCAATATTAGGTTTTACAATTCCTTTTTCAGTAATAATTCCTGTAATATATTTTGCATCGGTAACATCAAAAGCAGGATTAATAGCATCTGAGCCCGGGGAGCAAACAAGAACTTTTTGTTTTTCTCCATTTTCGTTAATTCCTGTCTGGTATAAAACCTCATCCTGACTTCTATTTTCAATAATTATATCTTTCCCTGATTTGCACTCAAGATCGAATGTTGAAGTAGGGGCAGCAACATAAAACGGGATTCCGTATTCTTTTGCAACTATCGCTTTTTCCAATGTTCCGATTTTGTTTGCAACATCACCATTAGCAGCAATTCTGTCAGCACCAACAATCATCA
>Ga0307990_1004435_pt1 | contig 10324 bp, 5 predicted proteins | sample EllFjometagen129_FD_203168 | JGI IMG/M metagenome (GOLD analysis project Ga0307990, IMG submission 203168) | Marine microbial communities from Ellis Fjord, Antarctic Ocean - #129 | ecosystem: Environmental > Aquatic > Marine > Unclassified | place: Southern Ocean | collected 2014-10-08
CCAAATCGGCAATATAGAGATAATCCCGAGCAACGCTGCCGTCACCCCAGATTTCGATGACATCACCACTCTTGATACGACCCAAAAAAACCGCAACCGCCCCTTGAGCACCACTAATTTTCTGCCTTTCTCCATAAGGGTTAGCAATCCGCAAAACCGTATAGTCAAGACCATGCAGATGGTGAAATAATTTAAGATATTTTTCGGTGGTCAGCTTGATAATTCCATACGAAGAAAGAGGATCAGTCAAACTTTCTTCGCTAATCGGCAAAGCCGCTGCAGAGCCATAAACCTGGCCCCCGGAAGAAGCAAAAACTATCTTTTTGACACCTTTTTTTACGGCCCATTCAAGTAAGCTCACCGTACTTTTAAGGTTTGTCTCAATATCATAAAGGGGGTTTATATTGGAAGAAGCCGGCAAAACCGTACTCACCAGATGAATCACCAGATCGATCCCTTCAAGGGCTTGGGCCAAGGCTCCGTCGTGTTCCTCCACCTTAGTAAAATCGCCATAACAGAGCTCGACCAAGTCAAGAACGGTAGTCAGATTTTCCAAATCACAACCAGGCCGCTCAAAAACCCGCACCCGATGACCGGCGCCAAGCAGAACATCAACCACATGTGAACCAATAAAGCCAGCGCCCCCCAAAACCAGATAGTTCATTTTATTCCTATTAAATCTTCATAAAAAGATTTATATTCCTGATCGAGACCAGCCAGAGAAAAGTGCTCCAGCATTCGTTGCCGAGCCGCAGAGCCCATCTTCTGCCGCCGCTTATCATCTAACAGTTCCTGGATTGCCACAACGTAGGCTTGAAACTTTTCCGGCTCCGAAACCAGAAAACCGCAATCCTGATTTACCAGCTCAGCACAACCCCCAACCTCGGCGACAACCGGCACCACCGCCATCGCCATCGCCTGATAGAGAACCATCGGCACCCCCTCCCAGTCTGAAGTCAGAAGCAAAATATCAGCTATCATATACCAATCGGGTAGCGTATCTAATGATTGTTCTCCGTACCAGAAAACCTGCTCTCGCAAACCTTGATCCTGCAATTCAGCTAAAAACTCCTTTTTCTGCGATTCCAGGTTTCCTTCGCCGATAATATGCATGGCAAAAGGAACTCCTTGACCACGCAATACGGTCGCAATCTTAAGCAGCCGCAAAGGCTGCTTCTGACGATCCAAACGCCCGATAAAAAGAATATTTAAAGCATCTTTACGGCGATAGTCAGAGATTTTCACTGACGTTTGACGACCTTCAGGATTATAAAAATCACTATCTATACGACCATGAATTACCTTGAATTTAGAACTTTCTACATAGGGGTAGAGCTCCATAATCTCTTTCCCAAGCTGAGCATATTCAAGATTATAACGATCAATAAAATGATCATAGCGCGGCGGCATATCAAATGCGTAACCGGTACGCCGCCCATCGGGAAAATAATCGAAACAATGAAATTGAGCAACCACTTTGAGGCCGGGAAAACGCTCCTTCAGTTTTGGCAGAGCATGAAAAGCCACCTCAGAATTCATAATATGCAAAACATCAATATTTTTAAGGGCGATAAACTCCAGCATAAACTCGGTCATCGCCGCCTGATCCCGGCAACCCAAAGCCGGCAGATCATAAATCTCTTGGGCATAGTCAGCAATCTTGGGCAGCCAGTTATTGTTTTCACGAAAAAGGGTGGTGACAAAATATTTATCACTCCACTCCGACTTAAGCTGGCAAAACCAATCAACCGTCATGGTATCAGCACCCCCGGTAATTAGCCAGGGGGCCACGTAGAGAATTCTTAATTTTCCATTATGGTCGCCAAGTCCCGGCTTCCTCTCCGCATTAAGTTCGGACTCCGGCCATTGCAAACAATCTCCCACGCAAACTTTTTGCAATTTATAGGACGCCTGAAGATAGCAGTAGAAATCGTCTCTTTTGCCTTGCAGATAATACTGCTCTGGGAAATAAACCTGTAAACCGACTTTTTTATTATAGTTGAAAAAAGTTTGCCACCGTTTATCTACAGTTACGATTAAAGGGAGATCAGAATCTTTAAACCTCGCCAAGAGCTTAGGAAACAATCTCCAGGGCTCAAAAGAGACTCCGACCAGATCAAGCCAAAGCGCATCTTTTTTCGCATACCCTGAGGACGGCATGAGATTGCATAAAGATTCGCTCACCTGCCAATACTGCCGGGCTCGACGGCGCAGATAGCGCTCATGGTTGACAATGTAACCCAGATGCAAAGCCTGTATATGTTCTTTTGCCAGAGCCCAGGAAACCTCATTACTTTCAGTAAGTTCCGACCCACAAGAGTGACAATGATAAATACGATCGCTCAATGAGACCCCAACCTGACCATGCCGAACCAGGTTAACGTAAAACTCCCACTCTTCATAACCTGCCGGCAGAGTTTTATTATAGCCCAACAACTCAAGCCCGGCTGAACGTCGAAAAACGACCGCTCGAAAACGATTTTCATGAAAAGAGGCAACCGGATCGACGGTTTCGAGACCCTCTTGCGCTTGCGCCCCGAACAATGGGTTGACACTCTTAATGAAAAAATGGGGCGGGGATGCTTCCAGTAACAATAGAGATTTTTCAAGAAAGGTCGGGGCCACCTCATCGCCACTATACAGTGCGACAATATACTTACCCTGCGCTTTATTTAAAGCCCGATTAAAGATCTCAACCCGGAAAGATGTGTCGATCGGTAAAACTTTCCAGCTAGAAAGCCCCTCTTTACCCATTTCATCGGCAAATTTTTGCTTAAGCAACGGATCTCCACTACGATCCATAAAAATAACGTCAAATTGGGACCACGTCTGTGTTTTAAGAGAAACAAGCAACGCTGTGGGCATGCCTACCTTTAAATCACAGGCAACCAACAGCGTCAGCAGCGGCGCGCCACCATAACTTTCCTGATGGTAGTGATGAGCATTAAAAAAGCGCCCGGCAGAATCAGCCATTTTTCTTTTCAGAGTTGGCAAAAGGTTACACTTCGTCTTTAAAAGAGTCGCTTTTGCACGCCAGCGACGCAGCTTTTCCTTTAAAGAAGATGGAAGAAAGATGCGCAATAACTCTCGTAACTGATAGACAACTTGATGTCCATGACGTAATTCGGAAAGAATCGTGAACAAACGAAAGCGCTTGGCATTAATAACCGCCTCATATTGCTGGCGATACCATTCTCGATTCTGCCATATTTGATGCTGGAACTGCTCCATACGGGCAAGCTCCTGGTCGCGTTGCCGCATCTGCTGCAAAAAACCCAAGTTCTGCTCTTGTAGTGTTTTACTCAACTTTTCCAGAGACCCCATCTGCTCTAAGTAAAAACGCTGCGCCTCCTGCAGGGTCCCAATATACTGATGCTGATCTTTTGCCTGGAGTGAAAGTTTTTCAACAAAGTCCTGCTCCTCCAAACGCCGACGCCCACTGCTAAGCAAAACCTCAAACTCTTTTGGGGATATATCTTTAACCCCTTGAAAGCCATTCTGATGCCGGTAAAAATAAAAAACTGAAAAGAGCAGGGTTTCCAAATGCAAACGATAATATTTTGCCAACAACCCGACCAAAGTCGAAAAACCCCATTGCCGAACAAGTCGCCCATCCGCCAAGGCCGCGGCCAGAACCAATGAAACTTCGAGCAAAAAGTCGGCCCCCTTTTCGAGCTCCCTCTCCTTCAAGGTATTTCCGGCATGCTGACGGTAAGCGAGCAACTCCGCTTCGCAATAACAAGCCTCGTATCGAGACAAAGCCCGCACCAGAAAGTCGAGATCATTAACATAGCGCAGATCACGAAAATGACCGATCGCAAAAAGCAAGCGCCGCCGAAAAAAGAAATTTGACGAAGTACAGAGAAAATTGTCTCGCAACAGGCTTAAAAGCAGGTCTCCATCTTTATGATAGTCGGCTTGCGCATCATGTCGCCAGCTACATTCGGAGCGCTCCGGTGCCAGCACAACTCCTTTTTCATCAATCAAACGCACCCCGGAAAAGGCCATCATGCATTCAGGACGGGTTTCAAGAGAGTCAACCATTACAGCCAGACGCTCAGTCATAAAGAGATCATTAGAATTCAAAATGGCAATATATTTGCCCTGGCTGAAACTCAACCCACGATTAATAGCGGCAGCAGTACCCCGATTTTCCTGGACAATGAGCCGCAAACGAGAATCCTTAAATAAAGAGATCGCTTGCACAGTTTGATCTTGCGACCCATCATCAACGACAATTACCTCAAAATCAGCCATTGACTGATCAAAGACGCTGTCTAAAGTCTCAACAATCCAGCATTCATGGTTGTAGGCCGGGATGATGACACTGACCAACGGTGTTGGGGCTCTATTTGAGGCCGACCTGCGATTGGAGTTTTCCGCTGATTTATTCATCTACCATTTTTTTGAGCCAAAAAGAGACCCCCTCTTTGCCTATCCCTTGCAAGCCGGGTGCGTCCCAAAGCTTTCGGAAATGGTCGAGGAGCTCTGTACACCATGAGATATAGACATTGGGCAGAATAATCTCAAAATTCTTCTGAGCATAAAGCAGTAAACCTCCCAGAACATACTGCTCCGAATACATGCGCTTGGCCCACTCATCCGGATAGTCAAAAGGCCAGAATATATCATGCAGATGAATATAGACATTGCGTTTAAGACGGGGGAGAATATCAAAAAAAAATACCTCCGTATCAGAATTCTGCAAAACCCGATGCGAGCCGTCGAAAAAAAGTATATCATTGTCCGATAAGTTATCAAAAACCGAGAGATCGCACTCTTCCAGGGGTTTACGAACAACCTCATCACAAAGCTCATCAATCTCGGCTCGCGGTAACGGATCAATTGAGACAATGCGGGTCGACGGACTATTCAGAGCCTTAGCTTTGGCGGCAATTCTCGTCGAATGTCCAGAGCCAATTTCAAAATAGGTACGAGGTTTGAGGGTTGAAATAAGCCCGAAAAGAGAGATTGCATCAAAAGCCGGGAAAAAACCGTTATTCCAAACCGGCTCTTTTGACGAAGTCGAAGAAGAAGAAGAAGAAGAGAGAGGAATTGTCAAAAACTGATCCATAAAAGAGGTAAACTCTTTTATCAGTTTTTCATAACCCTCTGACTGGGCCGCCAAAATGGACTCCATCCGAGCATGTCGAGGTACTATTCCACCATAACGTCGACACATATTATGCTGATAATAATCCTCAATTTCAACCCGATTGTTTTTTCCCATACCCTGCTCCTGATTTCTGATCGTAACAATATTGGCAATTTTATATTTTATACCAGGAGATCACTCATAGTCACCCGTTGCGGTCGGTAGTACTGCTGCAAATAGTTGTAAAAAGGCTCTACGTCATGCTCTGGATGATACTCTTCTGGATAATAAACAAAAAGGTTGTCCAATTTATTAAAAGTAAAAAATTCACACCAGCGACGATCCAGGGTCAACAAGACTAACTCTGAAGAGTTTCCAGCCCACTCCAAAATATCTTTTAAAACGGCTGGCGTAACCCCTTTGTCATTGTAAAAATCGAGCAAAAAAAAATTCTCCCCGACTCGATTACCCACCCCTAAATTAACCAAGTAACGGTTAACCCTGTAAGGCTGACGCGCCAATTCCAAAAGCCTCTTTCCATGAACTTTAATAGTTTTTCTATGCAAATTTCCAATTTTGGCTTTCAGGAGTTTATGTTTTTTAATCGCATGGAAATTGCGTGCCCCCGGTTTCACATAATAATTATAAAGAGGCTCTCTGATCACGCGCCCAACATAACCATGAACCACCAGATTGACACATAACTCCCAATCTTCATAACCACCGGCCATTACCGGGTTATAGCCACCCACCTGAGCAAAAGCTGTTTTTCTAAAAACCGCGTAACCCATCCGGTTCTCCTCCAGTGCAGACGCTGGAAAACTATCTCTGGTTTCCCAGATAAATCCATCAGCTCCAGTCGAACAGGTCCAAGTATAAGTAAAGAAATGCTCAGGTGAATTTTCAAGAAAGAGAAGACATTTTTCGAGAAACGTCTTCTCAATCGTATCATCAGCATCGAGCGGGAAAATATATTTTCCATGCGCTTGAGCAATGGCAAGATTACGCGCCGCAATAACTCCCTGATTGGGCTGTTGCATAACCTTAAATTTTGGAGATTGCAGTTTTTTCAGTTTATCAATCCGAGCCACAGTTTCGGGATCGGACGAACCGTCATCAATAAGAATTATTTCAAAATTCTGCCATGACTGAACCTCTAAACAGCCAAGTACCTGATCAAGATAAGCACCATAATTATAACAGGTGACAATCACGCTAACCAAGGGCCCCGACCACGGCCGCTGGTTGACCTCCATCGGTTTAACCAACTGTTTGTAGAGCTTGGTCAACCAAGCTGCCGACAACTCTGAAATCCGGGCTAACTTTCGTTGCAGCTTATCATTATAGAAGGCGGGATCCTTAGGGTACTTTTTAAACCTGGAAGGTATCGACAACAGAGCAAGCTGGCAAAGGTGATACCATAGTTTTCGCAATTTGCAAAGCGGCGTCAGGTAAAGCCCTAAAAGATAGGTTCGGGACTGCAGCAAATTTTCTTACCCTTAATAAAGCTGGTCTTCTACTCAGCATAGAAAACAATTAATATAGAAAGAATGATGGTGCCAACAAAAAATTATTCTAATATTTCCTTATACAGGAGCTCAATCTCTTCAACATAATCTGAAATTGTTTTACGATAGTCAGCCTTTTGGGAAAAATTTTCTATAATTTTTGGGTTTTTCATAATCTTCTCCATAACATCGGTCAGTTCAGCCAAACTTCCACGTTTGAAAGTCAAGCCATTCTCTCCGTCCCGGACAAACTCGGTCATTCCCTTAACCGCACTGACAATCACCGGAGTTCTGGTAGCTAAAGCATAAAGCAAAACCAACGGACTATTTTCATGCCAACGTGATGGTATCACCAACACATCAATTCCTGATAAACGCTCACCCAGTTCATCTTCTGGAAAGGTCCCACCAAATTTAATCGACCTATCATCACCGCAGACTTGCGCCAATTTTTCATAATAGGAAGAGCTGGGATCCGCAGACCCATAGAGCAGCAACTCTTTATCTCCATCAGTAGCCTTAAAGGCTCTGACCAACATATCCACTCCTTTATGTTCAGCCAACTGCCCGATATAACCAAAACGTAACGGACGACCGGAATCATATTTTCGAACCTTGCGATAGGCGGCAACAACATCCCAATTAATACCAAAATTGAGCTTTACCATCTTTTCTTCAGGAAACCGGTTGGCAACATAAGCATCATATAAAAAATCGGTCGGGGCTACCATTTTTCGGTATATTTGGTAAGATTTATGTAGAGTTTTAGCCCTTTCCGTCACCTCCCTTACCAAAACCAGAGAACCTCGTTTCCCGACCACAGGAAGTTTTGCCCACCAAGAAGCACAAAAAAATAAAAAAATGCGAAAATAACTTTTGCTCACTAATTGTTGATTGACCGCAAAACTTTTAGCCAACGCTGCAAAGCCGATAGGCTCCATATAGCATCGTAGACATTTGCTCCCGGAATAATTCGGGCCCGAACACAACTCTCCATTGATATCCGAGAGATGAGAGTTTAAACAAAGAGCAAAAAAATCGGTCAACGTTGCCAACACCGGAATAGCACAATCTTCGGCCGCATGCAAAATAACTGCAGTATGGTTCATTAAATGAGTGACGTGCAATAAATCTGGAGCAATCTTTAAAAGTAGCTCATGATAGAAAGAGTACATCTCTGGTCGATAGTAGTAGTTACGAAAACTTGTTTGCGGAGCAAAGTTAAAATCGACACAGTGCACGGTAAAATCGTCATAAAGATAAGTGAACAAAAGATTTTCCCGGCCGCCTTTTTCTCCGGCAGACATCGTACTGAGAATCTCAACTTCATAACCACGCCGGCGCAGGTCCCGCGCCAGTTCCAGGGTATAAGTTTCGGTTCCATAAAAATGGTCCGGGAAAAAACAGTGTACAATTAATAAAACTTTCATCGTCCTTGCATTTCCTTCTATAATTTGTTTCACCCGACCAAGCAACTGAGCGTCCATCTCCGAATCAGTTGAAAATTCCCCGATATAAATACAACCCCATTCCTACTCAATTACGATTAGCCCGAAGAGATAAAGTTACGCAAATAAGCAGACAACTGGCGATAACGCGTCAACCACAACCAGCCTCGAGAATTATAAATTTCATTCAGCCAACTTTCCAACCCGTCTATTTTTTGCCCTTGCGCTTCAATTCTCTCATTTTGCGCTTCAATTCTCTCATTTTGCGCTTCAATTCTCTCATTTTGCGACTTAATTACATCATTACTTGAATAAATATATTGATTCAACTCTGTTATCTTCTCGGCAAAAAAAATCAGTCGCTTCTCTTGTTCCAGCAAGGTTTGGTTCACCGAGGAGATGGTTGCCACTTTTTCTTCATATTTTTCCAAAATTTCAAAATACATTTTCAGGGGCAATTTATCTTTATCATCCTTCTCTCTGATAAATCCTAAAAGTGCTATTTTAAGAGGATGCTCCGCATCAATAAACAACTGTAAAAATTGATAACGATCAAACTGCGCCTGCTTAAAAAAACAGATCATAAGACCGACTACATCTAACATCGAACCTATCTGAGTTTTTAATATATCATCTAAGAAAAAAGGGGCTTTCTGCAAAGGAATCCCCTTTTGCCCCAAAGCAAACGCTATCACAGATGAAACTTCAAATTTAAAGAGTCCACTCTCGTCAATTTGACTCTCTTTAATAGTGTTAGTTCCATGCACCCGATAATCCAATAACACTTCATCCAGACAACTCACCTCACCATGGATTGAAGCCTGAAGAACAAAGTCGAGATCATGGCAATAGCGCAAAGGTGAAAAGGTGCCCGTTTTTTCCAACAACTCCCGACGAAAGAAAAAATTCGAGGTACTACAGATAAAATTATCACGTACAACCGCAAAAAAAACAGTGCCGCTCTTTTTGTAATAATCAAGACCTCTTTCCAACCAACTTGCCGCTTCGCTTGCCCCTTCACCGTTAATAACATTAATACCCGTAACCGCCAACTGCACTTCTGGATTATTCTTCAGCGTTTCTGAGAGCACCTGCAAACGATCAGCATGATAACGATCATCAGAGTTCAGCACTGAAATATAGCTCCCTTTAGCCTCACCTAAAGCTCTGTTCAAAGCCTCTGCCGCACCTCTGTTTTCCTGAACAATAACGCTGATTCGAGGGTCATCAAAAGTACGTATCCGATCTAACGTGGAATCAGTTGAGCCATCATCAACAACCAGCAACTCGAAGTCTTTGCAGCTCTGAGACAATACACTTTCAATTGCTTCACCGACAAAATCTTCATGATTGTAAGCCGGAATAATAACTGTCACTAAAGGGGTCATAGTTTACCTGCTCACTCATTTTTTTGCAGTGCTGCACGCGTTGCCTGCAAAAAGCCAAAACCATCATGGTTGTCGGGTTCGAGGTGACACCCCTCCCCCCATTCATTCCAGGCATTAATAAAGATAAGCCGGTCATCGCCAGCAAAGCACTTCCGGGTCCGCCTCACAACCTCTTCCAGAAAATTGCGATAAAGCTCCGGGCGGCCTCCGTAGATAATGGTTGAACTAAGCTTCTGCCGGCGAGCAGTATTATCCCAGGCCGGAAACACCCCCGGATAACGCTTATAAAAAGGTGCCTCTTTGGCCAGCATCGCGCGCACAACATCTTTATAGAGAAAAACCCGATTGCTGACGGAGCCATTTTCCGCAGCATCACTATTTTCACACCAATGACCGTGTTTATTCAAGTATACCTGGCGCGTCAAACAGCGCCAATCCGGCGCGAACTCGACCGCAGCATCAAAACCATGCTGGGCCGGATCTATCGCCCCAGTGATACCTTCGACCCGCAAAAGATAGATATCTGTAAACCCAGCCTTGCGTACCTCCTGGCGCCAGAGCTTAGCAGTCTGCTCAGGTTCCGGCAAATCTTCACTACGATAAACAAGTAACACCGGCCGACCCCGATGTTTGAAATAACGATCATCTTTAAAAAACGGAATAAGCTCATTAATATGCGCCAAATCATCTTCAATGGAATAAGTTTGACGCACCAAAACATCATCGTCCATCCCATCCCAGCGTCGCGACCAATTCTCATTAGCCCAACAAAAACAGAAAGGCATCTTAAAATTTTTGTTCTCAAAGATGGATTGAACCGGAGTTTCAAGTAACCGCTTGCCCTGAAACCAGTAATGATAGAAAACAAAACCATGAATCCCATGC
>Ga0307990_1004436_pt1 | contig 10324 bp, 5 predicted proteins | sample EllFjometagen129_FD_203168 | JGI IMG/M metagenome (GOLD analysis project Ga0307990, IMG submission 203168) | Marine microbial communities from Ellis Fjord, Antarctic Ocean - #129 | ecosystem: Environmental > Aquatic > Marine > Unclassified | place: Southern Ocean | collected 2014-10-08
TCGGTGATCGCCTAGATACGATTCTTGGCCGATTGAAATTGCATCTTTCACGCATACTCTTTTCTCCTCAACGTCACTAAAAATAGAAGCCCAATGCCCCGCCAAAGCCAACCGCCGGGATATTTGTTAAATTCATCATAAGGTCGAAGGCGGCGAATGCGCCATTCACCGCGTATGGGTCTTTGCCAAGATAGACGATCAATCTATTGCGCGGTATTAGCTCCATGATGGTGTCTCTTGTTTTATATTGGAAACTTTCCCCTTGTTTGTTTTCAATGTCCAGATAGTAATCGGTCCAAAGCACCATAAGGTCAAAACACTCCGCCAGACGACCCCATCTGTGCGTGTAGCCCGGATAAAATCCTCCTTGGAAGGTATAGACGGACCCGTCTTGAATTTTATTTTTATACCAGGATCCTCCGACGATGAATCCCAAATGGATTTTGTTATGAAAAAAGGCAATATCCAAATGTCCGCCCGTTAAATAGTCCCCCATATCCTCATCGCTGACTTGCAAAGGATCGGGCAGATGTTCCTCTTCCAAATTCTTGTCATCTTTCAACCTCATGTGGAGTTTTCTCTTTCCCGGCGTCATGACGAAACCCGTCGCCATGGCGAGGAAAGGATCGGATTTTTGCATCGCCTGTTTATTAATTTTTTCAAGATGGACGTTGAGCTTTGTCACTTGTCCGTCAGCAATTGCAATATGTTTGTTAACATCGACCATTCCGGTTTTCGTGATTTCCACCGAATGGGAGCCGCGGTCAAGTTTGTTCACCGTGACGGGCGTTAAACCCTTGTATGATCCGTCCACGGTTACGGTCGCCCCCGAGGGATTGCTGGAAACCTTCAGTAAGCCTTTTTTGCTGAATTTTAGCGTGATCTCGTTTTCCGGTTTCATGTCCAGGTCGATACTCGTTTCCATGGGGACGAAGCCGGCAGGCGCTTCGAGACGAACCTGATGTTTTCCTATGATGACTTCCTGAATGATCGGCGTCGAATGGGGCAGCTTTTCCCCATCCAGCGTAACGCGCGCCCCTGAAGGCTCCGAATCCAAAATCAGGCGCGTGAAAATCGCTTCGAATGATTCCTCCAGTTGGAGACGCTTTTGATTTTCCAACGTGATCGTCTTTGTGATTGCCTGATAGCGTTCGTCCGTGGGCTTTAACTCCAGGAAATGATCGCCCGGCTTCAAAGTGTCGATGCTTATGGTTTCCCGACCGCTTTGTCCGTAGCTTTTCCCGTCGATGGTTAATTGCGCCGGGCAAGGCTCCGTTTGAATCTCCAGAATTGCCCAGTTGGCGCTCATATTCACCGGCAGCGTGATCTCCTGCCCGTCGGAAAGCGTGATTCGCTCGTTGTACTCTTTGTATTTCGGATGTTTGGCCGTCAGTAGATATTCGCCGGAGGGCACGAGTTTGGGATTTGAAGGCGCTTTTGCAAAAAACTCCTGGTCCAGATAAACTTCGGCTCCTTGCGCGTCCTTTGGCTTGATCTCGATTCCCAGCATGGCGAAGGCGGGTTTCAACGCATAGACTTTCTCGAATGGCTCATTGTCCTTGACGATGATCGTTTCTGCTAGATCATGATAATTCTCATAGCGGAAAGTGAGTTCATACATTCCGCTTTCAAAACGCGGATTCTCATACGGGGCGCGTCCTTTGGATTTGCCGTCGATCAGTGTCTGCGCTCCGGGGGGATTTGAATCGAAGCGAATCGGAGCGAATGCGGGATTCAATGGGATCGTTGCGCTCTGCTGCGGCTTGTCCGGTTCCAGGACGACAGCGAAATTCCTCGTGCTGTGAAAAAGAGGCTTGATGAGATCGATCTTGTGTAGGCCGGGTTTTTTGATAACGATTCCGTGTGGCGTCGATTTGCTGGTGTCCTTGCCGTCGATGATGATCTTGGCGCCCGTTTCGGGAATTTGCCGTCCTCTGTGGTCCTTGTAAACCGATTCCACACGCAATATCACCGTTCGCCCGGTTGAAGGAGCGGCAGGCGCTTTCGCCATCTCCTCGCTGGCGGCCATCGGGATTTTCTTTCCGGATTCGATGAGTATTTCCTGCCGCATCTCTTTGCCGCCGTGCGTGACGATTCTTAATGAGTAACTGCCCGGCGGAAGCGCCAGGTATGACCCTCCGCTTTCGTCCACAGCCTCGTGCGGTTTGTTGTCGATGAAGATCATGGAACCGGTAGGGAAGCCGGATACATCCAGATAACCGGGATTTTCGATGGCCGGTGCTCGGGCCCCCGGCGTTAGTCCACCTTCGTTTTTCGAGTGTTTCAAAATGAGATACATGATTTTTTGAGCGGGTTCGCTAATTCTCTTCTCCAGGTCATTCAGGGTCGTCGCATGCGCTGTCTTTCCCCCGAGATATGCCCCGGACATGGAGTGGTGGACTTTGATCCGCGCCCTGAGTTCGCCGCTGAAACGGAACACTTCGCCGGTGACGATATAATCGACGCCGAGTTTTCGTCCGACATCCACTTCACAACTGGCTGAACTGCACTTGGCCAGGGACATGTCAGGCGGCAACAGAGATTCGATGTTCTCATTCGTCAGAATCATGAATTGTTCGGAAGGAAGGGTCTGAAGAGCTGTTTCCCGGACGATTTCCGTGAGTTGTCGCGCTTCATCCTGGGTGATTTCCGCCTTGTTTATAAATTCCAAAGCAGCGATCCGGTATTCAGCTTGCGCCGCAACAGCGTGAGAGATTAGGAGAATGAAAAAGATTGTGAGGCTGATGATTCGTCGCATTGTCATCCTGTCGTTATTGGCTATGTTCCGCACCCCCGTTCAGGGGTTTGTGTGAAATAACACGACATTACTTTTAGAGTTAGAGTTCTTCGCTACGGACCTGCGCGCTGTTGGGCTTGCCGCGCATTCCGCATTCGCCACTCCGCATGTAGGTATTTTTCGAACAGGAACTATTCCTTGCCCTTGTCCGTGGCAGCGTCCATTTCGGCGAAGGCTTTGTCGGCGCGATCGATAACGGCTTTGCGCACGCCTTCGTTCAGGACGTTCATGCGTGAAACGGCGCCTTTGAACTTTTCGACCTTCAGGGCCACCAGGGCGTAGAAGGTGCCGTTTTTGCTGATCCAGGTTTCCACGAGTTCCGTGCCGGATAAAGACATCTCCGTGAGCTGCCTGGAGACATCGACAAGGTGCTGTTCGTCCGCCGCGGAGGTTCCGTACTCCTCGCCGCCCGTTGTGGTGGCCTGATAGTCTTTGAGCATAGCCTTATTCTTGACGAACAGGGAACGCGCGATCTCCGTTCTTGCGCGACCGGTAGCGCCGGATCGGGCCAGAGACACATTGCGCGTGCTGCCCACGGAACCTACGCCGCAGATGACTTTGCTGCGTTCATTTTCTTCCCAGAAGGAATCGCATCCATGCTTAACCCAGTCCGGCGCGCCGGACATTTCGTCGCGTATTACGTTCGCAGGCAGTTCGGGTTTCGCCGCGCACGAAAAGACGCCAAGCACCAGGCTGGCGGCGGCCAGAAGAATCAGACATCGGCCAAAAAGAAGCTTGAGCATTTGATGATCTCCTTTGCGAGAGTTGTTTCAGCAAACCTATGAATGCGCTGAGATTAGGTTTAAAGTCTTGGCATGTCAATTGATGTGCCCTTTAAGGAAGAGACTATGGAAATGATGAAAAATGCCTTTGCTAAACGCAATATTCCCGTGTTTGGCGTCTGCCTGATATGCCTGTTTGTAGCGGTCCTTTTGCTGCCTGCTTCCATCATGCGTGCCGATGACAAAGGTGGCGGATTCAGTGGCGAGAAAGTACAAAAATCATTTGAATGGTATGCAAACAGCGTCGCTCTTGTCGTGGGCGTCGATGATTACACGCAGGGCTGGCCCAGGCTCCAGGAGGCGGTCAACGACGCGGAGAAGATGGCTGCCCGACTGACCAGCGACGGCTTCACCGTTTACGAGCTTCTGAACGAACAAGCCACGAAAGAAGAAATCCTCCGATACTTGCATGACGTGATTCCGCAAAAGCTCGGACCCGGTGACCGATTCGTCCTGTATTTCAGCGGGCATGGCCAGACCGAAAGCGGCGTGAGCGGCCAGCTTGGTTACCTGGTGCCTGTTAGGGGCAAGAAAGGGCAGGGCAAGGACCTGTTTTACACGTATTTGTCCATGAAGGAGATCCGCAATATCCTCATCGACAAGTACCGGGCGCGGCATGTCCTGCTTGTCGCAGACGCTTGCTTCTCAGGTTTGCTGACGGGAAGAATGGCGACCACATCGCCCAGCGCGGCGGCGGCGATGCGAAAAAGCGGCAAGATGGTCATCACCGCAGGGGGCAAGGGCGAACCTGCCGAGGACGGTTTGTTCACTGATATGCTCCTCAAAGGCCTCGGCGGAGAGGCGGACACGGATCGCGACGGCTACGTGACCTTTGCTGAGCTGGCCCTATTCGGGCAGCAGCGTACCACGCAGCGTAGCGATGGCCGGCAGCACCCCGTTTATGGTTGGTGGGACGGAGAAGGGGAAATGGTCTTTCACGCAGGCAACGCGAAACCAAAGGTGAATCAGCAGCCTCTCGCCTTTGTTCCAGTCCCGACGCCGCCAGTGAAAAGTGACTCGGAGATGATCTTCATTCCAGTCGGATATAGCCTCATGGGTTGCCCCTCCCACGTGGACACAAAGTGCGCCGATGATGAAAAACCGATCACCAAGATATACGTCGATGCCTTCTGGATGGATGTGCATGAGGTAAGCGTTTGCGACTACGCCGAATGCGTCATCGCCGGAAAATGTCGGGAGCCGAAAGTGCATCCCAAAAGTGACCTTGTAGAATACTACAATTGGGGCAAAGCGAACCGGCAGGATCATCCGGTCAACGGCGTGTCCTGGGAGGATGCAAAGGACTATTGCGAGTGGAAGGAAAAGCGCCTGCCAACGGAAGCCGAGTTTGCAAAAGCTGCGCGCCAGGGAGACAGCGCCAAAAAGTACCCTTGGGGAAATCGGCCAAAGCCTCCGACCAGCTTTTTGAACGTGGCGGACGATTCCCTTTTCGACAAAACATGGGTGACAGAGCGTTTTACAAAATACGACGACGGTTACGCGGAAACGGCGCCGGTTTGTTCCTTTGCGAAAAACTCTCTTGGCCTTTGCGATATTTCCGGCAACGTATGGGAATGGTGCTACGACGCTTATAGCGCCGACTGGTACGCGAAGATGCCGAAGAAGAATCCGGTCAACGGGGGCGAGTCAAAGGGCCGAGTCCTGCGTGGCGGGGGCTTCATGGACGGACCCGACGGAATACGCGTCTCCAATCGCGGCCATCATGAAGCGACGCACACGAACGTGGATGTGGGTTTTCGCTGCGCGAAGGATGATTGAGAAAATTGGGGAATCTGGCCTCGACGATCAATGTAGTGTTTTAGTCCCTATAACAATGAAACAGCTTTGTAAAAAATTGGATAAAAATATCAGAAAAGCAAAAGCAATTTAGTTGCATTTCGCATTATACAAAAAAGTCTTATCAACAAGAGATCTCGAGTGTCCTTTTTTTGCCAAACATTGAATGTGCACCTTATCTGGCATGCCAGGAATAGAGCTAACGGGAATGGCTAATTTGTCGATTCCTGTGTATTTTTTTCCATTAACCTTGGCGTAAATATTTACGCCTGTTTCATTTGTTACTTTAATCATGACAATATCTTTTTCCCACAATCCGTCGCCAAGATTGCGTTTTTCTCGACTGCATGGGGTGCCTGGAAGAATAGAATAATAAGGTACAAAATGTGCTACTAATCTGAAAGATGGTGGTACATCTGGTATAGGAGTAACTTTCACACCAAAGCTATCGGACGGTATGTCCGGCTGTGGCATAGAATTGGAGCTTGCATCTGTGTGATCACGGATCAACTCCATAATCTGTTCTGCTGTTTCGCCAACAATTTCCTCTGCTTCACTGAGGCTTGTCGCTTTTGCAGTTTTCGCTCCAAGAATTGCAGCAGAATAGCAATGATGGACTTTTAACGTCACTCGGTATTGATTCGCAAATGTGCGTATTTCACCGGTGACAACGTAGTCTGCGGCAATTATGCGACCAATCTCAACCTGATTTGATGTTGAACTACACTCGGCTAGATTCACGTTTTCGGGAAGCAGTGATTTAATGCTCTCTTTTGTAAACACAATAAAGCGCGATCCTGGCAGACTTGAAATAGCTTTGGTACGCACAACGTATGAAAGGTAAGCGGCCTCCGACGCATCTATACCTGCAGAATTTACCAACTCGAGTATTGCCACTCTTTTTAGTTTATTTGCGATGGTGTTGGAGAAAACATTAGGTTTTATTTGTGCAATAATTTCCATAACCTCCCGCTCCTTCACATCGAAATTGCCTTTCCATGTGCCTTGTTTAGTTTTCACTTCGATGGCATATGATCCGACCATGAGTTTATAGGCGCCGGGCGCATCGCCGACTTTTGCACCGTCAACGAAAACCTCGCCGTTCAGGGCGTTGCCGTTCTTGTCCGTCGCGGATATTTCAATGCCGCCTTCGCGGGGAGGGAGCGTTACCGATACGGTCCGAGATTTGCCCACGGAAATATTCACACGCTCGCCCTTGTCGTAATAACGCGGGTCGGTCACCAGGACTTCGTAGCTTCCCGGATCAAACTCTTTATTCTGTATTGGCGTGTGGCCCATGTCCTTGCCGTCGATGGTCACCGCCAGGCCGCTTGGCTCGCTTTCAACGCTCAGCCAGCCGAAGTTGGGGTCGAGTTTGAAGGAAATCGTCTTCATGCCCTTGGCGATGTTTATGGTCTTTTCTTTTCGTTTATAGCGTTCGGCGTCCATGCTCACCGCTACGGTGCCAACGGGCAGGGTTTTGCTGCACGGCGTGCTGCGGCACAGCAGTTTGCCATCCACCGTTACGACAGCATCCTTCGGATCGCACTCGAAGCGCACCACCGTTTTTTGCGCGGCATTGAAATCCCATGTTCCCGGTCCGGCCTCGCCGATGGAGCCTTCGCTTGCGCCGGGCTGCGTTGCAGTGCCTCTGCCCGTATGCCGGCGAATCAGCGCGAAGAGCCGCCCGGAGGCCTCGCTCACAGAGGATTCCAGGTCTTTTAAGTTATCGGCTCGCGCGACTTCCGCTCCCAGGAACTGTCCGCTTTCGCTATGGTGGGCTTTGATGTTGGCCCGAAAATCTCCGGCGTAGCGGAGGATCTCGCCGGTCACGATATAATCAGCGCCTACCTTTCGCCCCACTTCCACCTCGCATGATGCGGTCGTGCATTTGGCCAGGTCCATGCCTGGCGGAAGCATCTCCCGAATATTCTCGCGGGTCATAACCAGAAATCCATGCCGGGCCAAGGAGCGGCTCGCCACGTCACGCACGCGGTCGGTTAGGTATTTAGCCTCCTGATCCGTAATCCCCGCTTCGTTGCGCAGTTCCAGGACGCCGACTTTGAGTTCGCCGACTGCTGACAGCGACGCCGGGAGGGCTAGAAAGAGGCAAGATGCAAGGAGGACAAAGACAGGAAGGATGATAGCAAAATTCAGGGAGTTGAATTTTGAATGTCTGTCTGGTAGCGGATACGCACAGGCAGACCGAAGGAAAGTGAATTTTCTTTTACTCATTTATCGTTCTCCTTGCCTCTTGTCTCGTGAACTTTTGTTCTCATTCCGCATTCCAAATTCGCAATTCTCAATTCGGATGGGCTGGCTAAGGGACACATCGCACACTGCTGCCGCTGGGGACATAGTAGTCGTAGACGTGGCCGCTGTAGAAATCGACGCACCACGCGCTGCCGTCGCGGTCCGCGACCGCCGAGGACGACCAATACGCAGGGACCTCACCCGAAAGCTCGGGGGGCCAATACGCGCCGCCCGAATCAGGACCGCCTTTGACGGAACAGCCCTCACAAAAGCTGGTCCGGCAGCTTTCATAACTCAAGCACGAATCCGTCACACCGCAGGCGCCGCCCTTCTGCGTGGCAGAGCAACCCCGGATCAGGCTCCGCAATTCCGTGATCGTCGGCAATCGCCAGTCGCTCGAACCACCCAAGTTCAAGCTTGCGCAATGAGACTTCGCCGCCGCCCAATTCATCTCGCCGCCCGTTGGTGCGACCTGCCAGGCCAGGCCTGTCGACTGGTCCACCCATAGTTCATTACCCGGAAGTAATCCAAAACGATTTTCCAACGTCACCGAGGCTATCGCCGTCTGCCCTTCAGAGATGTTGATTGTCGCCGTGCCCGCCTTATTCGTGGACTCCACCTTGACCTCGTGTTGGCCTTCGATCAGGTCGCTCACCGTCGCGGGAGCGGTCCCGACGTCCTTCCCATCCACGAAAACTTTCACGCCGGGTTCCGGCGGGTCGGCGTAGATTTGGAGAGAGCCGACCTTGGCCGTAAGAGTGGCTTGTTCAACAGTGATTTTCACGGTCTGGTCGCGGTCGATAGTAATCTCGAAGGACTTGCCGCGATGCTTTGCCAGGTTCACTTCCACCTTGCCGTTTGATACTGGTGATACTCGCCAAAAACCAGGTGTAGTACCCAGCTTTTTGCCCTCCAAAGTCACTTGGGCGCCGTTAGGGTTGCTTTTCACGTCGAGCGTGCCGAAGTCCTGGGAGAGAGTAAATTTCTTCTTGGTCGTTTTGCCACCGCGTATTGATATTGTCTGGTCAGTAACCGGTATATACCAGTCCAATTCTACATCCACCAGATAATCGCCTGAAGCTTGATAAGGATCCTTGTATGGCGTTTTTCCCACTTCCTTGCCGCCGATCCGAACTTTTGCTCCTGTTGGCTTTGACTCGATGATCAGCGTTCCAAAATCAGCCTTAAGATTGAAGTACTTTTCTGTTGCTTGCCCATCCTGAATTGTGATGATTTGCGGCTGTTGCGGCGTATACATCTTTTTTTCAACTCTTATCTGGAAATCTCCAGAGGGTTGCTTCAGGTTGCTGTATGGAGTTGTGCCGACATTCACTCCGCCAACGAAGACTTGTGCCCCGGATGGCTCGGATTCGATTTTCAATGCCCCGTAAGCCTGTTTGAGTTCCACTCCTTCAAACTTCATCACGCCGGACTTGAGCACCACATCGAAAGAAACATCGTGATAGAGGTCCATCTTCAGCGTCACGCGCACATTCATGCCGGGTTGCAGGCTGATTTTCTGAAAGGCGGGGCTGGTCGTGCCGGCCTTGGTCTGACCCAGATATACGTCAGCGCCTTTTGGCTTGCTGGTGATGTATAGGCCCGCCAGGCCACTGGCCGTGGCAGGCGGCTGTTCGGTCGGAGCCAACGCGCGCACTTCGGCCGCGCCGCCGGTCGACGACGGTTGTGTCGGCGACACAAAGACTGCACCGCCGCCGGAACGCGCGGGCGGCGTCACGCCTGCGTGGGTCATAATCAGGCCCATAACTTCCGTGGATTTTGCTTTCAGCTGTGCTTCCAGGCCTTTCAGGTTCCCGGCGTCGGCGGTGCGACCTCCAAGCGAGTCCGCGGACAGGCTGTGATGAGCGCCGAAATCGATACGCATTTGCCCCGCAAAATGGATGATGGAGCCGGTGATGATATAATCCGCGGATATCATGCGCCCCAATTCAATGACGCATTTGGCTGTTGTGCACTGGGCGAGGCTTTTTTTCGGCGGCAGCAGGCTTTTGATATTGTCCTTTGTCATAATCAGAAATTTGCCTTTGGGCAAAGTCGCACTGGCCACCATGCGTATCTGCTTTGACAAAGACAGAGCTTCATCGATTGAAATCTCCGTCTTGTTAGCCAGGTCCATCACCGCGACGCGCAGTTTCTCCTCGGCGTCAAGCGGCGTGGAAAATGCGATGATTAGAAGGATGGCAACCAATGCCAATAGCGACAGTTTTTTCATTTAGAACCTCGTGTTCATTTACCCATCGATCAGCGTTTCAAATTCAGCATATATCTGTTGCCCATTTCCTCCTTCGCCAAGGTTACGGCGGACAGGTTCGCGCCCGGGCTATTATCTATCGCCCCGATGCGGGGCTAATCGCGGCATTCACAGTCGGGGGCGACTGTGCCACATTCGCGGATGGAATCCGCTCCTACACTCTTGACCCTGAACCCTTGGCCCCTGAACCTTAAACCCTGACTCACTTCCAATAACGCGCAAACAAATCCGCGACCTTTTCGCGTGTGATGCGGTCATTTTTCAGATGCTCAGCCATTTCCGCAAAAACTTGGGCGAAGGCTTCATCTTTTTCCAGGCAGGGAGTTTCATCCAAAAATCCCTGGTCGATAAAATGGGAGCGAAGTTTTTCGGCTGTGCTTTTCCTGAAACCGGGAACTCCCCCTTGCTCCAGGGCATGAATTA
>Ga0307990_1004437_pt1 | contig 10324 bp, 9 predicted proteins | sample EllFjometagen129_FD_203168 | JGI IMG/M metagenome (GOLD analysis project Ga0307990, IMG submission 203168) | Marine microbial communities from Ellis Fjord, Antarctic Ocean - #129 | ecosystem: Environmental > Aquatic > Marine > Unclassified | place: Southern Ocean | collected 2014-10-08
TGTCAACTGTGCTCCACTTGCAGCTAAAGAGTTAGCTACTCCTACTAAATTAGGATAATTAGTAGCGTGGTAGAGATATAATTTAGCGTCTGTGTGTAAAGCTAATGACTCAATAATAGCTACTGTCTCTCCCGCCTCGGCTGTATTAACTGTTGTCCCAGCATCATATGTACTCTCCATATTCCTCAACGTGATTGTTGGGTCTAGTACAACTGCTGCACCTACCTTATGTGATTTATAAGAACCAGAACCTTTTGAGTCTCCTACTACTGCTGGGTTATTAGTAACATCATTCTTTAATGCTCTAACAACTGTTGTAAATGAATATGTTCCATCTCCATTATCTACTGGAGTGTCTACAAAGAAGGCTTCGCTCTTAGACGAGCCATCATCATTAAGTTCTATTGTAACATGTACAACCAATGCTGTAGGCAATGCCGCCCCTATATCTAGTGTTGGGTCATCTCCTGAGAATTTAATCTCTGGAGTTGCTCCTGAAGCAGATATAGCTTTGGCTAGTTGATACGTTTGTCCTGAAGGTGTGTTAGCGAGTGTTACTTGTGCCATGTTGTGTTAATATTTTAATTATTATAACATAAAAATTGGATTTACTTAAATTCTCTATTACCTGAACGCTGATTTGTAACCCTAGCAAACCAACCAAGTTCTCTTATCTTTAGATTATTAACAGTTGTGAACGAGACTCCACACTGTCCTCTTGCATATTTTCTATTTATCTTTCTGTTTTGAAATACAAACTCTCTACTTCTATCAGTACCAGTTGAGTATCCTGACAGTCCCCATGGTTGTAATCCGTACGCACCCATTCCATTTATTAGAGCGGGAGGTTGTACATTTATTGTAAACGGTACATTGAACACAGGTTGAGTATTAGTATTCTCTTTGGTGTCTTGCCAGAACTTATAATATACAGTATCTGTACCATCGCTTGCAACATCTAAATACATATGTCCAGCTTTCTTTAGGAACTTATTGGACTTATCATTAGTATTAGCTGTTACTATCTCACCGTCTATTCCTACACCATCGTCTGTAGTTCCTGTAAACTCTTTAATTACACCTGAATCTGATTGTAAGAAGTATTGGTTATCATCATCAAAGGCAAAAGCGGTTACATTTACATCTATAAAGTTAGAGAATGCATTAAGCGGTTGTTCTGACCTAGACATTATTAAGTGTGAACGTATCTTATACGCTACTATATAATCATTTGTTTGTCCAGTTCTTATCGCAGAACCATATGTGGTTTCGTGTAGTTTGTGGTATGCCATAGCACAACTACTAAAATTGAGTTCTGCGTGTTCTCCTTTATTTGTATCTAGGTTCTGTGGTTCTTGTAACGAACCGACTAAGTAGTTATAGAATCCTGCCTCGTTCATAAAGTAAATATATGAACCTATTACTACGAATGATTTGTGGTTAGATAATCCCCATCCATCGAATGCAGCTACTAGTGTGTCTGGTGCTGCACCAAATGTAGTCTCTCCACCAGCGAACTTGGGAGCTATGTGAACCTCGAATCTATCTGTTCCAAATACTATAACATATATACCAGAAGATGCAATAGCTACTATATCATCAATTCCTGTTGAAGCAACTCCTCCTGTGTTATGTGCGTTGTTGGCAACAAAAGATGTAATCTCTCCTAATGTCTTTTGTGAATAATGTAAAGCACCAGCATTATCTCCAACCCACAGTCTTTCTGCGGCAAGTGTTAGTGCCTTTGGTACTCCAGAAGGTATAGCCAATGTTGTTACTGTTCCTGCTTTCTGTACAACTTGTATATCAGTATCTGTTCCATTACATAAGTAGAATACATCTGCACCGCTAGCAAAGTTAAATCCAGATTGTCCTGATATACCAGTAATCTTATCTGTTTCTGTAAATGCGGTTCTGTCTATATCTACTAGTTTAGAATCAAGCGTGTCTTTCTTCATAGCATATAACTTATTCCCTGCACTATTTTTACCAATAGTCAAGTCTAAGAAATCTTCATCTGTTAAGAGTGTTGATGTTCCTGGTCTTGGTATAGCATTCTCTCTATCCCAGATTATGTTATCAGCTCTATCGAATTCGTCAAAACGTATTTTACTATCTTCTTCCCTACTATTTTTTCCTTTATCAAACGATTCAGTAATTACAGCCCTCTCTTTAAGGGTTTTTCTAGTTCTGCCTCTACCAGTTCGTTTAAGTTGTACTACCATTGGTTAAATTGCAATTATATTCCTATTACGCGCCTTTTAAGGTTAAAGTTCTCAAGGGTTAAGTTCCTCGCATCGTTTAACGCATCAGTTGCTGCGTCAGGATTATCACCACCCTTGAAATAGTATCTATACATTATGTACAATGTTATCATGTCTTCAAATGCTGCATCTATATCTGGTGTTATATCAGATAATGTTGCGCCTATTGCTGTCTTTGTTATAGCTTTCGCATATTGATAAACTATGTCAAGTGTTTGTGATGCTAGGTCTGGATTTACAAGTAATACACCACCTTCTAGATAATACCCCCAAGTGTTCTGTCCTTTCCTGACAGGCATTAGTCTATTACGGTCTACCATTGCTTGGTCAGTATCATTCGTTGGGTTTAGCCATACTTTGAAAGAATTCTTAATATCGTAAATATCAGTAATTGCTGATAAATCACTTCCACTAGATGTCATTGTTACACTAGTAATTGCGCTTAGGTTGTGTTCTGGTAATCCAGTAACCTCTAATGAACGATAGAAGTTCATATAACTATTAGAGCCCAAGATTATTGTATTGTCCTCTAGGTCGTTATCATCATGGTCTAGACCTAAAAGATCCTCTGCATCATATCTATAGTCCTCTAGCGTTTTTGTTGATCTTGCCATATGTGCTTATATATAATTATTCTTCAGTATTATACCACAAAAAGTTAAATACACAAAAAACCCTAACTATAAGAAGTAAGGGTTATTGTTTTATCTATTACACTGTGTAGTAGAAGATTGAAATGGTGATTGCACCATTTGCGTCTGTAACCACAGAAGTAAAGTCAGAATCACTAGTAATTGTTACTCTTGGAGTAACTGCTGCTAGGTCATAAGCTGTTCCGCTTACTACTCCAGCATCTACGAATGCGGCTGTTGTGAATACATCGGGAGTACCCGTACTATATCTATCAGCAGTAGAACCATCTCCTATTTGAATTGTTGCAGACGTATCACCAGCAAAACCAGTTAATGCACTAAGTCCTACTCGTGTCACGATTGCTCCAGCAGGAAGGTCTGTCAAAAGGTCTATAAAACCAACTGCATTAGTTCCTGAGTCATCAAAGTCTGCTACTGCTACTGCTTGTTCTAGTACATGGAGAGTTGGGTCTGCAAGTTTTGCAGATGTCACAGCTCCATCAAGAATCTTAGCAGTAGTTACTGCGTCAGCAGCTATTGTTACTGCTCCTGTATTTGCTATAGTAGCATCTCCTGACATGGCAACTTCTGATGTAACACCGTCTGAGTCTCCAATGAAGATGTTTCCGTCTGCTAAAGCATCTTTTATGTCTGCTTTAATAGCTCCGTTCTCATCGATTGGAATATCTATTTGTTGTCCCATTTTATAATTTTGTTAAAAAGTATCCAGCAGGGAGTTGCCCCCCTGCTAGTATTTTGTTACTATACAGTAACTGGAAGCAAGAATCCTTTAAGAGATCCTGCATACAGAGTAGCTGCACCTGAAATTTCCAAGAATGAAAATTTGAAGAGCTTAGCATCTGTTCCTACGATTTGTTCGAAGGTTCCTCCACCCTTAAGTGGTTCTCCGTAACCAAAGGTCATACCTTTGACGAATCCCCAGATATAGTGTCGTTCACTTGCTAGGTCTGTTCCTGAGTAAGACTCTGTTCGAGACAATGCGTTTGAATCAACCATTAGGTTCATTCCTCGGTACCTAGTCAATTCTCCATTAAAGAGAACGTCTTTACCTAAGAAGTCGTTAGCAACCATAGGAGTTCTAACCCCACTTGAGTTAGTTCCGAATAGCATTGCATCAGCTTCTGGTGTATGGTAAACAACGAATTCTCCACCAACAGAGTTAGCACGAATTCGTGCAGTATTAATGCTTGTCATAATTGGGTCAGCAGTTAAAACTGTAAGAGCTTGTGGAATATCTATTTGAACACGTGCACCACTTGAGTGAGCAGATAATGTTACTTTTAATTTCTCAAAAGCAGTACCTTGGTTTCCATCACCATCGGCAGATCGTGAGGCTGGGAATTCATCAGTATCAGTTTCAATTGTTATAATTGAGTTAGTACCAGCTCCACTACTATCACCACCTAAGGTTTTGATAGTAACTACATCAATAGTTTCAACTGCTGATGTGTTATCACTAGGTTTACGAGCATCACCAATTTTTACAATATCACCAACTGCGATACCAGAATACGCTTTAAATGCATCTGTGATTTCGAAGGTAGTATCTAATGCATTAATTGCAGCATTTGTAACACCTGTAGAACTTGAAGCAACTATCCACTCGTTAGAGTAAATAGCCTGAGCCAACACCTTTTCGTGTTGCCATTGATTATACGCTTCATCGAACTGAGTTCTAAGACGAGAAGCTACACGGTCTGGTTTATTATAAAGTGCATCAATACCTGATGTGTGTTCTACATCACGAGCCCATTCATATGAGTCGATAATAGTATGGTCAAGATAACCAATACGTTCAACAGTGGAAGTAATTTGTCCAAAGTTGTCAACATTAGTGGTTAATGGGTTCGTATTTGAAGTTCTAGCCCTAATTGTAGCTAGGTTAGAAGAAGTCCCACGAACAAAGGGAGTAACGAATTCACGGAAGGTGTTTCCACCTGGCTGAATTTCTAGGTTCATAGCCATAGCACGCAATGGTGTAGGCGATAACGGAGCCATCGTGAATGTGTCACGAAACTCTGTCTGAACAAGATTTGCGTAAGTCGAGATTCTTACATCTGACATGTTATAAGATTGTTAGTAAGTAATACTCACTTCATCAATCTGCATATTGCGTATATCCATTAGCGTCTTTGAATTGTCTTTTATAAGCAATTCTTTCTGCTTCATCCATAGTGTTTACTTCTAATGTCTTCATAAGTTTGAATTTACCAGTTGTAACATCTACTATAGGAGTAGGATTTGGCGATGCTGCGTTCTGTTTAGTTTCGAGTTTCTCTATTGTATCAGCTTTGGCTTCGTCTAACCGTTTTTCCATTCCAACTGTTAGTTTAAATGCAAGTTCGGCTGCCTTAACCTTAGACATTGATACAGAATATTCTTGATATAGTTTATCAAAAGAATCTCCATATTGAACAGAAAATTCAGAGGGTGTTAAACCATAGTCTCCAACCGATTTTTTGTAATAAGATACAAAATCATCAGTGTCCTTAGTTGCTTCTCTTTCTAATTCGCGTTCTTTTAGAAACTCCATGGTTTCTGTCATTTCGTTCAACTTGACATATTGTCTATTTTCATTAAGATTATTCTTAACTTCTTCGGCAGTAAGTCCTTGTTGTTCGGCAAATTTAGTGAGAGCGGAACGACCTATCTCAGTATCAGTTACAATGTTGGCAAGTTTACTATAATCTATTTCGCCATCCATTATAGATGATTCCATATTTCTAGTTTCCTTCTCTATTGTATTCTGTTTGCGAGTAGGTTTGAGAGAATTAGTTTTAGCTAGTTCCTCTATTCCTTTGATAACTTCTTCGTTAGACGGTATGTTATCTACGGGGTCTTGATTAGGTACTGGCGGAGTAGTATCATCACTATTACCAGGTACTTCAGTTTGTGGAATTACGTCCACTACGTTGGTGTCCTTGTTTAAATCAGACATGTTGAATTGATTAATGAAATTTAAAGAGCAAATACATTATATATACATAATAAAACGATGTCAAATAAGTCTATTTTACCATTTATTTCTTAACAATTTTTGGTTTATCTTCTTTCTTATTAATCTTGTTCATCAATTCTTTCATTAATACTGTCAACTCTACTGGAAACTTAGCATAGGCATCTTCTTTTCTGTCTTCTTTCCTACCAACTCTATCACTCATTATAATAAGGAGTCTTGCTAATGACTGGAATTTAATATTATTAACTACGTCACTAAACATTACAACCTCATCTGGAGTAATTAGACCATTGTTTAAAAGAGATTTTGCTATCTGCTGTTCACCAAGCGATTTGCCGAAAGCGAATTTTATTTCATCTTCCATTGTTTTATGCTATGTTAGCTGATGGTTGTGGAGAATTGGCACCACGCTCTGCTGCTTGTTCCTGTGTTGCTGGTGTATTGCTATTAGCTCCTTTTTTTTGTTGTTGCTGTTGTTGTTCTGCCTGTGCCTGTTCTTGGGCTTGCTGTAATTGTGCTTGTCCTCTCTGCACTAACCCAGCATAGAATGCTTCAATTTCTGCATCCTGATGTACCTTATCAAACTTTAGTAATCTAACCTTTGCCATCATACTGTCTTTCAAAGGTGCTACCTCTGATTCACTTGTTATTGGTAACTGCATATCGTTTACAAAGTCGTTCTTTACTTCTGACAATAATGATACTTGTTCATTTCTTGTTAAGTCAATATCAATAGTAGTATCAACAAACCATCGACCTCTCCATTTTTTAGTTGCTTCAATTGCTTCTGTTACAGTTAAAGAAAATTCATTATCTGACCCAGAATCAACTGATACCTTCCTATTGTCTTTATTTGCAAATGTTGTTCTGGCATAGTTCAGTGCCATTTGTGAAGTGTTCTGATAGAACTGGACATTTATTCTATTTATATTAGCTACAGCTTTCGAATGAACTCTAGATCTTTCTATAACCTGTGTAGCTGTTGGTGTCCCAGATGCCTCTTGTCTCTCTTGTATTCTTAGGTCTAATCCAAGTCTATTGCTTAATTCCTCGGTGAATAAACCATTCATCCTTTCCATTGGTGCCGTTATATCGTCTGGAAAGATAGGTATAATTCTAGCCTGTGGATCACTTAATGTAAGCATTGGTATCATTCCTTGCTCTTGGTATGCTTCTGCCTCTGATATTTGAGAAGCAATATCTTCCAGTGGAGTAACACCTGTAACAGCTAATAACTGATTACTAACCCTATCAAAGTAAGGAAGTATCTGGTTAAATTGTCTTCGCTTTTGTTGTGTAATATCCTTAGCTACATCTATATAACTAGCAGAGTATAGGTTTCGCTTATAGGCTGTAGCATCTAATTGTTCTAATGGTAGCGCAGGTCTTCCAAAGTGATCCTTATACGGAAACTTATTCTTCCCTTTAACCTTGAAGATTACTTTCGCATCTCCACCAGCAATTACTAATCTAAATGCTTTGGTCTTGTGCCATATTTCGTATGCTATTGTTCTATCTGGTTGTCCTTCTATATTATCCTGATCATTCTCTCCACTTTCTTCTACGTCATATACATTAAGCGGATCACCAGACTCAACATCGCCATCGAAGTCATACAAAGACTTTAATTCTGTTTCTGCTTCATCATTACCCCAGTCGTATCTAAGTGCGAACCAATCAGCTTCATCTACTCTACGAGCAAATGGGTCTATGAATAAACTAGCAGAATCTATGTTTCTATATTGTACTTGGTCTATTTTTACATCCTTTCCGCTAGAGCTATCAATAGTAGTAATTGGTACAGCCATCACAAAGGATGTTCCTTCTCTATTTGTAGAGTCTGTTAGCGCTCTACGCACAACATTCTCAAAGTTACCATCGTTTTTTATCTTGTCAACCAACACATCTACTGTTCTTGATATTAATTCTGGTTGTCCTGCTTCTGGTTCTGCCATAATACTAGGCTTCCTAAACAAATCTTCAGATATAAGTCTCACTAATTGCATTAAACTTGTATCCTTAATTTGTCTAGGAGACTTAGATGGTTGTAATACGTTATGAAACGCATCAGTTAGGTCTTTGTTCTCCAGGTTGTTGTCCATTCTATTCTGTCTAATAATAGAATGATAAGAACTTGTTATAAGATTAATAGCTAAATCAACATCCTTTTCTAACTTAGGACGTGGTTTCTCTTCTTTGTCTTTGTCGTCTGGGTTTTTAGGTACGTCTTGAACCATTTATTTGTATTACTTGTGTATTATACATTAGTTAGACAATTTTACCAAATTGCGAACAACCTAAGCAAAAGACCTTCTAAGCTCTAATTCCTTCTGTCTTGGATTAGGTGGTTTGTCTCCTACAAGCAGAGTCATTGCCTCTCCTCTAGTTTGCCAAGCAATAAAAATTGCCATTGCTAGGTCGAAGTGGGCTTTGTCTATATTTCCCACACCAAGTTTTAATTCGGTCCTACCCATCTTTGTAGATACTGTCTCTTTAGTATAAAACCTTAATTCCTTAATTAGTCTATCGTCATTTAGTTCAACATGGAATTCTCTTACGGCTTCTTCAAAATCATACACCATAGCATACTTAGTCTTTCCAGTAGTCCTCCATCCAAACCGCTTTGTCTTATTAGGTCTACTCTTTTCTTTAGTAATCTCTTGATATATTCTATGATGTTCGTATATCTGTGTCAATTGACCAAGTGTAGCATGTCCAGAATTATTAAGCTCTACTGAAGCCATAGCACTATTATATAACCTACATACTCCTAGTACTTCATAAGCCAATGCTGTTGGACTAATATCACTATTCTTATATGTAGCTACAACTTCAGGTTTAGTTCCAGAAATCTTTAAAACAACTATCGCATGAGGGTCCTTTCCCATACCTTCAGCTGGGTCGACTCCAACAACGTATTTACAATTAACTTCTGGCATATGGTAGTATCTCCAACCACCTCTCTCACTATATTGTCCTAGTTCATATTGGTCTAGCGCTTCTCCGCTAAAAACTCTATCATCGCCTGACGCGAATGCTTCTTCTGATGTTGTAGGATACTCTTGCCTAAGTCTGTCCCACTTCTTAGCACATGCTATCCAAAAAAAGTAGTAGCATGTAATTTCTTTGTCTGTTAGTTTAAACCTCTTTTGATATTCTTGAAAACGCCTCCACTCTTGCCCTTCTCCATCAGTAACAAATTTGATTTGTGCTTTAGATATTTTACTGAGCTCCTCGTCGTCCCATTGCCAATTATAGAAATGTGTTTTAAATTCTTTGGGAGATATAGTTTTTCTGTTCTCTGCATCCATATATAGCTCTGCAAATTCTCCATAGTCTCCTCTGGCTGTAGATTCTATATCCATACGACCAGTTGACGGTACTGCGGGAACAGTTCCTTGCATAATCTCCTCTGCTTTGTTTGGTTCTACTTTATCTAAATATGCTAACTCAGTTACATGTACTCTTGAATACGTTCCAGACATTCCAGATGTTCCAACCCCTACTGTTGACACAATCTTTCCAGGTTGCTCAGATAATGCTACACCTTGTTTCTTATCAAATCCTATAACAAATTCACTTGTTGTCTTACTTTTAAGATATACCATCTCTCTTATAAAGGAAGGTAGATTATTCCATGCGAATTCCATCTTTGAGAATAGTTTTTTGGCATCAGGAACGGTATGTGCAATTATCAAATTGCTCTGATTAGGTGTAAAGAGTGCTTGGTCTAACGCGCATATACATTCTAATGTTGAGAAACCCAACTGTCTAGCCTTTAAGATAATATTCCTCCACCACTTGTTCTTGTCGAAGTCTACCTGCGCTCTATTTCTCGTAAACGTAACAATGTTTCCGTCCTTATCTTTAATCTTATACAAATTATCAATACGCCAGTCTCTACATCTAAGAGTTTTATCAATACCAAGTTTGTCTATTTTCTCTCTTATATGTTGTTCGTGAGTTTGTTTCTTATTTGGTGGTCTTCCTGCTTTTTTGGTTGCCATATTGTTACCTATTTTATGCAAGAATACTAGCAAACTTGACAGATTCTGTCAAATTGTTACACTTTCGTTGTTAAATTACTTATTTCTTAATCATTTTTAACATGGAAGACGAACAAAACGTCGCAAATGTGCCAGGAGATGCACAAGCAGAAACTACTGCGGAAATCTCCAAACAGGCTGAAGCGCCAGATAGGAATCAAGAACCTGTATTTGGTATGCTACAACTCCAAACAAACGATGGAGCAGCACTATCTATTCAGATAAGAGGAACACGAGAGGATATTATGACCCCAGGAAAGATTACTCTCAAAAAAGCACAGAAGATGATAAAAGCATCTTAATTAAGGCATCATAGTATTAATTAATCTAATGATAATTCCTAAATACATAATGTCGTCAACAACAGGAGAAAAACTTTTGCTAGTCGGCATATCTGCTTCT
>Ga0307990_1004438_pt1 | contig 10322 bp, 12 predicted proteins | sample EllFjometagen129_FD_203168 | JGI IMG/M metagenome (GOLD analysis project Ga0307990, IMG submission 203168) | Marine microbial communities from Ellis Fjord, Antarctic Ocean - #129 | ecosystem: Environmental > Aquatic > Marine > Unclassified | place: Southern Ocean | collected 2014-10-08
CTGATATTTATGGTAGTCCCACGGGGAATCGAACCCCGGTTTCCGGCGTGAGAGGCCAGCGTCCTAACCGCTAGACGATGGGACCATGTGTGGTAAATCGGGAACCGACTATGATGAGCTAATCACAGGCATCTGCCTGTATCCTGTCACTCAACGATTAACCCCAAACCAGTTTTGAAGGGTAGGAAATAGACAATTAATCGGGAAATGTCAAGGTTTAATTTATTCTCCTGAAGAACTCCTTACAAGACCCTTTCCGGCATTCTTTGCCTCGTACAACAACTTGTCCGCCTCTTTGAGCAAATCAGTCATTCCTTTATGGTAACTTGCCACACCGCAACTTATCGTAATCTTGTCAAAGGGGAGTTTTTCTATGCCATCAAAGACATGGGTGGAAACGGTTTTGGACAGTTTATGTGCCACTTCTACAGCGCCTTCGATAGTGCACTCAGTGAGGACGATAGCAAACTCATCGCCGCCGTAACGAAAGGGTATATCTGTTTTGCGGATAGTGTCTTGAAAGAATACGCTTACTTTCTTTAGTAAAACATCGCCCGCCTGGTGCCCCAGTATATCGTTACATTGTTTGAATCTGTCAACATCGATCATGATGAGCGCCAGACCATGGCTGTAACGTTCAGAGCGGTCAATCTCCTCCTTTAATCGTAAGTCAAAGTGGCGACGATTAAAGAGGCCGGTGAGATCGTCGGTAATGGAAAGTTCAGAGAGTTCAATGTTGAAATTAATCAATTTTTTCGAATATTCATTGAGTTGATCCATCTTAGCCTGGAGTTCGGAATGCAATCCGTCAACGACGTTGCGAATGGTCGTTATCTCATTCGTTTCTTCTCCAGAATCTTCCACGACCTCTATGATACCAACGGACTTTGCTTTGATCTCATCAGTCAAATTCTCCAGCGATCCCATCCATTGAGATAACAGGAAAAAACTGAGAGATGGAAAAAGAAACATGATGAAGATACCGAAGGTAAAGGCCGGTATTAATGTATCTATCTGATCGGGGGTTAGGTCTGGTACGACATAATTGATGGCGATAAATATCACAATCAATATGGGGAAAAGAGAAGATAACACAAAGAATATAAAGACGAATTTTCTAAATCTTTCCTGAGCTAAAGAGCCGAAGATTTGCATGAGAGCCCCCCTTCCTGGTGTTTAGCACATTAACAATCGATAGCTTCTATCACAATATGTCATTAATATTGTCATAGAGTGGCTGCCACTACACTATTTCCCTGCTATCTTGAGCCTGCTCTCCAATCCCGGATAGAGAATTTCGAAATCCGAATCCATGGTCAAGCTGAAGATTTCTTGATAGAATGTAGTCAAAAGCGCCTTGTATCCACCCCTCGATACTGAAAATATGAAACAGCTTTAATTCTTTGCAATATAATCGACTGCCCTCTCTATCCGGGCAATCACTTTTTTTATACCCAGTGTTATCATGACTTCATCGATTCCCGGGCTTGTTGCTTTTCCGGTGAGGGCAACCCTCATTGGTTGTGCGATAAATTTGAGTTTTGTTTCCCGTTCATCGCCTATGTTTCTCAAGAAGGATTCAATGCCCTTCCTTGTGTAATCTTCAAGTGATGGCAATCCTTCGGCAACGGCCTTGAGATGGCCCGCATATTCCCTCTTAAGAAACTTCCTCGCCGCTTTTTCATCATATTCTATTTCGTCTTGAAAGTAAAATGCCCCCGATTCCGCCATCTCTACCAGCGTTTTCGATCTGGGTTTCAGGTCATCCGCCACCTGCTGCAGAGTCTCCACATCCTCCACATCAAGCTGCATCTCTTTAAAAAAAGGACCTATCTCCCTGGCGAGTCTTTTCCCATCGCTCTTCTGGATGTAGTGCTGGTTCAACCAGAGCAGCTTTTCGGGATTAAATATTCCCGCCGATTTACCCACTGCATCGAGGTTGAAAAGGTCTATCATTTCATCCCTTGAAAAAATCTCCTGATCTCCGTGAGACCAGCCAAGCCGTACAAGGTAATTGATCAATGCCTCAGGCAGATAGCCCATGCCCTTATAGGCCATCACCGAGGTTGCTCCATGCCGCTTACTCAGCCGTGTCTTATCACTTCCCAGTATCATGGAAACGTGACCGAATTGGGGAACCTTGTATCCCAGCGCCTCATAGAGGAGTATCTGCCTCGGCGTATTGTTGAGATGATCATCTCCCCTCAGGACGTGGGTAATGTTCATCTCGGCATCATCAACGACAACTGCAAAATTATATGTGGGATATCCGTCACTCTTCTCGATAACAAGGTCATCCAGTTCACTGTTATTAAAACTCACAGGGCCTTTAATAAGGTCATTGACTGTTGTAATACCCATCTGCGGGCACTTGAACCTCACCACCGAGCCCGGCCCTGGTGAAAGATTCTTGTCACGACAGGTGCCGTCGTACTTGGGCTTCCTCCCCTCCTTCGATGCCTTCTTTCTCATTTTTTCCAGATCATCAGGGGTGCATGAACATCGATATGCCTTACCATCATCAATGAGCTTCTTGACCATCTCTTTGTGGATTTCGACCCTTTCGGCCTGAAAAAAAGGGCCCTCATCACAATCAAGACCAAGCCATTCCATTGCATCCAGAATGGCCTGAGTAGATTCCTCCGTCGATCGGATCTGATCGGTATCTTCTACCCTCAAAATAAATTTTCCGCCATGGTGTCTCGCAAATAACCAGTTGAAGAGGGCCGTTCGTGCCCCTCCGATATGTAAAAACCCCGTTGGGGATGGTGCAAATCTCGTTCTAACAGTCACTATTAATTACCCTTCTCTCTCATTATGCTTACTTATATTGATACTTGACCATTTTGTCAAGGTAGATTTTATGCATTCATGTGATGCCTCCCACAGAGTAAGTATGATTTTCATCACAGTCGGGTAATGAAGAATGACTGGAGGTCTGTGGAGTTCCCAGGATATGATTCCGAACTGAACAGGGAATGTATTGCATTCTGTGAAATGCCTCTTCTTCGGAATTAAATTTTCAGAGAAGACAAAATTTACTTGACATGAGAGCCATTTTATAATTATCTGCCCCTTTTATAGAATACTCTAGAGTGGAAGAAGTTTTGAAAGTAAGGCTTTCAAATATCCCGGATGACGGGCTTGATGTTCATTTTTCCAAAGGGGGCGATTGGTTTTTTCAGCTTTTGCGCCAGGAAGACAGGTATGATTTCTCTCTGGACAGGATCGACATTCGCTGTCAATTAAACAAAATCCATAAAAATGTAACGGCCAAGGGTGAGATTATTACTGAAATCGGCCTGGAGTGCTGCAGGTGTCTGGAGAGGTTTACACTTCCTGTAGCAGTCGAATTCGACTACACCTTTTCACCTGATCCAAGAGACTCTGAGAAAGATCTGGAACTGAGCGACGAAGAACTGGGCATGAATTACTACAGTGACGACCAGATCGATATAGGCGATATCGTCGTTGAACAGGTTATACTTCAGATTCCGATGAAGCCGCTTTGCAACGACTCATGCAAGGGACTATGTAAAATTTGCGGAATTAACCTAAACGTAGTAGGATGCAACCATCAGGTGGAGACTAGCATTAGTCCCTTCGCTCACTTGAAGGACTTCAAAATAAAGAAAGGAAAATAAAAATAGCATGGCAAATCCAGTCAAAAGACATTCAAAAGCAAGAAGAAATAGGAGAAGGGCCCATGATGGCCTCACTCTCCCCTCAATATCCCTGTGCCCGCAGTGCAACGAAGCGAAAGTGCCCCATCGGGCATGCCCTCATTGCGGTACCTATAAGGGACGGGAAGTTGTTTCCGTTGAAAAGATATCCTGACCCCGATAAAGGGGGCAAGTCCTATTAAAGGGGATAAGCACAGTAACGAAATAATTTTCTGCCGGGAAAACGCGGAAAATTATTTTTTATCTTACTTGTTTACTATAATCACCAGAAGGCAGAGAGATGACGATCAGTGTGGGAGTTGTTTTCCCCGGTCAGGGTTCTCAGCATGTCGGTATGGGATGGGATCTGTACCGGAATTTTCAAGATGTAAGGGACATATTTTCACAGTGTGATAAGATTTTGAATCAGGATATTTCGCGGCTCTGTTTCGAAGGTCCCACAGAAGAACTTGACATGACGGAGAATACCCAGGTTGCCGTTCTGACAGTCGATATGGCTGTATATAGAATATTTGACAATGAGGTCGGGATCAAACCGGCTGTTATGGCGGGCCACAGTCTCGGTGAATATGGCGCTCTCACTGCGGCGGGGGCCATAAGATTTGACGATGCCCTTACCCTTGTCAAGGCACGGGGAAGATATCACCAGGAAGCGGTACCGGCCGGAGAGGGTTGTATGGCGGCCATTATCGGTATCGAGAGAGAAAGAGTGGACGCAATTTGCCGTGAAATCAGCAATGTCGAGGGCGTCGTTGAGGTGGCGAATATTAACGGGTCCCACCAGTTTGTGATCTCGGGACATACTCAGGCCGTAAATCATGCCCTGATCAAGGCCAAAGAAGCAAAGGCAAAATTGGCTGTCACCCTTCCTATCAGTGTGCCCTGTCATTGTAGTCTCTTAAAAGATGCATCGGAAAGGCTGGGAGTCGATCTCGATAAAATCGAAATCAAAGACTGCCGGATCAAGGTCATCCCCAATCTCGATCCCGAAATAGTGCATTCCAAGGAGAAGACAAGGGACCTCTTAAAAAGACAACTCATTTCTCCTGTCAGATGGAAAGAGACAATAGAAAAAATGGTCCATATGGGAATCGACACGATTGTCGAAGTGGGACCGAAAAAAGTACTTTCCGGCCTCATAAAGAGAATTGATAAAGGTGTCAAAACCCTGAATATAGAAGACATGGCGTCTTTTGAAAAAACTGTTAAATCATTGAACAAAATTTGACAAAAGCTGTGCCTCTATGTACCTTAGGGCATACATTATGAAACAAATTGAAGGAAAAATAGCCCTTGTAACGGGAGGTTCGCGGGGAATCGGCAGGGCGGTAGCCGTTAAACTTGCCCAAGAGGGCGCTTTTACCTACATTAATTATTGTAATAATGAGGATGCGGCGCGGCACACCTTGCAACTCATAACCGACGGGGGAGGGAAGGGTAAACTGGCGAGATTTGATGTCGCCCGGTTCGAAGAGACTCGAGAGGCCATAACGGCCATAGTTGACGAGAATAAAGGCCTTGATATCCTGATAAATAATGCAGGTATGACCATCGATGGTATGTTTGCACGCGTCAAAGAGGAACAATGGGAAGCCATTATGGCGACCAACCTCACCGGTGTTTTCAATTGCTGTCGGGCCGCAACTAGGCAGATGATGAAACAGAGGTGGGGGCGCATCGTTAATATGACCTCTGTCGTTGCCGAAGCCGGTAACGCTGGCCAGGCCTGTTACTCGGCGTCCAAGGCGGGAATCATCGGCCTTACAAAATCACTTGCCAGAGAACTGGGTTCAAGAAATATTTCTGTAAATGCCGTTGCCCCGGGATTTATCGAAACGGATATGACCCTGTCAATGACGGCGGAGATGAGAAATAAGATTATAGAACAGATACCACTGGATAGGACGGGTACGCCCGAGGACGTGGCTGGAGTCGTCGCATTTCTCGTTTCCGGCGCGGCAGATTATATAACGGGACAGGTAATCCGTGTGAATGGCGGAATCTATATGTAGATGGAAGATGAAAAACTAGGAGGAAGAGTCTGAATGACCACTGATATCGAAAAAAAGGTTAAGGGAATTATTGTTGAACAGCTAAATGTTACAGAAGAGGAATGTGTTCCTGAAGCGGCTTTTATAGATGATCTCGGAGCCGATTCTCTCGATATAGTAGAACTGATTATGGCTATGGAAGATAATTTTGATCTGGAAATATCCGATGATGTTCTCGCATCAATGCGTTCGGTAAAGGATGTCGTAGAATTTATTAAAGCCAATAAATCATAAGGGCTGATATGAGAAAAAGGGTTGTCATAACGGGACTCGGCACGGTAAATCCACTGGGTAATAACCTGAAAGATAGCTGGAAGGGGATTTGTGCCGGGAGGTCGGGAATAGGAGCAATAACTCGGTTCGACGCATCGGGCTTTAAGACGAAGATAGCGGGTGAACTAAAGGGTTTCGATCCCTTGAGTTTTGTTGAAGCCAAGGAGCGTCGGAGGCTGGATGATTTTATTATCTATGCACTGGCATGCGGACAGATGGCCCTCGATGATTCCGCCCTTACCATAGACCATAAAAACGGGGACCGTGTAGGCATTATCCTTGGTTCCGGCATAGGGGGAATTTCCACTTTGGAAAAAGAACATCAGGTCCTTCTGAAATCCGGTCCCAAAAGGATTTCCCCCTTTACCATTCCGGCGGTGCTGCCAAATCTCGCACCGGGGAATCTGGCCATACGATTTGGAGCCAAAGGTCCCATCAGTTGTACGGTAACGGCCTGCTCTGCGGGAAATAATGCCATAAGTGATGCCTTCAGGGCCATATCTTATGGGTATGCCGATGCGATGATCACGGGGGGTGCGGAAGCGGCAATCAGTCCCCTGGCCATTTCAGCCTTTAACGCCATGCGGGCCATTTCGACACGCAATGATACGCCGGAAGAGGCGAGCAGACCCTTCGACAGGGACAGGGACGGCTTCGTATTGGGAGAGGGGTGCGGTATACTGATTCTGGAAGAAATGACAAAGGCACTCGATCGGGGTGCCAGGATATATGCTGAAATTGCGGGGACGGCCTCTACTTGTGATGCCTATCATATTGCGGCGCCGCCTCCGGGACATCCCGGTGCGGCGAAATGCATGGAGCTTGCCCTCCAGGATGCAGGCATGATCCCTGCCGATATTGATTATATCAACGCACATGGCACCTCGACTCCGCTCAACGATCTCCATGAAACGGAAGCAATCAAAAGGATCTTTGGAAGTCACAACAAATCGCCGGCCGTGAGTTCAACCAAATCTATGACCGGTCATCTTCTTGGTGCCGCCGGAGGCATAGAGGCGGTCTTCTCGGTAATGGCAATAAAGGAGGGAATTATTCCCCCAACGATCAACCTCGATAATCCCGGCGACGGCTGCGACCTTGATTATGTTCCACAGAGAGCACGAAAAGGAGACGTGAGGGCCGTTCTGTCAAATGCCTTCGGTTTTGGCGGCGTCAATACGTCGATAATATTTAAGAAATTTGAAGAGTAGGGAACTGTTACGACTGTGAAAATTGCAATAGGCTCGGACCATGCGGGATATGTGCTCAAGGAAGATGTGAAAAAACTTCTCGATGTAGTGGAATGTGAGATACATGATGTCGGTACACAAAGTGAGGAGCCCGTCGACTATCCCGATTTTGCCGGCGACGTTGCCCGGGCAGTCTCCTCGGGAGAGGCGGAGAGGGGAATACTTATCTGCGGTTCCGGTATCGGGATGTCGATAGCGGCCAATAAATTCCCGGCGGTACGGGCCGCCCTATGCCTCGATGCAGATACTGCACAAATGAGTAGAAAACATAACGATTCCAATATCCTTGTCCTTGCAGGCAGGAAAACCGATGCAGAGGAAGCGGAGGCGATTGTGAAGGCCTGGCTCGAAACGAACTTTGAGGGTGGCCGCCATCAGCGGCGCCTGGACAAGATAAGAACTATAGAAGGGACTTCAGAGGAGAGAAAATAATGTCTATCTTATGGAAGGAAGATCCAGAGATTGCCGGTGCCATACTGGAGGAAACGAAACGTCAGGCGGGGAAGCTTGAACTCATTGCCTCGGAAAATTTTGTCAGTGAAGCGGTCCTTGAAGCCCAGGGCTGTGTCATGACCAACAAGTACGCAGAGGGATATCCGGGGAAGAGATATTACGGCGGATGCGAATTCGTCGATATCGCTGAAAACCTTGCCATTGAACGGGCCAAAAAACTCTTTGGTGCCGATCACGTCAATGTACAGCCCCACTCGGGGAGTCAGGCCAACATGGCCGTATATTTTGCAGTACTCCAGCCGGGAGATACGGTACTGGGAATGAATCTCGCCCACGGGGGACATCTCACCCATGGCAGTCCCGTCAACTTTTCAGGACGTCTCTATAATGTGGTCTCTTACGGCGTTGATAAAGAGACGGAGACCATCGATTTTAATGAAGTCGAAGACCAGGCAAAGAAGCACAGGCCAAAATTTATCGTTGTCGGCGCCAGCGCATATCCGAGAACAATAGATTTTCATCCCTTCAGGGAGATAGCCGATAAGGTGGGCGCTGTTATCATGGCGGACATCGCACACGTTGCCGGCCTTGTGGTTGCGGGCCTGCATCCGTCACCCGTTCCCCTCTGTGAGTTTGTTACCACCACGACCCATAAAACACTGCGCGGTCCCCGAGGGGGCATGATCATGTGCAAAGAGGAATTTGCAAAGGTCTTGAACAGCCGCGTTTTCCCCGGTAGCCAGGGCGGTCCTCTCATGCACATAATTGCCGCCAAGGCGGTGGCATTCAAAGAGGCGCTCGCGCCGGAGTTTAAAGATTACCAGACCCAGATTGTAAAGAATGCCAAGGCCATGGCCGATACATTGACAGAGGAAGGGGTACGTCTTGTCTCCGGCGGTACGGACAATCACCTTATGCTCCTTGATGTTACTACCAAAGGCATTACAGGCAAAGAGGCCGAAGAGACGCTCGATCAGGCGGGCATAACGGCAAACAAGAATGGTATTCCCTTTGATACAAGAGGTCCGCAGGTTACGAGCGGAATAAGGATCGGCACACCGGCCATTACATCGAGGGGAATGAAAGAGGAAGAGATGCGGACAATCGGGCGATTGATTGCCCGTGTTATCAACGATATATCGGATGAAAAAGGGATTGCAGAGGTAAGAAGTGAAGTGACCTCCCTCTGTGAGCGATTTCCCCTTTACAGCAGCAGGATAAACGAGGACAGCCACTAGGTGGTGCTGCTCTTTTCTTAATACTATTGTGTGCGGCTGAAAATGAAAATCAGGGAAACAGAAAATCGCAACGAACGCCCCAGCTGGGGGCAATACTTCATGGATATCGTGGAACTCGTGTCGCTGAGATCCACCTGTCTAAGACGGAAGGTGGGCGCCGTTCTGGTAAAGAACAAGAGAATCCTTACGACGGGATACAACGGTGCGCCCACAGGTGTACGTCATTGTTCGGAGACAGGGTGCCTGCGAGACAAAATGAATATCCCTTCGGGGGAACGTCACGAACTGTGCCGTGGTCTCCATGCGGAACAGAACGCCATTATACAGGCCGCCCTTCACGGTGTGAGCATAAAGGGGGCGACACTCTATTGTACCAATCATCCCTGCATCATATGTGCGAAGATGATCATCAATTCGGGAATTACCACCGTTATCTACAAAAACGAATACAAAGACGATTTGTCCAGAGAGATGTTAAGGGAAGCGGGGATAGAGGTCAGAAAACTATGAATTGTCCTTTCTGTGCCAACGGGGAAAACAGGGTCATCGATTCCCGGATCAGCAAGGATGGTGATGCCATCAGGAGACGACGGGAATGTGTGGGTTGCGGGAAACGATTTACCACCTATGAGTATGTGGAAGATGTGCTCCCCATGGTTATCAAAAAGGACGGCAGGAGAGAGAATTTTGACAGGACAAAGATCATAACGGGGATCAAAAAGGCCTGCGAAAAACGCCCCATCAGCACCGATGTCATAGAAACCGTGGTGGACAGGATAGAGCAGTCCTGTCAGGAAATGCAGTTAAGGGAGATTCCATCGTCCATCATAGGCGGACAGGTCATGGAAGAACTGCATAATCTCGATGGGATAGCCTATGTCCGATTTGCATCGGTCTACAGACAATTCAAAGATATCAATGAATTCCTCGATGAGTTGAAGGATCTCTTAGGCACAAAGACAGAGAGCGAGTAATGTTTACCGGTATTATCGAAGGGCTGGGTATTGTAAAAAGGATGACGAGAAGGGGGGAAGATGCTCTCGTGGAAGTTGGTGCGCCCTTTGACATGGGGGACATCAAAAAGGGGGACAGCATAGCGGTAAATGGTGCCTGTCTGACAGTTATCGCAATCAGGGGAAATGTATTCACTGCCGATGTTTCGGTGGAAACGCTTGCAAAGACGAACATCGGAGAGTTGCAAGTGGGCTGGAAAGTAAATCTGGAGAAGGCCCTGCGGATGAATAGCTTTCTCGGAGGTCACCTGGTACTGGGGCACGTTGACTGCGTTGGAAAGATATGCGACAGGAATATGAGATCAAATTCCCTTATCCTTGGAGTAGAGATCGAAAAAGGGTTGGTTAGATACATCGTTGA
>Ga0307990_1004439_pt1 | contig 10321 bp, 9 predicted proteins | sample EllFjometagen129_FD_203168 | JGI IMG/M metagenome (GOLD analysis project Ga0307990, IMG submission 203168) | Marine microbial communities from Ellis Fjord, Antarctic Ocean - #129 | ecosystem: Environmental > Aquatic > Marine > Unclassified | place: Southern Ocean | collected 2014-10-08
TGTACAAAGACCTTCTGGGGTTTGAAGAAAATACAGTTGAGAAATCATACAAAAGCCCATTTCCAGTCAAAAACAGGCTTAACCTTATTATACCTGAAACAAGCACAAAGTATTCTTTAAGAAATGAAAAGCAGTTCAGAAGGATAGCAAAGATATGTGCTGATATTGTAAATGAAGTCCCTGGAAATTCTGCACTTTTCTTTCCAAGCTATTACTTAAGGGATGCTGTTAATTACTTTTTCACTAAATTATGCAGGAAAACAACATTTCTTGAAACCCCTGGCCTGAAGAAAGAAGAAAAAAAAGAGCTTTTAGATAAGTTTAAGTCTTACAAAGATTTAGGTGCTGTACTTTTATGTGTTGCATCAGGCTCTTTTGGAGAGGGAATTGACCTGCCAGGAGTTTTAAAGTGTGTTATTGTTATTGGAATACCATTGCAAAAGCCAGACCTTGAGGCAAGGGCATTGATAGATTATTATGATAAAAAATTTGGAAAGGGTTGGGATTATGGATATATGCTTCCTGCATTCAACAAATCATTGCAGAGTGCTGGAAGATGCATAAGGTCATCAACTGACCGTGGTGTAATAATATTTTTAGACCAGAGATATGCTTGGCCAATCTATTCAAAATGTTTTCCTTCTGATATGGATATTAAGATTACTAAAAATTATCTTAAGGAAATAAACAGCTTTTTTTCTAAAAAATAAATTTTATAAAAGACTATGTCAGTATACAAAAACGTAACATTTATATACTAGTATAATATATTATATTACAAATGGTCATTTTATTTGACTTATTCAACATACCAGATGATATATTTGAAGTAATATTTGCTACCAATCAGCAAAAGGTAGTCGCAAAATTGTTAATAAAACACATCAAGGAAAATGGTGGTGAGATAGGAAAAAGTGAGATGTCTTTGTTTGCTACAAGACTTCATGATGGTAACCTAATTACAGAGATAGACGAGCCATCATACCAAGACAAAAAAGTCAAACTTTCATACAACAAAAGGCAGTTTTATGACAGGATATTGACACCAATGAAGAGCATGGGCATAATCAATTATAACCTTTACAAAAAAACATACAAAGTATCAGACCAATTCCAGAAAGAAATGGCTCACATCGGCGCAATGTGGCTTGAAGAACTCAAAAAACCATCGAAAAAATCAAAAATTACATTTATATAGGCTCCCTGCCGAATTCTTACTACCCCCAAACCCAAGAATAGGGAGCCTTTATTTTTTTTAGAAAGTTTTTTATTAAAGCATTTTTTCTATTCTTTTATGAGAGATATAACTGAAAAAGAGGCAGTTGAGTTGTTGAGGAAGTATTCTACTAGTAATGAAAGTTTTAACAAGGTATTAAATCATTCAAGAGCTGTCCAAAAGCTTGCTTTAAAAATAGCAAATGATATTAAGAAAAATCATAATGTTGATATAGAGTTTATTAAAATAGCCTCTTTACTTCATGATATTGGGAGATTTAAATGTTATAAAAAAAGTTCAATAAGGCATGGTGTTGAAGGTGGAGAAATATTAGGGAATGAAAACCTTGTAAAATATGCAAGAATTGCTGAAACACATATTGGTGTTGGAATAACAAAAGGGGATATAGAAAAACAAAAACTTGATCTTCCATTAAAGGACTTTGTTCCTGAAACAACAGAGGAAAAGATAATAGCTTATGCTGATAATCTTATCTTCGGAAAAGAAATAGGCACAATTCAAGAGGTAATAGAAAGGTTCAGAAATGAGCTTGGAGAGAGTTATGTAGAAAGAGTTAAAAAGCTGCATAATGAAATTGAGAAATTAAGGAGAAGAAATAATTTTTTATGATTATTTGGGCCTATGGTCTAGCGGCTATGACATCACCTTCACAGGGTGAAGGTCCCCGGTTCAAAACAGCTTCTTGCTAAGCTGGCACGCAGGGCGGGCATTGAATTAAAAATTCAAGCCCACCGAGCTCGCTTCGCTCGCAACTAATGTTGAAAGTCCGGGTGGGCCCATAACAGCTTCTTGCTAAGCTGGCACGCAGGAGCGACATGCTCAAAAATCATAGATTTTTGGCACCAACTAAAGTTGGTTTTTTGCTTCGCAAAAATGTCCCTTGAGTTCGCTTCGCTCGCAAGTGCTTTGAAAGTTCTAGTTAATTAACATTAAATTTCTCAAAAAAGAAAACCTTTATAAGCTTTGAAACCAATATCATAAAAGGGTAGTTTATGTACGATAGGTGTGAGTCGTGCGGAAAGCTTATACTTTCTGCAGAAGATTGTAGGCTGCAACTTGGCAATGATAATGTTATTCATACTTACTGTCTTAAGTGCAGCTCAAAGCATGCAGGGATATCTTAGTTTACTTTTTACAGTAATTTAATTTATATAGTTGATGCAATATGATATACCCATATTCTTCTGATTCTTACATCATATTTCTGCTTTTAATAAAAAAGTTTAAATAATATCCCGGAAAATAGCTTAATATGCTAACAGATAAAGAAGCAAAAAGATGGTTTAGAAAGGAAGCAAGCAAGAATCCTGATAAGTATTATGCAACAGATGTTTTGAAAGAAGATGGGTTTGTTAGGAAAAAATGCACTAAGTGCGGAAAATATTTCTGGACTACAAACAAAAACAGGGATTTCTGCGGTGATACATCTTGTTCAGGCGGCTTTAAATTCTTTGATAATAATCCCTGCAAGGAAAAGCTAAGCTATATTGAAGTATGGCAGAAGTTCTCAGAAATGTTCAAAGAATTTGGTTATACACCAATAAAACGTTATCCAGTTGTTGCAAGATGGCGCTCTGACATGGATTTTGTTATAGCAAGCATAGCTGATTTCCAGCCATATGTTGTTAGTGGAGAGGTTGAACCACCTGCAAATCCCTTGGTAGTACCTCAATTTTGCTTAAGGTTTAGTGATATTGATAATGTTGGAATAACAGGTAGTCATATGACCTGCTTTAACATGATTGGCCAGCACATGTTTGTCTCACCTGATAAATGGGATCAAGATAAAGTTTTCAGACATATAAAAAAATGGCTTAATCATGGTTTGGGAATTCCTGATTCAGAGATTACTTTTCATGAAGATGCGTGGGCAGGAGGAGGCAATTTTGGGCCATGCATGGAATTCTTTTCCCGCGGCGTTGAACTGGGAAACCAGGTTTACACAATGTATGAGCAGACAGAAACAGAGCCAAAAGAGCTTTCATTAAAAGTTCTTGATATGGGCATGGGGATGGAAAGATGCGCATGGTTCAGCCAGGGCACACCTACAATTTATGATGCATCATTTCCTTATGTTATAAAAAAGCTAATAGAAAAAACAGGCATAACATACAACAAAGAAATAATGAAAAAATATGTTCCTTATGCAGGTTTCCTTAATATTGATGAAGTTGATGATATTGGCAAAGCATGGGAAGATGTTGCTGATAAAGTTGGGATAAGTGTAGATGAATTGAAAAAAGCCATATTGCCAATGGCAGCTCTTTACTCAATTGCAGAGCATGCACGAGGCTTGCTTATTGCATTAAGTGATGGTGCATTGCCATCTAATGTTGGGGGGTGCTACAATCTAAGAATGCTTGCAAGGCGCTCATTTTCATTTATTGATAAATACAAATGGGATATCAACCTGCCAGATGTCTGCAGGTGGCATGCAAATGAACTAAAAACTGAATTTCCAGAATTGAGCAAGAACCTTGATACAGTTGAAAAAATACTTAATGTTGAAAAGGAAAAGTATGAAAACACAAAGCAGAAGTCAAGGCAGATAATACAAAATCTTATCAAAAAAGAAATAACAGAGAAAAAACTTTTGCAGTTATATGACAGCCAGGGTATTGACCCTGAAATTGTAAGTGAAGAAGCCTTAAAGCTTGGAAAGAAAGTTGAGGTTCCAAAGAATTTTTATGCAAGGGTTTCTGAACTCCACAACAAGGAGAAGAAAGAAATTTTAGAGAAAAAAGAAAAGCTCAATTTAAAGGATTTAAATGAAACAAAAGCATTTTATTTTGACGATTATCGCAAAGACAAATTTAAGGCAAAGGTTCTGAAGATTATTGGCAATAACATTGTTTTAGATAAAACAGTATTTTATCCAACATCTGGAGGTCAGGATCATGACACAGGCAATATAAATAATCAAAAAGTTGTTGATATTTTCAAGCAAGGGAATATTATCATCCATGTTCTTTCTGAAAAACCTAAATTCAAAGAAGGAGATGAGGTTAATGGAATAATAAACTTTAACAGGAGATTGCAGATGACACAGCATCATACTGCTACCCATATAATAAATGCATGTGCAAGAAAGGTTTTGGGCCAGCATATAAACCAGGCAGGTGCAAAAAAGACTGTTGAAAAAGCACATCTTGATATTACACATTATCAAAGCATTACAAATGAGGAGCTTGAAAAGATTGAAAAGCTTGCAAACGAGATAATTAATAAAAAAATACTAATAAAAACAGAACTTATGCCAAGAAATGATGCTGAAAAAAAATATGGAATGAATATCTATCAGGGTGGTGCTGTTCCTGGAAAAGAGATAAGGATTGTTGAAATAAAGGGTTTGGATGTTGAGGCATGCGGTGGAACACATTTAAAAAACACATCAGAGGTTGGAAAAATAAGAATATTAAGATCAACAAAAATCCAGGATGGCGTTGTGAGAATAGAATTTGTTGCAGGCGAGAAAGCAAAAGATGAAATCAACAAAAAGAAAGGAAATTTAGGGAAAATCTCAAAAATATTGAATGTTGATGAAGCCCAGATTCCTGCAAGGGTAGAAGAGCTATTCATTAAATGGAAGAAGGCAAAAAAGGCATTAAAGAAAAGAAAAGAAATTTCAAAACAAGAGCTTAAACTAAAATCAACAGAAAAATTTCAGGGAGACATCCTGACAAAAACAGCTGAAATATTAAAAACACAGCCAGAGCATCTTGTAAAAACAGTAAAGAGATTCATGGATGAGCTAGAGTCTTTTAAGAAGAAGATTAACTAGTTCTTACTAATTACCATAAATTTTTTATCCTTTGAGTATTTGTTGATAATCAACATTTAAGACTAATTTATTAATATTTGTTGATAATCAACAATTCTATTTGAGAAATTTGTTTAGTTTAGTCTGGTGTTTTATGTTCTTGAGCAGTATGCTATTCTTGAGGAGATTATTAACATCATAGTTAAATTTCTTTTTTATTAATAAAGTAGCATATTTTAACATCAGTTCTTTTGAGGCAAACTCAATTGGTCTATTTTTCATTACTTTTCTTACTGCTTCCCTTACAACCCAGACGCCCAATGGAACAGCATATTCCCCTGTTATAAATCTTAATGCTAGAACAGATGACTGTCTTTTCATTTTTTCAAGCTTTTCAGCTATTGAAAGCCTTGCAGCATAATATCCGCCTGCGCAGTTTTCAGCATATGTTTTTCTTCCATAATATGGCTCATAGTCAGTGGTGTAGCTTATTTCATCACTAATGTTCCAGCTTGTCTTTGGCATATAAGTCTCAAAAAGCTCATAGCACCATGGGTCTGGGAACAATAAGATTAAGTAGTAATTTCCAAGATAAGAGCCAAAAAAAGCAAGATAATCTGTCTGCTTGTAATCCTTAATTTTTGCTATAAGCTCTTTTGCAATCATATCATCTGTTGCAGTTATGCTCCATCTTGTCGGAACTAGCTTGCGGTTTTTCTTAAGGCCAATCGTGCCTACACTAAAAAGCTTTGTTAAAAAATTTTCATTAAAATCCTTTTTATGGAGATAGAGAATAGCATTCTTTGCCTTTAAGTCAATATCATCTACAACTTTTTCAACATAATTTGATATTTTAGGGTTTGAGGTTATCTGTGCATTTTTTAGTTTTGCATTCGGTCCCATAGGAGCGTTATAGGAATCAACCTTTAGTTTGAATCTTGGCTTTTCATCTAATGATAGTTCAACATCAACTGGCTTTGAGGCCATTCCAACCTCTTTGCTTATATCTAAAAATTTATTTTGTTTTTTTACTTCTATCTTAAATCTTGAGTTTATTAAAGAAGACCTTAAATCAACTATTTTTGGTATCTTAAAATTATGCTCTGCCCAATATTGTGGAGCATCATAAAGCTCTGGTTTTTCATCAAGCTTTGCAGGGCTTAATATCCCAACATTTACATTTGGGTAGCCATAATGGCCTACAAAAGGGGCAGGACTCGAGCTAGTAAAATCACTCTTGTCAAGCATTTTCTCCACTTTGAAGATTGCCTGGCTTTTTGCATAAATCGGGCAAAAGCTTCTTCCACAAAATCCTCTTCCTTTGCACTTAAGACATAATGACTGCATGAAAAGGAATAAGCTGATAAATCATTTAAAGCTTTCGAATAAAAAGTTTTATAAACAAAATACAGTTCTCAAGAATTACAGCCCTGTGGTGTAGTGGTCAATCATTCAAGCCTTTGGAGCTTGAGACCGCGGTTCGAATCCGCGCAGGGCTATTCTACGAAACCTTTTTAAATGATGCCTGTTTCTTTCTTTACATCAAGAGATAATCCGGTCAAGGCTGGGTTATACTGGAGACAAAATACTTTTTCTTTGTCTCTTAGGAGGAAAACAAAATGTCAAGAATGTATTCAGGAAGAAGAGGGAAGGCTGGCTCAACAAAACCATCAAAACCAACAAAGCTGAGCTGGATAAGATACAAACCAAAAGAGATAGAATTGTTAGTAGCAAAGATGGCAAAAGATGGAAAAACATCAAGCCAGATTGGCTTATTCTTAAGAGATGTCTATGGAATACCTGATATAAAACAGATTAGCGGAAAGAGCATAACAGCAATACTAAAAGAAAAAAATCTTTTGTCAAAAATACCAGAAGATTTAATGGCTTTGATAAAAAGAAGCATTGCATTAAGAAAACATCTTGAATCAAACAAACATGATATGCCTGCAAAAAGAGGTCTTGAATTAACTGAGGCTAAAATAAGAAAACTGGTTAAATACTACAAAAAAACGAAGAAGCTTGAAAAAGACTGGAAGTATGATCCTGATAAGATAAAACTTCTTGTAGAGTAATTGTGATAAAATTGGATAAATATGAAAGATTTAAAGAGTCTATAAAGCAGGCAGCTGAAAGATTCAGGAAACTAGATAAAAAAGAAAAGATAAGAATTGTCTCTCACCTTGATTCTGATGGCATTAGTGCCTGTTCTATACTAATTAATGCTTTAAACCTTGAAAACAGAAAATATTCTGTTTCCATTGTCCAGCAGTTGAATAGCAAGGTTATCTCAGAAATCTCAGGGGAGAATTACAGCTGCTTTTTCTTTACTGATATTGGTTCTGGAAAATTAAATGACATAAGAAGTTTGCTTGCTGGCAAAAATGTTTTTATTCTTGACCACCACAATCCAGAAGATGTTGATATTGATGATAACATTGTTCATGTTAACCCACATTTATTTGGGATTGATGGAACAAGAGAAATATCAGGAGCAGGTGTTGTTTACTTCTTTGCAAAATATCTTAACAGGAAAAATGAAAATATGGCTCATATTGCAATTATTGGTGCAATAGGCGATGTACAGGAAAACAATGGTTTTTCAAGGCTTAATAATGAGATTCTCGAGACTGCCAAGGCAAAAGCAAAGATAAAAACAATTAGGGGGTTAAAAGTTTTTGGAGCACAGACGAAACCCTTGTATAAAATATTACAATATTGTACAGATCCTTATATACCAGATGTTACAGGTTCTGAGAGCAATGCAATCCAGTTTTTGCAACAGTTAGGAATAGACCCCAAACAAGGGAACAAATGGAAAAAACTTGTTCATCTTACAAAGGATGAGATTAAAAAACTGTCTGCTGGCATAATAATGAAGAGACTGAATGAGGAAAATCCAGAGGATATTTTCGGTCAGGTCTATATTCTGCGTGATGAGGAAAAAGAATCTCCATTAAGGGATGCAAAGGAGTTTTCCACATTATTGAATGCATGTGGTAGGCTTAACAAGGCATCACTTGGAATAGGGGCATGCCTGAATGATGAAAAAATAAAAAAGAAAGCAATAGCTAACCTATCAAAGTATAAGAGAGAGATTGTTAAGACAATGAAATGGTATGAGGAGAACAAAGATTCTGAAGATATAATAAAAAAACAAGGCATGGTTATAATAAATGCTAAAGACAATATAAGGGCCAGTATGATAGGAACCCTTGCTTCAATTATTTCTTCATCAAATAGTTTTGATAAAACCACACTTATAATGTCTATGGCTAGATTATTAAATGGAAAAACAAAAGTAAGCTTAAGAGTATCTGACAGAAAGGCAGATGTCGATCTTTTTAGAATAATCTCAGATATTGCTGAGAAGGTTGATGGAGAGGCAGGAGGTCACTTAAGAGCAGCTGGAGCAGTAATCCCCGAAGAAAAAGAACAGGAGTTTATTAAGGAAGCAGGAAATAGTTTTGCTAAACTTCAGCAAGAAATTGTTAAGATTACTCCCTAAATTCAATATCATCAACAATTCCATCAGAATTAAGGTCTATTCCTTCTACAACCCTTGCTTTTATGTTTTTGTTATGTATATTGCCCTTTGCTATTTCCTTGAAATATTTCAGAAACGCTATTATTGCAGCCCTAGTTCCTGAATATCTCTTTCCAGCAACTAATAATATTTTTTTATCTTGATTAAATGGATTTTTAAGTTTGACTATAAGCCCGGTTTCATCTGTTGGATAAACATTTTTAGATATATTTGATTTTATATCCCAATGATTATTTTTGTCAAAGAAGATTGGCATTTTATCATTAATATCTTTTGTTATTTTGTTTACTACTGGACCCCCTATGAGGATTAGGTTATTTTTAAGGTCTTCCTGCCTTACTTCTGTGTCTAGTCTTACATTAAGGTCTGGAACATAGTTGAGGAAAGTTCCGATAAATAAAGCAAGGTCAATACCATAATAACCATCCCTTGATCTGGCTTTTTCTGGTCCATGCGGATCAGGGGATCCAACTATTATCATTGCATCCAACTGCCCATTTTTTATAAAAGGCTCTAAGAATTCTGAGTTACTTCTTGGTATTATATTCTGTGTTTCTTCAAACTCCTTTAATCTTATTACAAAAGCAGGCTTGTCAACAGAATAATATTTTGCAACAGCCCCTTGTTTTATTTCTTTTTTGTTAATTTTTATTATTCCTGATTTTTCAAGGTTTTTTATATGATAATATACCTTTTGCTCATGCACTTTAAGTTCTTTTGCAAGTTCTATTGGATACATTGGCTTTTTTGTTAGTAATTTAACTATTTTTAATGCAAGCTCAGAACTAAGATTTTTTGCCTCTCTTGCTGTTATTTCCTTAATAGGCAATGAGAATATTTGGTTTTTTTCCTTCTTTACAACGAACATTTTGTATTTAAAATACTTTTTTAATAGTATTATAAAAAATATTATAATCAGTATTTAAGCTTTACTAAAAATCAAGAATTATAAAAGGTTTTTTATTCTTTCTATATGGTCTGCAACTTCTGTTCCTTTTTTTGTTAATGTCAAAAGCTTTAATCTTCCTTGCTTATCAAAGTTTATGAGCCCTGCTTTTTGCATTTCTTGTAATATTTTTACAACATGGGAATAAGTGCAGTCAATATTTTTTGCCAGAGAAGAAGCATAAATCTCATTTTTTGCATTTTTAAGCTCAACCAGCATCATTGCAGGCTTTACTCTGAAAAATACATTAAATATATCTTTGTTCTGCATTATTAAACCCCCAAATAGTACTATAAATAGTATATCCATAACTATATTTAAACATTTATATGTTCAAATAGCTATTTTAGAGTATATTATAACAGAATTTATTTATAGATGTTTATAGTTTATTTTTCGTATCCAAAACCATACATTCCGTTTATCTGGATTGGGTTTTCATTCTCATCCTCAAAATGAACAATAAAATCCTTTGTTAGTCCAAGCTCTTTCTTCAGTTCGCTGTAATCCTTGTTCATAAAGCTGTTTAATGCCTGCTCGTCAATCTCATCTCCAACAACAAAAGACTCAATGATTTTCTCTGCATCTGAATTTATTTTGTACTTGTTATAAAATACTGAAGCAAAGAAAAGGATAATTAAAACAGCAATAACTGCTATGAAGAATTTTGTTTCACTGGGTTTTTTGAAAATTGGGGCTACCAACTTCTTTTTTATGAGTTTTTGTGATATAATTCTTTTTCCTGCCTTTGTGCTTTTCCTTGATTTGCTTTTTTTATTTTTTTTTGCCATTTTTACTTGAACATATCAACTATCATTCTTACAAACTTTC
>Ga0307990_1004440_pt1 | contig 10319 bp, 10 predicted proteins | sample EllFjometagen129_FD_203168 | JGI IMG/M metagenome (GOLD analysis project Ga0307990, IMG submission 203168) | Marine microbial communities from Ellis Fjord, Antarctic Ocean - #129 | ecosystem: Environmental > Aquatic > Marine > Unclassified | place: Southern Ocean | collected 2014-10-08
GGGTCACTTTCATTTTCCGCATCTGTTTTTTATTAAAATTGCAAAATATTTGATAAACATCAATGATATCAACCACTTCAGCTGATTAAAAACTGTTTCGGTGAGGCTTAGAGATCAAGATATCTGAGTTTACGCCAAATGGCATTAAGGTCCTCACGACCAACTAAGAAATCCATGAACAATAAGAGGTCGCAATATCGTTTTAACATTTGATCCAACGCTGCATCAACCTGAAATATTTCGATTATTACGGGGGTAAAGTGTACACGCCCTCCTCACGCGCACGTTGTGAGCGAGGGAGGAACTCATTGTTGTAACCGTAGCACACCGTTCCGTTACGGCCAGACGATGCGGTAGAAGCGGGCGGGGTGGCCGGTGGATGACGGGTCGGTGAAATAGAGTGCGCCGGAGGAATCGAGGGTGTTGGTTAGAAGCGGGGTCCAGACACCGAAGGAAAGGTTCGTGCAGGCTTCCACTACGACGGGGATGTTTGCAGTTCCGGAGATGTTGAAGCCGAATTCGTTTGGCGCGAAGCCGAAGGCGGTATCGTGCTGAACGGCCGGGTTCCAGAGCAGGGTCGGGCGTCCGCCAAAGGTTGTGCTCCAGCCGGTGGAGCCGGGGAGGTAGTAGATCGTGGCGGGGGTGAAGGCGAAGACGTAGGAACCAATAGCCGGTGCGCCGCCGGTGAAGAGGACGGAGGTCAGGCTAGTGCAATCGGAGAAGGCCCGGTCGCCGATGCTGGTGACGCTGTTGGGGATGGTGTAGTTGCCTGCTTTTCCGCACGGGTATTGGATTAAGGTATTTTGGTTCTTGTTAAACAATATCCCGTTCGTGCTGCTATAAGACATATTAGCCGTGTCTACGTTGATACCCGTCAGACCGGAGCAGCCGGAGAATGCAGAGACCTCGATGCTGGTGACGCTGGCGGGGATGGTGACGGTGGCGAGGGCGGTGCAGTCGTAAAACGCGCGGTAGCCGATGCTGGTGACACTGGCGGGAATGGTGACGGAGGTCAGGGATGTGCAGCAGTAGAAGGCGTTGTTGCCGATGGAAACAAGTGAATATCCCGGCATCGGGTCGCTGAGTGGCAGGGCGGAAGGTGTGCCGGGAAACTGACTGACCCCCGTGACAGTGAGATTTATGCCATTCCGTGATGCGGCCAGAACCCAGCCGGACGTGTTATGCGAAAGCTCTGCGCTCCCGCTGTCATACGTCCATTGTCCCGCCCAGGCAGACAATACCGGCAAGCAAATCAGCACAGCGAAAACCATTTTGTATTTTTTCATGAGTACCTTTGTTGGTTTTATTATGTGCGGGGGCTGCAAAAAGTGTAACCGTTCAAGGGGTATAAACAACCTCGATACGGTTTGAAGCATACCTCACCACCACCCTCAACCGGATACTTCTGGGAGCGCCGACGTCCTCGTCGGCATCTCGGCCACAAAGCCGACGAGGATGTCGGTGCTCCCAGCCAAATCACTCCATTCCTCGGCTTTCCAAAATTCCAATAGGATGGGTTCTAAAAAAGCTTTGCTGGCCTGTCATGCTTTGTCAAACAGCAGGCAACGGGCGCAGTGTCCGGGAGCAACTGCTTTAAGCTGCGGTTCTTTTAGGGAGCACTGCGGCATCACCGAGGCGCAGCGGTTATGGAAGCGACACCCGGTCGGAAAGTTGCCAGCCGAAGGCACATACCCTGGAATTGACTCCAATGGCTGTCCGCGGGTGTTTGCCGATGGCAGAGCCCTTAGCAGAGCCTGTGAATAAGGGTGTTGCGGAGAATCGAAGAATTTGCCGGCTTCAGCGGTCTCTACAATCTGTCCGGCGTACATTACCGCAATGTGGGTGGCCATCTGGGAAATCACACCCATGTCATGGGTAATCAGCAGCAGAGCGGACTCTTTTCTGTGCAGATCCCGCATCAGACGCAGCACCTGCGCCTGAATTGTCACATCCAGTGCGGTGGTTGGTTCATCCGCTATAATCAGATCCGGTTCAAGGATGAGCGCCATGGCTATAACGACGCGCTGCTGCATGCCACCGGAAAGTTCATACGGATATGCATCAATCTTGCTGGACGCATCAGGTATACCAACTTTTTCCAACCACTCCAGGGCCGTTTTTCGGGATTCTTTTCTGGAAACATTGCGGTGCAGATGAATAATCTCCTGCAGCTGCTTGCCGATATGGTGCAGCGGTGAGAGTGCAGTCATGGGGTCCTGAAATATCACCCCGATTTTATTACCGCGGATCTTCCTGAGCTTTGCAATCGGCATAGCGAGCAGATCCTCACCATCAAATATAATTTTACCCTGCGGAATGCTGGCGGGGGGCGAGGGCAATAGCCGTGGAATGCTCATAGATGTCACGCTTTTGCCACAGCCTGATTCGCCAACAAGTCCCAGCACCTGTCCGCGGTCCAGAGATAAGGAGACTTTTTCCACAGCGCGGATAGTAGTATCCTCACTCGTAAATTCAATAGATAGATCTGAAATTTCCAGTAGCATCTCTATTCCATTCTGGATTGCTGTTTAGGGTCAAAGGCATCGCGTAGCCCCTCACCAATGATTACGGTTAAAAGAATAACAAGAACCAGCGCAAGCGATGGGAACAGAATCAGCCACCAGGCCCCTCTGAACTGCTGTGCCTGTGCCACCAGTTCACCCCAGCTGGGAGTTAGCGGCGGCAGACCGAAACCAAGAAAGTCCAGGGCGGCCAGCGACCCGATTGCACCCACGAGTATAAATGGCAGGAGGGTTATGATGGGGGTCATTGCGTTGGGCAGAATGTGCCCGAATATGATGCGGGGCGCGGATAGTCCCTGACAGCGGGCTGCTTCAACAAATGTATTGGCTCGGAGCCTCAGAAATTCCGCACGCATGTAACGAGATATCACAACCCAGTTGAAAAGACTGTAACAGAACAGCAGAATCATGAAACTGCGCCCCAGAACAGATCCTACCAGAATCATGATGTACAGAAAGGGAAGTGCACTCCATATCTCGGTCAGACGCTGTCCGCATATATCAATTTTTCCTCCAAAGTAGCCCTGAATGGAACCAATGATCATGCCAATAAACATCGCCCATATAGAGAGCGTGATGCCAAAAGCCATCGATATGCGCATCGCATAAAGCACTCGGGCAAAAACATCACGACCCGCGCTGTCTATGCCCATAATATGCCCGTGTACCGGAGGATATGGCCATGAAATTGGCTTCATGATACATGCTGCCGATGCCTTACGGTCTTTCCAGTTCAGTATGGCCTCCGCCTTCTCGCCCGCAAAGGCCTTTTTTACAAGAATCAGAATTGACGGATGCAGTTCAGCAGGTACGCTTAACCACTCTTTTTTGTCGAGTGGCTGATAATTATCACCGTTTTTTCTGAAACTTATTCTTAGCGGCATCTCAGGTTGAGTTATCTGTCGCATTGAAACTCGAACTGTTTTTGGTGCTAACTTGCGGCCTGTGAATTTCGGGAGTGATAGCTTTGCTTTTAAATCGCTGCGGGTGCGGTGGCTAACATCTGCTTTGAGTGCAGGTGAGGGCTGATTCCTGAAACGCTCTGTAATCGCTTCTGAAACCTGGGCCGGAATGACCCACTGTGAGCTCAGCGAATCAGTATCAGAATTTATCATCTCCGGAAAGAAGTGGCCGCAGTTTTCACCTCTGACCATGCCTCCGTCGGGTAAAAGATTAAAACGTGTTGCAAAAACCTCCGGAATAATGTAAGCCTGAACTTTTTCAAAGGATTTCAGCGTTGAGGAGTCAATAGAAGCTCCGGGACTGTGGCGAATTGGAGCCCACAATACAAGGTTTCCGAGGTTGTTGGTGAAGATATCAGAGCTGACGAATGTATTGTAGTTGACTACAGAGGCGCTGCTCTCATCACCGACAAGCTGCTGCATGGTCAGATTCTGAAGGAAGGGCATGTAAAATTTGCCTTCAAAACGCATTATCAGGGGGCGGCTGTTACAGATCAGCTCCGAGAAGAGACTGATGATAAACATGCTTGCCAGCAGACATAGCGACCACTTTGCCCTGCGGATGCGCATGAAGTTTCGCAGGCGCTTCCGGGTTATAGGTGTCAGCTTTATTTTGAAGGGATTTTTCATTCGGTTGTTAATTATCGAAGTTGATCCGTGGATCGATGATCATATAACAAAAATCAGAGATAAGGTTTCCGACCAGTCGCATTACCGAGGTTAAAGCAAGCAGTGCCATGAAGACCGCATAGTCGCGTCCTATCAGGGCCTCCCAGCTTAAACGCCCCATGCCTGGAATTTCAAATATGTTTTCGATTATAATTGATCCGGCAAAGAGGACACTCATGATTGAACCGAATCCGGTCGCAATCGGAATCAGAGAGTTACGCAGGGCATGACCCCAGATGGCCCTGTTGCGGGATGCCCCTTTGGCCAGTACTGTGCGGACGTAGTCGCTGGCAATCTGATCCAGCAGAGAGTTTTTCATTATCAGAGTCAGAAATGCAAAGTTTGCGGCAACATAACAGGTGACAGGGACAACCATGTGCCAGGCTCTGTCGGTCATACGAGTGGCAAAGCCAGCCTCTTCGACGACATCAGAACCAAAACCACCAAGTGGAAAGATATCCCAAAGGCCGTCAATCGTTCCACAGAAGAGCATTTTGAGAACCATTCCAAGCGCAAAGGCTGGGAATGCATAAGCAATAATAACCACCATGCTGGAGATTGCATCAAAGGAGGTGCGGTGCTTGAGGGCCTTTAGCAGACCAAGTGGGATACAGATCAGGTAAGTAAGTAGAAAACTGGTGATGCCGAACCAGAGCGATACCGGTATCCTGGATTTAATCAGCTGCCAGGCGGTGCGGTTGGGATAATCATATGAAGCCATTTTCATGCCCATACGTTGGGTAACAAGCCAGTTCCAGTACTGTATATAAACCGGCTTGTCGAAACCGAACTGCTTCTTCAGTTCGTCTTTATACTCGGCTGTCACCTGAGAGGCTGACGATGATCCCATGCTGGCCTGACTTCCTCCAATATTACGCATCCGGCTCATGCGCATCTCAACCGGACCACCTGGAAGCAGGCGGGTCAGGGAGAAGCAGACGATTGTGATCCCTAAAAAGGTGGGAATCACAAGTAGCATTCTTCGTATAAGGTAGGCTAACCGATCCATATAGCAATTTTAATAGATTATTAAAGATGTAAGTATAGACAATTTTGGTGCTGGAGTTCAATCGTTATCTTTATTTTCAACCAATAACACAACTAACAGACAGGTTGTTTGTAATTAAAATTCAGGATTGGAGTGTAACGTGTTGTGGTATTCGTGATAAAAATATACTATTATAGATGAGTTCTATAACTATTAGGGTATTTTAGTATGACATCTTTAGACTGGTATGATTTTAGCGACGCGACTGTTGGACTTCTTTTTGGTATTGCCGGGGTGCTGGGTGGTTATGCCCTGCGCGGGCTTGTCGGTAGGTGGCAGGCTGACGCTATTGAGAAACGGGCTAAGCTTGTTCTTGATGATGCTGATATTGAGTTTAAAAATAAACTCAAGGAAGGTGATATTATTGCCCGGGCTGAGGTGGTCAAGGCACGGGAGGAGTTTGAAAAATCAACAAAGTCCCGTCGAAAAGAGTTGCAAGGTATAGCCGATAGGCTTTCCATTCGTGAGGAAAAGCTGGATAATCGCGCCTCCTCTCTGGATGAGAAGGAACATGAGCTTGCGCAGAATGTTGTAAAGGTTCGAGCTGAATCTGAGTTACTCCATAAAGATCAGAAGGTTGTTGATATTTTAAGATCGGAGGTCGATCACGAGCTGCAGAAACTGGCCGCTATGACCCATGATCAGGCCCGCAAGGAGCTCTACTCCAAGGCCGAAAATGAGGTTCGCAGCGAATCAGCAAATCTTGTGCGAAGGGTGCAGGAGGAGGCCAGGGAGAGTGCTGACCGTGAAGCCGCACGTATTGTGGCAGTTGCAGTTCAAAGATATTCAAATGCACATGCAAGCGAGATCATGACCAGCTCAGTTGCTTTGGAGAGTGACGATATTAAAGGACGTATCATTGGTCGTGAAGGCCGTAATATCAGAGCGCTGGAATCGCTCACCGGGGTTTCCATTCTCGTTGATGACACCCCTGAGATGGTTGTTATCTCCGGCTTTGATCCTATTCGGCGTGAGATTGCTAAACAGTCTCTTGAATTACTGGTTGCCGATGGGCGCATTCATCCACAGCGGATTGAGGAGGTTGTGGCGAATGTTACCGAGGATATTAATAAAAATATTTATGAAGTTGGTGAGGCCGCCTCCTTTGAAGCCAATGTACAGGGGGTTCCGGTTGAAGTCTTGCGCTGTATCGGACGATTGAGATTTCGAACCAGCTACTCTCAGAATGTACTGCAGCACTCAGTTGAAGTTGCTCAATTGATGGGTATGATGGCCTCTGAACTGGGTTATGATCCCTCTGTTGCAAGGCGGATCGGCTTTTTCCATGATATCGGCAAGGCCATGGATCACAAGATTGAAGGTCCACATGCGATCATTGGCGCTGAATTTCTTAAGAAAAATGGTGAGAGCGACGAGGTAGTTAATGGTGTAGCTGCTCATCATAATGAAGTTGCGGCTGAAGGTATGCTGGCAGTTCTCTGCTCGGCCGCAGATGCGATATCAAGTTCGCGTCCGGGAGCTCGTGCTGAGACTCTGGGGGTTTATGTTCAGCGTCTGGAGAAACTGGAGGCGATTGCCAATGCCTTTGACGGGGTAAAGAAATGCTTTGCGATCCAGGCCGGCCGTGAGGTCCGGATTATTGTTGATCCTGAGGAGGTCTCTGACAATGAAGCCGTCGTGATGGCTCGTGAGATCAGTTCGCAGATATCAACGGTTATGAAGTTCCCCGGGCAGATACGGGTGGTGGTTGTGCGTGAGACTCGCTGTGTTGATTATGCGCGTTAGTGACTGACCTCTCGAATTCTGTTCATCCAAAGAGTGAAAGATTTTATGAAAATTCTGATGGTTGGAGATATTGTCGGTAGCCCGGGAAGACGGGTTTTTAAAGCTTTTGCCAAGCGTTTACGACGTGAAGGCGAGGTGCATGTAGTGGTTGCCAATGCGGAAAATGCGGCGGCCGGTAATGGAATTACGCGTGCATTGATAAGCGAGTTGCTGGATGGAGGAGCCGATGTGTTAACCATGGGCGATCATGTCTGGGGGCAGCGGGAACTTGAAGGCTGTATTCATCAATTTGATAAGCTGGTCAGGCCTTTAAACTTTCCTGAAGGCACGCCGGGACATGGTTATACAACTCTGCAGACCTCATTTGGCCCGTTAATTGTGATTAATTTACAGGGACGTGTTTTTATGAATCCGATCGACTGTCCTTTTAAGGCGATGGATGTCTTATTGAACAAGCTCCCCAGAAATGTTCCGATAGTAGTTGATTTTCATGCTGAAGCCACATCTGAGAAGATCGCAATGGGTTATTATCTTGATGGCCGTGTTGCGGCTGTGGTGGGAACACACACACATGTGCAGACCAGCGATGCCTCAATTTTTCCGGGTGGTACCGCATACATGACCGATCTGGGCATGACCGGTGCGGCTATATCTATTCTCGGTAGAGATGTGACACCTGTATTAAAAAAGTTTACTACCGGAATGCCCGCACGCTTTGAAATTGCCAAGGGACCGGCTTTGATGGAGGGGGCGCTGATTGAAATAGACCGCGAGAGTTCTAAGGTTATTTCGATTAAAGCCTGTCGTTTTCATGAGGATGATCTGATATCGAGTGAAGAGGCTTAACGCTCTTCAGCGAAGAGCCCATTAAATATTTTATGGTCGAAACACCTCATATACTTTCAATCACAGAGCTGACCCGAAAAATCAAGGGTGTCCTGACTAAGGAAGTCGGTCAGGTCTGGGTGGAGGGTGAGATATCCAATATCAAGCAATACTCATCCGGTCATACCTATTTTGTTCTGAAAGATCAATCCGCCCAGCTGAGTGCGGTTCTTTTTGCCAACGCCCGTGCGGCTCTTGCTAATACAGCATTCTTAAAGGATGGTCAGCGCGTGCGAGCAGGAGGGGGAATCTCGGTTTTTGAAGGGCGCGGGCAGTATCAGCTGGTGGTTCACAAGATGGAATCTGCTGGAGTCGGTGCGTTGATGGAACGCTATGAGGCACTTAAGAAGAAACTCAATGCAGAGGGGTTATTTGATAAATCCCATAAAAAGCCGCTGCCTCTGCTGCCACAACGCATAGGGGTTGTGACATCTCCGACCGGTGCTGTGATCCATGACATGCTTAATGTGCTTAACCGCCGTTTTTCAAACATACAGGTGCTTCTGACTCCGGTTAAGGTTCAAGGAGTTGGCGCGGCGGCATCGATTGCCCGTGCGCTTGGGTGGCTGAACGAGAATTGTGGAGCAGAGAGTGAGCGACCGGTGGACATCATTATTGTCGGGCGCGGCGGTGGCAGTCTTGAAGATTTGTGGGCCTTTAATGAAGAGATAGTTGCGCGGGCGGTGTTTACCTCCGTAATTCCGGTCATTTCTGCTGTGGGCCATGAGGTGGATTTTGCATTGAGTGATTTTGTTGCTGATCTCAGAGCTCCGACCCCCTCGGCGGCGGCCGAACTGGTGATTCGACCAAAACAGGAGTTTGAAAAGCTTATAAAGCAGAGGCGTGATGACATACATCGGCTGCTTTTTCAGCAGCACAGGCTGTTGGCCCAGCGCCTGGTGCAGCTTTCAGAGTCAGCGGTGCTCAGGCGCCCCGAGCAGATGATTGAACGTTACTCGCAGCGAGTGGATTACCTTGATATGAGGTTGCAAAGTGCGGCCCGGCATGAGGCCGGTAGGGCCAGACAGCGTGCTGAACAGATTTTCGGGAGGATGCAGCTTCTGCGTGAGAGACGATTCTCTGATCTAAGAGCGCGGCTTGAAGGGGCTCGCCAGAGCCTTAATTCATCTGTTGCCGTTTTAATTGAAAAGAAAAAAAACAGGGTTGAAACGTCAGAACGACAGCTTGTTCTTCTCAATCCGCTAAAGGTGATTGAGCGTGGTTATTCGCTGACGCGAATTGAAGGTGGTGGTTTGGTAAGGTCGGTTGGTGATGTAACGCCTGGCCTTTCTCTAGTGACTCAGCTTTCGGATGGATTTATAAGATCAGAAGTTGAAAAGAGCTGAGATAGGAGTAAGAAAATGAGTGAAAAGAAGATGAGCTTTGAAGAATCTTTAAATCGTCTCGATAAAATTGTACAGGAGATGGAATCCGGTGAGATGGAGCTGGATGCCATGATCAGTGCTTTTGAGGAGGGACAGCGTCTGGTCAAATCCTGTTCAGCGAAACTTAATGAGGTTGAGAAAAAGATTGAAAAGGTGGTTAAGAGTGCTGCCGGAGAGATTATAACGGAACCTTTTGAAAACACTAAAAGCACGAAAGAATGAAGGCTTATTTTCCTATGCAACGCGAAGCGTTGTTGTCTAAAGCTGCGGTGCTTAACACACAACGGAACATTTAAAGAGGCTGGTTTCGTACATCACAAGAGTTTAGTTTGGTTGCGGGGAAAGCAACTTTAGTTCGATTATCAGTTTGATTAATATTTTATAAGCAGAGAGGGTGTAATGGCAGTTACAGTTAATGGATCGGAGATATCCGCTGATGCGGTTGATCAGGAAATGACACGTCTAAGCGTAGATTACGAGCGTTATGTCACCGAAAACGGTGGCGAACCTGATCAAAAACAGCTTAGAGAATGGGCAGTTGAAAACCTTATTGAAAAGGAGCTTCTGAAACAGGAAGCGCTGCGTACGCAAGCTGATCCTGATGAGAAGAAAATAGATCTCTGGCTTCAAGAGAACAGTGATGTCTTTGGTGAAGAACTTCCGGAGCAAGAGAAACGCTCGCGCTGTGTTGAAGATATAAAGATACGTGCGCTGGTCAAATCTGTACGCAAATCCGTTCAACGACCCTCGGTGGCTGAGATGCAGTCAGAGTATGATAACAACCAGGAACGCTTCACAGTGCCCGAATCATTGAGATTGTCGCATGTCTGCCGAGTTTTGCATCAGGGTGTTGATAAATCTCAGATTTACATTGATCTGTTGGCTTTGAAGCAGAAGGTTGAGGATTTTGAACTTCACTGGGTCGAAGCAACACAGCTTTCGGATTCCTATCGGGAAGATTATGGAATGTTCGACAATGTTATGCGGGGAATGCTGCCTGAGGATATTGAGGAAAAGCTCTTTTCTCTCGAAAGGGGTCAGATCAGTGATGTGATTGAGCTCAATGGTGGCACCATTCACATTTTCAAGGTTTTGGTGAAAA
>Ga0307990_1004441_pt1 | contig 10318 bp, 7 predicted proteins | sample EllFjometagen129_FD_203168 | JGI IMG/M metagenome (GOLD analysis project Ga0307990, IMG submission 203168) | Marine microbial communities from Ellis Fjord, Antarctic Ocean - #129 | ecosystem: Environmental > Aquatic > Marine > Unclassified | place: Southern Ocean | collected 2014-10-08
CTGTTGACAAGAGCCGTATATCAAAAAAAATCGGCTCAGTGGATAATAATTGTTTAAAGGAAATTGAAGAAGCTATAAAAATTACTTTGTCGTTTGGAGAATATTCTAAATTATCATAACTGTATATTCTTCTTTTTATTTATTAATAAACTAAAAAGAAGATTTATTTTTTAAATAATGCAACAACCAACATTAATATTTATAACAAATTATAATTAAAATTAAATAAAAAACACCACGTTTAAAATCATTCAAAATAATAATTATTCACCTAATATATACTGGACCTTGAAACAAATAGTACTGGAGTTTGAAACAAGAACTATCGCACTTTGAAACGAGAAATAGTTAAGTTGGAAATGAGAAATAGTTAAGTTGGAAACAAGAAATACTGGAGTTTGAAACAAGAAAATCGCTTATTTTCTCTTTGTTTATAAGGCTTTGCTAAAACCTTAATTATCTTTAACATATATAATAACTACAACAAGAGAAGATGTTGTTGTTATTTTTAGAAACTAAAGGAAATAAGAATGAAAAAATCTAAATTTAATTTTACCAATGAAATTTCTATAAAAAAGAATAGTGAAATTAATTTACCAGAAATAATAAAATCCGAAGTAAATTTATTACTGCTTCCTTTTTTTGTCTTAGAGAGAAAAGATAAAAGATTAAAAACCGAATATAGAGAGATAGGCACAGGAAGGGATCAAACAAAAGAGGTTTTTTGGAGCGTTTCATCTAATCCTGAATATGGATATCCTGGTCCTTTTGATAGAGAGGTCCATAAAGCTATAGAACAGATTATAACGGAACTATTAAGAGAAAAAGGGAAAATAGAAAATCCCATTCCTTTAGGTTCTTTATTTGGTTTATGCAAGAGAATGCAGATTAGTAAATATTCAGGGAAAAATTACCGCAGAATAAAAGAAGCCTTAGAAAAGATACAAATGACTGGAATAAAATCAGTCGGCACATTTTACGCAAAAGGAAAAAAGCGATGGATTGAGGATATCTTTCATTTATATGATAGAGTAATCTTTAAAAGTAAAGAATTACCCAACAGTGAAATAGCCGATGAAAATTATCTTTTTTTAGGAAGTTGGTATCTTCAGAGCATAAATTCTCGCTATACAAAACCGATTGATTATACTTATTGGCGAAGTCTTAAAAGTAAAATAGCCTCCAGGCTCTACGAAATTTTAGGAGTAAAGTTTTATGGTATCAGAAATAAAAAAGAATGTTATATACACTATAAATATATTACCTTGTGCCAACTCCTTCCATTAATCCCCTACAAATATTTTTCAGATGCTAAAAGGCAATTAAACTCGGGTAATGACGAACTTAAGGACACAGGATTTATTTCAAAATATGAGTGGAGTGAAAACGGTAAAAAGAACTGGCTTATACGTTATTGGCCGGGAGAGAGAGCCAAAGAAGAAATGAAAGGAGCAACGTTATTTAGTAGTAATCAAGAAGAAGATCTATTGCCAGGACCAAAACCAGAAGTAAAAAAATTTTCTAAAGAGCAGGTTGAATTGATTAATAAGTTAGTTAAAATAAATGTTTCCAAAGTAACCGCAGAAAAATTAATAAAAAACAATGATCAGGAATTAATAGAAAAATGGATCGAAGCGGTGAAATATTCCAATGCTGACAATAAAGCGGCTTATTTAGTAAAGGCAATAAGGGAAAATTGGCAATTTCCGGAAGAATATTTAAGAAAAATAAAAGAACAAAAACAGGAAAAAGAAGAGGAAAAAACAGAATATATTAAAATGAAAAACAAAGAAGAGGAAGATAAAAAAAGACAAGAAGAGATTAAAAAATATGAAAAAATATTTAATTCACTTAATTCTTCACAGCAGAAAGAAATAATAAAAGAAGCAGAAAAAAGGTTGCCCGATTTTTTGAAAAGAAAAACTTAACAAAACAAAAGTAAAGGGAGAAAACTCCAAATTACTCGAAGTGGTCCTGGAAGAAAAGAGAAGAGAAATTGTAAAAGAATGGATAAAAGAAAAAAAATAAATTTATAAATAATTTAAGGTACAATAATTTTTCCCATAATAAAATATTAATATTAAACTCTTTAAATTATATATTAAATCAAAATAAGTAAAAATATTTAACAAAAAAGAAGGATTTTTAAAATAAATATAGAAGTATACGAAATGCGCAATATATTGGGTTTATAAAAAGTATTGACTAAAAATATTCAACAATAAAATATTAACATTTAAAAACTTAATTAATCAAATTATTATTTATACCTTGTGAATAATGCTTTGATTAATTTTATACAAAAATAACCAAAGCATGATAAAGGCAAACTGCCCGAAAGGACAGGACGCAAAGTAATGGATCTAAAGCTTTATTTAAGGCCATGACCGCCATACCACCGGCTTTTTTTATTTTTACCTTAACTAATTTCAAGAAAACAGGAACCTGTAAAATATACAACGGTATATTTAAAACAACAAGAAAAATGCCATCTAATAAGGAGATACGGTTTTAAAAGAAGTTACCGGTCTCTTCAAATCTACTTTAAGGGAAGTGGATATCATCTACTGTATAGGAGGAGACGAATTCTTGTTAGTCTTCCCGAACAACTCTCTAAAAGACGCAGTCCAAATTAAAGAAAGACTAAATAAAAATTTAGAAAAATTAAATTAGAACCTAAACAAACCTTACCAGATAGATTTCAGTATGGGTCTTTCTGAGTATGATCCTGATAAATCTCTGTCTATGGATGAATTAATCCGGATAGCAGACCAGAAGAATATATAAAGAGAAGGAAAGAAAAAACAAGGGAAGGTTGTAAACATGATGGTAAGTTAGAAACCGCTGAAGATGAGAAAGAAGAGGAAAAAATAACAAAAGAGAATGTCAAAAAAATTATAAGATTTTAAATATTTATTTATCTTATAAGATCAATAGGAGGTGAATAAGATGAAAGATGAAGATAAAACAAAAATTGTAGAATTAATAAAAGAATTGAAGGATTCAGAAGAGCGTTTAAAGATATTATTCGATTATGCTCCTGATGCTTATTATATCAGTGATTTAAAAGGTAATTTTGTCGATTGCAATAAGCAAGCAGAGAAGTTAACCGGTTACAAAAAAAAGGAATTAATCGGAAAGAATTTCCTAAAATTAAAATTACTTTCTATTACTGATATATCCAAATTAGGTAAACTATTCGATAAAGATCTTAGAGGATTATCAGTAGAGACAAGTGAGTTTATATTTAATAGAAAAAATAATACCAAGGTAACAGTTGAGATCTCCACTTATACGGTGAAAATTAAGGGAAGAACTTTAGTATTAGGTATAGTAAGAGATATCACCGAGCGCAAGCAAGCAGAACAAGCCCTTATAGAATCAGAAGAAAAATATCGCACTGTATTTGAAAATACCGTCACTGCGACTATGGTTATTGATGAAGATATGACCATCTCCATGGTAAACGCTCAATTTGAAAAACTAAGTGGGTATACTAAAGATCAAATCAAAAATAAGATGAATTTAAAAGAGTTTATCGTTCCGGAAGAGTTAGAAAAGATGAGAAATTATCATATTGACAGGATAAAACCTGGAAAAAATCCTCCAACTGAATATGAAATACGTTTGATAGATAAAAAAGGCAATATAAGAAATATATTTATGAGAATAGGAATGGTTCCCAATACTAAAAAGAGTATAGCTTCCTTAATGGATATCACCGAGCGCAAAAATGCAGAAAAAAACATAAAGAGTGCAAAAGATGAACTGCAAGCCATCTTTGATGGTATAGAAGACGGGATTTGTGTTATTGATGAAAGTTATCAAATCTTACGAGCTAATCAAAGAATGTTAAAAATCTTTGATAAACGAAGTTTTTCTGATTTATTAGGGAAGAGATGCTTTATAGAATATTTTGATAACCGGAGGATTTGTGGAAATTGCCCGGTCCAGAAAGCCTTTGAAAATGGTGAACCTTACCGTTTAACTAAAATTTTTCAGAAAAGAAATAAAAATAAAGTAATGTTAGATATGACTGCTTTTCCCCTTAAAGATGATGAAGGGAGAGTTATTCAGGTGATTGTGTATTTAAAGAATATTACTGATATGACGGAAGTTGGAGAATTAGCTGCCGGAGTTGCCCACGAGATAAAAAATCCTTTGGGTAATATTGTGGCAGCGGCACAGTTTTGCCTTTTTAAACAGCAAATAAATGAGAAAACAAAAAATTACTTGGAAATTATTTTGAGAAATGCAGAAAGTGCTAATAAGATTATTAAACAATTAATGAGCTTTGCCAAACCACGAGAGTTATCCTTTGAATTAGAAAATATTACTCACGTAATAGATAAAGTTTGCATTTTAGTTGAAACCATGTGTGCTAAGCAGAAAGTAACTGTTATTAAAAAATGGTCGAAAAGTATTCCTCCAATTTTATTAGATAGTAATCTGCTTGAACAAACTTTTTTAAATATTATTTTAAATGCTTTAGATGCTATGCCTAATGGCGGAGACTTAACTATTACAGCTTTGGTTAATATTGAACAGAGTGAAGTATTAGTTAGTTTTATAGATACTGGTGAAGGTATTTCTCCAGAAAATTTAGATAAAGTGATTGAACCCTTTTTTACTACCAAAGAGACTGGTATAGGATTAGGGCTTTCTTTTGTTCGTCATGCTATTGATTGTCACAAAGGTAAGACAAGTATTAAGAGTAAAGTTGGCCAGGGTACGGAAGTATGGGTCAGATTCCCCATTCTAAGGTAATTCTAAGGTAAATAGAAAAGGAGAAGCTTAAAGATGAAGATGATTTTAATAATTGATGATGATAAAGATATGCGTTTTATTCTTTCTAATGTATTAGAAAATGAGGGATATAAAACTATTGCTATAGAAGATGGCTCTAAGGCGTTTAAAGAAATTGAAAAACACACCTTTGATTTAATTTTATTGGATTTTAAAATTCCCGGAATAATGGATGGGATGCAAATTTTAGAAAAGATGAAGCAGATTAATAAAGAAATAATAGTAATAATGGTTACTGCCTATGGAGAGATAAAAAAGGCAGTACAGGCAATGAAATTAGGGGCCTTTGATTATATTACCAAGCCTTTTGACAATGAAGAGTTGATTCTGGTAGTTAAAAGAGCTCTTCAAACTCAGCATTTAAATAAAGAAGTAAAAAAACTTAGAAAAAAACTGGCTGAAAACAAAGCAGAAATAGAATTTATTGGAAAATGTCCTAAAGTAAAAAAACTATTTGATCAAGTTAAAATAGTTGCCCCTACCAATATGACGGTGATGCTTCAGGGTGAAAGCGGAACCGGTAAAGAATTAATTGCTCAAATGATTTATCAGCAAAGTTTAAGGAGGGATAATCCTTTTATTGTGGTAGATTGTGGAGCAATTCCGGAGACCTTAATGGAAAGTGAAATTCTGGGTTATGAAAAAGGAGCTTTTACCGGAGCTGATAATAGAAAAATAGGGAAGTTGGAAGAGGCTAATTCCGGAGGAATATTTAAGAAAAATAAGAGAGCAAAAACAGGAAGAAGAAGAGGAAAAAATAGAATATACTAAAATGAAAAACAAAGAAGAGGAAGATAAAAAGAGGGAAGAAGAGATCGAAAAAATAAGGCAGATATTTAACTCGCTTGATCCGTTAAAGCAGGAAGAAATAAGAAAAGAAGCAGAAAAAGGGTTGCCAGATTTTTGGAAAGAAAAACTCAACAAGGTAAGAGCTAAAGGAACAACTTCAAAATTACTTGAGGGTGTCCTGGAAGAAAAGAGAAGAGAAATAATAAAGGAATGGACTAAAATCGGAAAGATTTAGTTTATAAATTACAAGAGATAAAAATTTTAACAATAAAAATAATCAATATCAGGGGTTGCCTGAAAAAAAAGAATAAGTGCTGTAAAGACACAAGAAATAGGACTCAATAATTAGAAATTAAATATTGACTCATTTTTTGCGCCAAATACTTTCATAAAATAATCGGAGGTAAAAATAAAGTGAAAGATAAGAACAAGAGCAAGAAAGAATCAGCTTCTAGAGAGAAAAAAAAGACAGACGATAAGTTGCACACTATCAATGAAAATAACCACATTAAAAACCATTTTCCCGAATTCACCCGGGATATATTAGATTCCTCCGCAGTAGGAATATTTATATTAGATTCTGATTTTAAAATCGCCTGGATCAATCATGCAACCGAAAAATATTTCGGATTGGATCGGGAAAAAGTGCTAGGCAAAGACAAACGAGAATTAATCAAAAAAAACATACAACATATTTTTGAAGATCCGGATGAATTTACCCGGAAAGTATTTGCCACCTATGATAATAATACTTATATCGAAAATTTTGAATGTCACGTCCTACCTGAAGGAAAAAGGAAAGAAAGATGGCTGGAGCACTGGAACCAGCCTATTAAAACCGGAATTTATGCAGGTGGGTGGATTAAATATTATTATGATATCACCAAGCGCAAGCAGGCAGAAAAAGCCCTGGCAGAATCAGAAGAAAAATTCCGAATAACCTTAAAAAATTCACCTATTGTGGTTTGGAATCAGGATAAAGATTTGCGCTATACCTGGATATACAATCCGAATCCCGGGTTCAAACCTGAGGAAACCATTGGCAAGACTGACAAAGAGCTCTTGCCCGCCGATGATGCCGAAAAACTGATGCATATAAAAAGGAAGGTATTGGAAAGCGGTATCGGCGCTAGAGAAGAAACAAAGACTACGATTCAAGGGAATGACTATTATTATGACCTGACCGTTGAGCCCTTATTGGATTCAAATAATACAATTATTGGTATCACCTGCGTGGCCATCGATATCACTTCACGCAGAAAAACAGAACAAGAACTTATGATATCAGAAGAAAAATACCACACCGTATTTGAAAATACTGGTACAGCTACGGCGATTATTGATGAAGATAATAATATCTCTATGGTAAACGCTCAATTTGAAAAACTGAGTGGATATACTAAAGCAGAAATTGAAAATAAGAGGAAATGGATCGATTTTATTGTTCCTGAAGATTTAGAAAGGATGAAGAAATATCATCTTACCCGGAGGAAGCCCGGAGAAGAACCACCCACAAAGTATGAATTTCGCATAATAGATAAAAAGGGTGCAATTAAAGATATATTTACAAAAATTGGAATGATTCCTAATACCAAAAAGAGCGTTGCTTCTTTAACGGATATCACTGAACGCAAAGAAGCAGAAAATAAATTACGAGAAAGCGAAAGAAAACTTAAGGAAGCCCAACACATTGCCCAAGTTGGAAGCTGGGAATATGACTTCAGTAAAGATATGCTTCACTGGTCAGATGAAGTTTACCGAATTTTCAATTTAAAACCACAACAATTTGGAGCCACCTATAAATCATTTTTGGACAATATCCATCCCGATGACAGAGCCATGGTAGATAAAGCATACACCGAATCTGTAAAAAATAAAAAACCCTATGATATTATTCATCGCCTACTGTTAAAGGATAGTACTCTTAAATTTGTAAGGGAGCGATGCGAAACCTTCTATAATGATACCAGCAAAACATTTCAATCTATCGGCACAATTCAGGATATCACTGAGCGCATAGAAGCCGAACAAAAACTGCTCCACCGGGTTGAACTGGAAAAGCTTATCACATCGATTTCTACCAGATTTGTCGGCATTTCTCTCGATAAGATTGATGACGAAATAAACCGAATGCTGCAAACCGTCGGTCAATTTACCCACATTGACCGTAGTTACCTCTTCTTGTTCTCAGAGGACGGTTCTCTTATAGATAACACCCATGAGTGGTGTGCTCCGGGAGTAGAAGCACAAATCGATAATCTACATGGACTTCCTTCTTCCACCTTTCCCTGGTGGATGGAAAAGCTCAACCGCAATGAGACCATACATACCCCCCGTGTAGACGAATTACCCTCTCATGCCCAATCCGAAAAGGAGATTCTCCAATCCCAAAACATCCAGTCCGTACTGGTCGTTCCGGTAGCCAAAGGTTCGAAGCTGATAGGATTCATCGGATTTGATACCGTAAAGCAGATAAAAAATTGGACAAAAGAGGACATCACCCTACTAAAAACCCTGAGTAATATTGTCGCACAGACCCTGGAACGCCGGAAAGCAGAAGAAAGACTACAGAAGGCTATGAATGCCACCATCGAGACCATGTCCAAGATCATAGAGGTCAAAGATCCCTATACTTCCGGTCATCAACAACGGGTATCTCAACTTTCTGTTGCCATTGCAAAGACACTAAACCTTTCCCAGGAACAAATAGAAGGAATAAAAATAGCTGCCCTGATTCATGATATCGGCAAGATCGGCATTCCTACCGAAATATTAAGCAAGTCCACTGCCTTATCTGATATAGAATTCAGTCTTATAAAAGAACATTCGCAGATAGGGTATGATATCTTAAAAGCCATAGATTTTTCCTATCCCGTAGCAAAAATTGTCTTACAGCACCATGAAAGAATTAACGGCTCGGGTTATCCAAATCAGCTAAAAGGGGATGAAATTTTTTTAGAAGCAAAAATATTAGGCGTTGCCGATGTGGTAGAAGCTATGTCTTCTCACCGACCTTATCGTCCGGCTCTGGGTATTGACGTCGCTTTGGATGAAATCATCCAAAACAAAGGCATCCTCTATGACCCGGAAGTAGTAGACGCTTGCTTGAAGCTCTTCAAAGAAAAAGAATTTAAATTTGAATAAATAAAAGTGATTTACATTTTCCTTAGGATAAGGTCATGGTATTATATGTTATTGTGTAAAAGCTAAATCAACAGTTACTCTTATATAAGATTAATCTAATATTAATTTTTATGGAGGTAAAAATTAAAAAGATGAAGAATATAAAGGAGAAAAAAGACCAGCCTATTGAGGAATTACAAGAAAGGCATGAAAAGGTTGCCGAATTAGAAAAAATAGCCGTTAGGTATAATCTGCTGGAGAAAGAACTCCAGCAGAGTGACGAAAAGTTGCAAAAACTGATAGAAGGTATTGCCTATATTATTACGAAAATAGTTGAAATAAGAGATCCCTACCTTACAGGACACCACCAAAGAGTCTCCAAACTTGCTACTGCAATAGCCCAAGAGATGAAACTTCCCCAGGATAAGATCGAAGGAGTAAAAATTGCCTCTCTGGTTCATGATGTGGGTAAGGTTAATTTACCCACTGAAATTGTCAGTAAGCCAAGTTCATTAGTTGAAGTGGAATTTAATTTACTCAAAAATCATCCCAGAACAGGTTATGAAATCTTAAAAAAAGTAAATTTACCCTGGCCCGTTGCTGAAATTGTCCTTCAACATCAGGAAAAGATAGATGGCTCAGGATATCCGAGAGGGTTAAAAGGTGACAAAATTCTTATAGAGGCAAAAATATTGGGGGTAGCGAATGTGGTTGAAGCAATGTCTTCTTATAAATCTTATCGGCCTGCTCTTGGCATTGATGAAGCTTTAGCAGAAATTTTAAAGTATAAAAATATTCTTTTTGACCCGGAAGTGGTAGATGCCTGTATCAAACTCTTCACAGAAAAGGATTTTAAATTTGAAGGATAAATAAAGATAAAAGGGATGGTTTAAAGAGCCACCCCTCATTCTTTAATTTTTTCATTAAGAAGATTAGGTTTAATTTCGTAAATTAGTTTTATAAAAATTGGAATAAAGAATTATAAACATTGCAATGGAGAAAAACAGGTCTTTACTTGGGGAAAAGAGTTTTTATAATATAAAGAAGTTCTTTTTATTCTTTAGAAGATTTGTTAACATATGGTCGTAACATGCGTTCGGTGATAATTTTTGATTTAAGTGGATCACCTAGTTTTTCTAATTCTATAATCACTAAAGAATTGAGTTTCAACAGATTTAAAATTTGTGTAACTCTAGCCCTTGAGATACTTTTTATTCTAGCTAGTTCTGCTTGATTCTTTGCTTTTTCAGAATCAAGCATTTCTTTGTATTCTTTGGCCAAATATATAGGATTTCTATGTATTTTCTTAGAAATGGGAGATGTTTTAACTGCTGTTTTAAAGTAAAATTGATAGGTAAAAGTTCTGTCTATTTAACTTCCTAACAGATTCCAATTGCTTCTTCTAACTTTTGATACACTTTTTCAATTTCATCACTCATATAAAAAGTTCGAAAATCGTTCTGTTGGGGGAGCCGAATAGGATTTGAACCTATAAAAATCTTCTATATTTTCCCATCATTAACATTTTCCCCTTGACAACCAGCCAATAAAAATTAAAAATAAATATAATAGAAAATAATTATAGATAAAATTAAAAGAG
>Ga0307990_1004444_pt1 | contig 10314 bp, 11 predicted proteins | sample EllFjometagen129_FD_203168 | JGI IMG/M metagenome (GOLD analysis project Ga0307990, IMG submission 203168) | Marine microbial communities from Ellis Fjord, Antarctic Ocean - #129 | ecosystem: Environmental > Aquatic > Marine > Unclassified | place: Southern Ocean | collected 2014-10-08
GAAATATTACACGGGCGGCTGAAATAAGCGGCTATGACCGCAGACAAATACAAAACCTTACTAAAAAACATGACATCAACACGGAAAACTTCAAATAATGTGAAATCGAATTACACAGTGAATAATACCCATATATACTAATTTTTAACAAAATCATAAAAATAACTGCGAAATAACATTTCCCCTTTCCCCCCTTTATTATTTTATTCCCGACACAAAAATTATGCATAACCTATTGTCTTTACATACTATAAGCCGTATTGATTAATATTGGAACGAATTTTGCTTTATTAAATAAACAAGGGTAATTAAACTAACTTTTAACAAAAAGAAAGGAGATTTAAAATGTTTAAAATGTCTAAAATGTGGCAGGCATGGACAAACGGGATTTTAGGGGTATGGCTTTTTATAGCCGCTTTTCTACCATTTTCTGCAAATGGAAATTTGTGGGACAATCTGATAGTCGGTGTGATTGTCAGTATTGTCGGGTTTACGATGATTAAAGAGAAAGTCTGGCAGGGTTGGACAGCCGGTATTCTAGGCATCTGGCTGATTATAGCCGCGTTTATCCCCCAACTTCAGACTCATGCAGGCAATATGTGGGACGGAATTATAGTTGGCATACTGCTTATGGTTGCTGGTTTTGGTGCGCTGCAGGGTGGAACAGCGGTGAAAAGTTCATAAAATAGCTTGCAAATAGACTATTGATTGAAAGCAGGGATGGCATTGAAAGACCGGATCTTCGGATCCGGTCTTTTTGTGGCTCTATTAGCCTTCGTATGAAATCAGGACCGCAGTAAATTGGCTGAAATTGTCTGTGGCATCCGAGGTTAAAGCCATGTTGTTTGAAATAATAACCAGCTTCGAAAGGAGGGAAAAGCAATCTCTGAAGATACCAAAATTCGATGGGGATGGCTAAAGTTTATGTATATTTACACTATTGTGCTATCAGGATTTCTTGGTGTGGAAATAATTATTATGCCTGAGATGATAAAAACGAAGTTTCCATGACCGGTTGAAGAACCAACAGCTTCTGGAATTGTTGGTAGCGTCTACGTGGCATTCGGATTATTGTCTATATTGGGCCTGCGGTCTCCTCTCAAATTTGTGCCTGTTCTTTTGATGCAACTTTGCTACAAGTTAGTATGATTCATCGGTGTTCTTATACCCCTTTTGGTTACAGCACATTTCCCAAGTTATGCAATATCAATGGTGATATGAAGTTCCCCCGAAATGATGGACACACCGAAAAGTTAGAGATAAAGAAAGAAGGACTTGGAGGTGTGCAGTGGAGAACAAGAGAGAGCGAAAGAGTTTTGACAAAGAATTCAAGAAAGAAGTGGCCTGTTTAGTTACAGAGGGAGGCCGACAGGTTTCAGAAGTAGCACGGGATTTAGATATCCATCCGAATGTAATACATCGCTGGAAACGCGAATACCTGGAAGACATTGAAGATGCATTCCCAGGCAAAGGATACATGAAGCCCGAAGCAGAGGAGACGCGAAAGTTAAAGAAGCGGTTGGCCGATGTAACGGAGGAGCGAGACATATTAAAAAAAGCGTTGGCCATCTTTTCAAAACACCCTCGATGAAATATCAGTTCATTGACAAATACCGCTCCGTATGTCGAGTGGAGAAGATGTGCCGGATATTGGATATAGGTCGGAGTCCCGACGAGTCGGAATTACACGTGGAAGAATCGTAGTAAGAGTATGAGAACCAAGGCGAATGAGCGTCTTATGTTAGAGATCAAAGTGATCCATGAGAAGAGTCGCAAGACCTATGGCAGCCCCAGGGTTACTGCCCAATTGCATGCAAGTGGTATCAGATGCGGCAGGAACCGTGTTGCCCGTCTTATGTGTGAGGACGGGATAATGGCAAAGACAAAGCGAAGATTTAAGATTACCACTGATTCAAGGCACAATTTACCGGTAGCCGAGAACCTTCTCAAACAGGACTTTACCGCGGATGCTCCCAACAAAACATGGACGGGGGATATAACGTATATTTGGACAAAGCAGGGCTGGATGTACCTTGCTGTAGTACTGGATCTTTTCAATCGTGAGATCGTAGGTTGGTCCATGAGGAAAAGGATAACAAAAGATATAGTGATAGAATCCCTAGCAATGGCCATCAAACGTAAGAGGCCGCACAAAGGATTGATGTTTCATTCAGACCGTGGGAGCCAGTATGCCAGCCATGAATTCAGAAAGCTCCTAGACAAGCATAATTTTATTCAGAGCATGAGTGGTAAAGGGAATTGTTACGAGCGCGAAGCCTGCCCTTGGGGTATAATGCTGTTACGGAAAGCCTCTTCCATACATTAAAGACAGAACTCGTGTACTTTGAAAAATACAGGACTCGGTCAGAAGCTCGTCAGAGCATCTTCGAATACATTGAGATGTTTTACAATAGGATCAGGAGACATTCATATTTGGGATATGTTTTTCCTGTTGACTTCGGCACTCCTGAATCTTCTCAGTCAACCCATTCCTTATACCATTCTACAAATTTTCTTATTCCTTCTTCTATCGGTGTCGCGGGCTTGAACCCCACATCTTTGATAAGATCATCCACGTCGGCGAATGTCGCGGGCACGTCTCCCGGCTGGATGGGGAGGAGATTCTTTTCCGCCTTCATCCCGAGGGTGTCTTCAATGGCCTCGATAAACCGCATCAGTTCGACGGGGTTATTGTTTCCGATGTTGTATATCTTATAGGACGCGAAGCTCGTCCCCGGGTCCGGGCTATCGCCGCTCCAGTTCGTATTCGGTTCCGGTATCAGTTCCATCACCCTGACAATGCCTTCTATGATATCGTCTATATAGGTAAAGTCTCTCTTCATTGCCCCCCTGTTGTACACATCTATCGGCCTGCCGTGCAGAATGGCATCAGTAAAGAGGAAGAGGGCCATGTCGGGTCTACCCCACGGGCCATATACCGTGAAGAACCGCAGGCCCGTGCAGGGAATCTGGTAGAGGGCGGAGTAGGCGTGCGCCATGAGTTCATTCGCCTTTTTCGTGGCGGCGTAGAGACTCACCGGATGATCGACGTTGTGATGTACCGAAAAGGGCATCAGTGTATTCGCGCCGTAGACGGAACTGGACGATGCGAATACGAGGTGTCCGACCTTCCCGTGGCGGCACCCTTCGAGGACATTCATGAACCCCATCAGGTTGCTCTCCACATACGCGTGCGGATTTTCGAGGCTGTAGCGCACACCCGCCTGAGCGGCCAGATGGACAACTCTGTCAAATTCATAATCGGCAAAGAGCTGTTTCATCCCCTCTCTGTCTGCCAGGTCCAGGCGGACAAACCGAAAATTGTCGAACGCCTTCAGCCGTTCAAGACGTGCCTCTTTCAACCGGACATCGTAGTAATTGTTCAAGTTGTCAAGACCGACAACCATGTACCCGTCGGCAAGGAGACGCATGGATAGATGAAAGCCTATGAACCCCGCCGCGCCCGTGACAAGAATACTGTTCTTAAATTTTTCATTTTGCATTGGAAACCGCCCGTGTGGATTGAATTGTGGGACACCCCTTGATAAGCTAATGTTCTTAGATTGTTATTACTACGGCAATTAAACATATCAAATATCATGCCGGACCCCGATCCGGCATCCAGGCCAATTCTGGATTCCGGCTTTCGCCGGAATGACGGCTTTGACATATATTATTACCGAAGTAATAACTTATTACAATAATGGCTATTTTTACAAGTATAGAAAGCAGAAAATTGGCAGAAAAGTGAATTTCTCCATCGCATTATCAAAGGCATTGAACGTCCCAAGAGGTGGGGGATATAGTCCTCAAAGGATTTACCATTGATCCATAACGGCAATTCATCTATACCTGTTCATATTAATCCGTTGAGGAGCTCTGATGGTGAAAAGATCTTTTCTGGTGATGATAGCTTCCCTTCTTTTTCTCGCAGCGCCCCCGGTTCAGGCGTATGAGGCCCATGTCGAAGAGGTCATCAATGCCCCCACCGTGACCTGTAAAAAGCCCTTCAGCATCGACGTTACGTTAGATACCTGGAACAAGGCTCTGGATAATCCCTGTCTCATGGGGCAGCTCTGGGCGATATACGAATTCAAGCCGCCTTACAGGGTGACCAGGACTGATGCAGGCATCCATGTCTCTGATCCGTTGGGAATTACCGGGGATATCCGGCAGGTCGACCCATCAGACCATTCCAGAACCTTTTACGGAGCGGGAAGCTTCGATCACTGGGCGGTGCCTTCTTTTTTTACCGCCAGTGGCGTCGTTATCTTTGAATACAACACCGACAGGGAGAAACTCTCGGGAGAGGTGACTATCTTTATGCGGGGGGATAATGGCATCTCACGCTTCGTCATGAATATCTTTTCCGGCATCCTCACCCGTCGCATCAACAATCGCATCGAAAGTCAACTGGAAAATATAAAGATGATCATTCAGGATATCGTCAACGATCCCCAGAAGATCAGAGTCGCCCTGACCAGCCAGGTGCTGAGCAATTTTGACAGGGTGTTTCCAGCGGCGAAGATCAAACCGTTGGAAGATCAGAAGATACTCCCTGATCTTCAATTCCGGATGGACAGGTAGATTGAACGCAAATAAACCCGGCGGCCATCACATCGAAACGGCACCGACAACCTCCCAAATGGATTCAGGGTGCTGTATCAAGATCTCCTTCTGCGCCCTGGGAAGGCGCTTGATTCTGTGTTCCAACCTCAACGCCGCCCCCCGGTCGGGGACACCGACTGTAAACACAAGCTGAAGCGGTCCCCTTCCCTTCACGTACCGCGCGGCCTTGGGGCCTGAGGCCTGATGCTCAGAAAAACGGCGGTCCACATCAGTGGTTATCCCCGTGTAGAGGCTCCCGTCCCCGCATCTGATCATATAGACATACCAGTTTGTCATACGATTCTGACCCGAATATGGAAAGTCCGACTCGCAGGGTTTTATAGCGGCTCTTCTAGCGCTGCGTTATCGGTGTCGTCGTGAGATGAAACCCGCCGTCAAGGATCAGGGTCTCTCCGGTAACCAGGGGGGCACCTGCAACAAAATAGAGGATAGCCTGCGCCACCGTGTCGGGCGTCGCCGTCATCTTAAGCGGCGTTGTCTCTTCCAGATATTGTTTCGTTGCTTCATACTTTTCGTCCCCCATCCCCTGCCGAAGCCAGTCTCCCTGAATAAATCCGGGGCAGACGGCATTCATGCGGATCTCGGGGCCGAGGACACGGGCAAGCGACAGTGTCATCGTGATCAAAGCACCCTTCGAGGCGGCATAGGCGACAGAACTCCCGATCCCGGTCACTCCGGCAATGGAGGCCACATTGACAATCGAACCGCTCCCGGCCTTCTTCATGTGCGGCACCACGGCCCGTACCATCTGGTAAACACCCACCACATTGATCCCATATATATGGAGAAAGTCCTCCCCGCTCAATCCTTCAAGATCGTCGTGCGCGCAGAATTTGGTGGTGCCGGCGTTGTTGACCAGGGCATCGATTCGTCCCCACTTTTCCATCGTCTCCGACGCCATCCTGCGGCAGTCTTCATCCCGCGCGACATCGGCCCTGCACAGAAGCGTATCTGCTCCGAGCGCCGTGCAGGTCTCCGCGGCCTCTCTGGCCTGCCCCTCGCTCTTTGAATAGTTGATAACAACATTGTAGCCCTTTTCCGCGAGCATCCGGGCAGTCGCGGCTCCGACGCCCCGTGCCGAACCCGTCACAACGGCAACACCCTTTGAAGCATCCCTCATCTCGTCCCTTTCTCGTGTCCGCTGGTTTTCCCTTCTCCCACAATCATACGGCTAGAACGTGTGTAGAGGTTATTTCAGCCAGAAGGCGATCTTTATTCCCGGTGATACGGGTCCGTATGACCAGTACGTTCTGTCCCTTTCGTACGAATCGAGCTTCAGCGCGAATTGTCCCGTCTCGTTGATTACTGAGCAACGCTGTATGAAGATTAACCGCCAGGGGGAATCCCTTTCCGTCAGGACCGATTTCCCGTTTTCCTATCGCAAGGACTGATGCCGTTACGTCCGCCAGCCAGATCAGTGCGCCGGCCTGCACGGTACCGAAAGGGTTACATACCCCTTTCGTTACAGGCATACTGCTGACAACATAATCCTCATGCCTTTCTTCAATAACAAAATCAATCGTCCCGCTCCGGCTTGAAGAATTGATATGATCCTGAATATTCATCACGTAGTTCCTTTTCGCTCCCATGGAACATACAGCCGCGGCATTAATTATCCACCCATTTTCTTTGCCGCCTTATACGGTAAGCTGCAACCGGGATTTAATGGTCTTTGATGTCGAAAAAAGGGATCTCCGCTCAGGGTATCTCTATCGAGGCTCTGCCGGGGCCACCGCGGCAAGAGGCTTACCCTCCCGGTCCTGGACACCCAGAATCTTCAGGAATCGAGCAGTAACCGTTTGGGCAACCTGCGCCCGCTCTTCCGGTTTTAACCCTTTAAGGGCGATCTTTCCGCCGGCTGCCTTCTCGTGCCCGCCACCGGTACCGAGCCCCTTAACAAACCGGAGGGTTATAGTGCCGGCCATCGATCCGCGACGGGAGGTCCGGACCGACAGCAGGAGATAATCCTTGTATTCCCCCATGCAGAGGGTCCAGCGAATATTCTCCATTCTCAGGAGAAAATCGGCCATCTCGGCGGTTACGTCAGGTGTATTCAGGCTTCCCATGTGTGAGATCATCACGTCACCGTACTGGACCGAATGGGAAATCGCGTCGGCAAACTTCAGGTAATAGGATTTCGGGACGCTCGGATTTTCTATTCCCGCCAGGGTCCGGGGGGCGATCTTGGGGAAGAGGTAGTTGAAGGCATCCAGATCAGCCTTCACAAAGGAACGGCTGAGACCGTTTGTATCGGTTTTCAACCCGTAATAGAGCGCGGTGGCAAGCTTGCGATCTATCGCCAGATCAAGTTCCTGAAGATATTCAGTCAGGATTGTTGAGGAGCTGCCGTAACGGGGCCGGACATCATAGAACGGGCACCGCGTGGTGTCTCTCCTCATGGGGTGGTGATCAATGACGATAGTGGGTAATATCTCCCGGGGGATGGCATTGTTCCCGGTGTGGGGCTGGCTATCGACAAGCGCGATGAGTGAAAAGTCGTTAAAATTAAGTTTGTTCGTGCGTATCATATCGATCTTCAGACGTCGAACGAGCTGGCGGTTTTCGGCCCGGCCGATAGTACCGTCATACCCGATGACCGCCTTACGCCGGAGCGTGTGAGCTACGATGTATTTTAGCGCGGCGGCCGATGCAATTGTATCGGGATCGGGATTATTATGACACATGATCAGAATATCCCTCTTCTGTCCTATCAGAGAGAGCATCGTCTCCGCGGGGCGGTCCGGGGTATGTCCTTCGGAGGGCATCATGAATAAACACCTTTTGCACCGTAATTTCCGGGATGAACCCCGGACCAAATTCTGAGCACAACAACACTGCCGCAGCAAGCCACGAATCTGTTGTTCCTCCTAACACGATACCAACACCAATTTCAAGGTGCATGGGAGAAAGATATTGCCAAAGATTGCCGTATTGTATTAGACTTACACAAAATAAGCATCTATCCGGGACACCGTATCCGTCATGGCTGCCGGATACACCAACCAGGGGCCTCCCCTCCCGCGTCAGGCTTTTGAAAACAGGGTGCCATGGGAAATCATCTCTTCCAACTAGTTAATACGATACGAATTTCCGATCTTCTGGATATCGCGATTATCACCATATTCTCATACATCGTCCTGGTGTGGTTCAAGAAAACGGCATCTCGATTCGTACTGATCGGGATCTTCATCCTTGCTGTGATATATGCCATCGCCCGGATTTTTCATCTGTACATCACCGAATACGTCCTCCAGGGATTCTTCGCCATCCTGGTCATCGCCATGATCGTTATATTCCAGGAAGACCTCCGCAGATTCTTCGAGCGTCTCGCCACATGGAGATTCACCCGAAAAGGTTCTCTCGACGCATCGCTACACGATGATGCCGAAATCATCAATCGCGCGGTTGCCCGAATCGCAAAGAACCGCCGCGGAGCACTCCTTGTCCTCAAAGGCGATGACTTTCTGGAGCGCCACCTCAAAGGAGGTTTTGATCTCAAAGGAATCCTGAGTGAGGCCATCCTTGAGAGTATCTTCGATATCCATTCAATAGGACATGACGGCGCGGCTGTCATTGAAGGGGGGAGGATTGCCCGGTTCGGCTGCCACCTGCCCCTCTCGGTAAACCCATCGAAATTAGGCAATCTTGGCCTGCGGCACACGGCCGCGCTTGGCCTGTCGGAGCGGTGCGATGCCCTCTGCATCGTCGTTTCGGAAGAGCGCGGGACCGTTTCCATCGCACGGGAGGGGACACTCAAAAGGCTTCATAACCCGGGGGATCTGCTCTCTATCCTTGAGCAGTTTTACCGTGGGGGAGACCCTGGAAAAGAGAGCGGGGGATGGTTGCGGTGGATCGGCGAAAACTGGGGGGAGAAGGCCGTCGCGATCCTGCTCGCCTGCGGCCTGTGGCTCGCCTTCGGATATCAGACCGAGAGTATCAGACGCGACTACGTGAGACCCATCGTGTCTCGGAACCTTCCAGCAGACTGGATCATCGAGGGACAAAAGCCGAAAGAAACAACGGTAACCTTCGTGGGCTCGAAACAGGCATTTGGTCTCCTCAACGAAGATTCATTGAGTGTTACGCTGGATATGACCGGGGTCAAAGAAGGGCGGCAGGAGCTGCCGATAGGAAACAATAATATTCAGTACCCTTCCAACGTGAAGGTTGTCGGCATCAACCCAAATAAAATACGATTCGTCGCGCATATGCTTACCCATTTTGAGGCGCCCATTGACGTCAAGCTCTCCGGGGCCCTTCCCAAAGGGCTGATCCTCCGGAAAGTCACCGTTTCTCCCGCCTCGGTCCAGCTCAAGGCGCCTAAAAAAGATATTAAGAATATCAAGATTACAACGGAGCTGATCAACCTCCGGGAAATAACCGCCACAACAAAGCTGGAGCCGCAACTCACAGTCCCCCCGAAGGCCCAGTTTGTCGAAGGGGAACCGCCCTCGGTAGAGGTAACCATAGAGGTAGGACCATCAAAGTAGAGGAGAAAAGGGGACAGGCTACTTTTTTACCGTAAGTAAAGCCAGCGTGTAACGAAGGTGCCCTAAAAAAGTAGCCTGTCCCCTTTTCCTTTTAATGTTATGGAGATACGAATTATTTCCACTGAATCGCTAGGTACGCGTGGCATGTGCGCTATGGTCAAGACGAAGCACCGCCGGATTCTCATCGATCCGGGGATCGCTCTCGGCTGGCTGCGGCAAGGCTTGCTCCCGCATCCCTGCCAGATTGAGCGGGGAGCGGAGATTCGGGAGCGTATTGTCCAGGCCTATTCGGAGGCGACGGACATCGTCTTCAGTCACTACCACGGCGACCACATCCCTCTCGCCAAGGCAAACCCTTACCAACTCTCACTTCAATCAGTAACGATACAACTCAAAACTATCCGGCTCTGGGGACTGAACCCCGAACACGTGAGTCCGGTCATGCGCTCCCGGGCGAAGGCCATCGAGACGGCCGTTGATTCTGAAATTAATGTGGCGGAGGGACTGAGTGATGCCGAACTTCGTTTCTCAGAAGCAATGCCACACGGGACAGACGGTTCGGAATCAAACAAGGTGATGATGACCCGCATCGAAGAAGACGGCCATGTCTTTGTCCACGCCTCGGACATACAACTCACCGAAACCGACCCGGTTGAACGGATTATCGACTGGCATCCGGATGAGGTATTCGTCTCAGGACCGCCGCTCTACCTTCAAAGAATCTCACCCAGCGCCCGCACCAAAGCGGGGAAACACGCCCTCGCGCTTGCGGAAAAGGTGCCGATCTTAATTATCGACCACCACCTCCTGCGATCACGGGAGGGCGTGGCGTGGCTGGATAAAATTCAGCAGAAGGCGAAGAACCGCGTCATCTGTGCCGCCGATTACCATGACAAGAAACGACGATTCCTGGAGGCCGACAGGAAACACCTCTACAACGAGATTCCTGTCCCCGACGGGTGGCACGAAGCCTATGAACAGCGGTGGAACAGAATCCGTCCAGGCGAGTAAAAATATGACGGAATTACTGTGCGATAGCAGTCATTTACCCAGCTCAGCCAGCGAACGCTTTTTCTGCTGTGATCTTTTTTTTAAAAAGATTGACGCTTCCGTAAAAAGTAAAATTCGACGAATATGTCATTTCGACCCCCTTCTACTGTCATTTCGACTGAAGGGAGAAATCTTATCTTTTCAG
>Ga0307990_1004445_pt1 | contig 10312 bp, 10 predicted proteins | sample EllFjometagen129_FD_203168 | JGI IMG/M metagenome (GOLD analysis project Ga0307990, IMG submission 203168) | Marine microbial communities from Ellis Fjord, Antarctic Ocean - #129 | ecosystem: Environmental > Aquatic > Marine > Unclassified | place: Southern Ocean | collected 2014-10-08
TTTTTAATTTAATTACATCCATAGAAAAAATATAGTAAATTTTATTATATAAAAATGGTTTATTTCTAACTATTAGGGTGTTCACTTTTAAAATTTAAATGGTTCACTTTTAAAATTTAACTAACAGTATTTATTTGAGTTTTTTGTTTGAAGCCAAAATATTTGCAACATTAAAACATCTTTGTTATTTAACCTATTACAAATATTCAGCAGGAAGCAAAAGATTGACTTTAAATAGTTAGATATTCTTTTTTTTCTATGGTCTAATTTTCTCTTAAACCTCAACCATCCGGTTAAGAAATTCCTCAGATACTATAAGTTTTTCGCTAAAAGCTGTCGGATGTTTGGCTTGGTACCCCTTCTCTGTTTATTTAATCATGCTATTATTTATTATGTCCCCTTGTCTTGCCTTGTTATATTAATTCCAATCCCAGAAAGAAGTTATGTCAAATGTTGAGACCAGACCCCTTGATATCACATTACCGAAATATGCCTAATTTTGTGCCATTGGATTTATTGGGAGCATTTGTGATCTTTGGCTTAACTTTTGGTACCTACAAGAGAAGTAGAGTTTGCGCAGTAATAATGTTCATAGAGTGGATTTTACTGGTTGCAGAGAAGGGAATAGCATTAGTGATGGGCCCTATAGAAAATAAAAATCTGCTCTTAATATTAACGCTAGCGATAGTAGGCATTCCATTCGTAGGAATATTAGCTTATTTCTTCTTTTAAGGTATTCGAGGAACTTTTGTTTATCATAAATTAATTAAAGTTGGAAAGAAATATTGATATAGCCTAACAAAAAAATTTACAGAAGCTGTTATTGTTAAAACCAAGCTCGATGCAGAATTAAAAAATCAGATTGTTGAACAGATTTTATTTCTAACCTCTCCAATCTGCTTTGCAAAAAGAAAAACAAAAATCTGGTATTATAAAAGCTATGTTATTGACTGTTAAAAATACGGTTTCTACAATGGGTGCGCTGTTCACTTCTTGCACTTCTATCAAATCCTCCTTTTTTATTTTAAAATTTTCATAAATTAAATTAAATTCCAAAAATATCACTACGTCGATGCTTAAGAACAGGAAAAGTATCTCTTATTTTAATTATAGTATTTTTATCTATATTAACTGTAATATTCGAAACTCCATCTGCTGCTTGTGCCAATATAGTTCCCCATGGATTAATTGCCATACTATGTCCATAGCATGTATTATTTATGGGATGAAAACCCCACTGAGCTGCAGCAATAACATAAGCTAAATTTTCAATAGCTCTGGCTCTTAATAATACCTCCCAATGATCACGACCTGTTTCTAAATGAAAAGCAGCGGGTAAAAGAAATACTTCTGCTCCTAAATTTAATAGCTTTCTAAATATTTCAGGGAAACGTAAATCATAACATGTTGCTATTCCAAAAGTAATATCTTTAATTTTAAATACCGTTACTTCCTGTCCAGGAGTGATTATTTTAGATTCCATATGGACAATACTTCCAGGGTTATTCACATCAAATAAATGAATTTTGCGATACTTAGCTATTATTTCCCCATCTATGTCAAACACTATTGAAGTATTATAAATATTATTATTTTCTCTTTCTAGAAAACTACCAATACAGATGTACACTTTATATTGTATAGCCTTTTTTTTAATCCTATTAAGGCTTTCCCCGTTTATAGGTTCGGCATTTTCTCGTTCTTGTTCTTCTGATCCAAGAAAATTAAAATATTCCGGTAATACTATTAGCTCAGCACCTTCCATAACTAATCGTTCTATATGTTTTTCAGCATTTATAAGATTAATTGATTTATTATCCTGACTATTCATTTGAGCAATTCCGATTTTCAAATTATTTTCACTCCCATCAATATAAAATTATTTATACAAGTTTGGATTAGATTTAACCTCAACAATAAAATCCTTTATGGTCTCTTCCCAATTATATTTTGCCTTCCACCCCCAATCATTATGAGCTCTCGAATCATCAATTAATCGTGGTGCTGCCGCAGCAAGTTTTATCATTTTTGGATCAGCATTAAAATTGATAACTGCATCTGGAATATGCTTTTGAACAATTTTTGCCATTTCTCCTGAATTAAGGGAAAATCCTTGAATGCTATAGACACGTCTTTTTAATCGCTTTTTATTTACTTCCCTCAGCGATATAAGGCATCTTACTACATCCTTTATGTAAATAAATGGCATTTGGGTTTCTTGATTAATTGGCAAATTAGCTGCTACTCCTTTGGCAGGATCATGAATCATAATACTTGCATATGCTGCCAAACCTGCTCTTCTCCCTGGTCCACATATAGCAGGAAAACTAGGACTTCTAAAATTAACATCAAATTTTTGATAATAATACTCTCCAAGTCTTTCACCAAATATTTTTGTAACTGCATACATTTGGGAAGGATTAGATTCATATGTATCTTCATTAACAACTTCAGCAATTCCTGGAGAATATACAGCAATTCCACTCGGCCATATTACACTTTTAACATTAAAATGACGGGCAGCCTCAAGGATATTATATAAACCATTAACATTTGTCATATAAGCGGCCCACGGATTTTTCTCTGCTGGTACTGTAATCATTGCTCCTAAATGAAAAATCGTATCAATTCGTTCAAAATGAACTGTTTCAAAAACTTCTGCCCAGTTACCTAATTGTCCTTGGACGATTTTTATTTTATCTTTGATATCTGAAATCATAGGAGACTGATTAGCTATATCAAAAATTACTACATCTTCCCCTTTATTAATAAGTTCACGTGCCAAATTTACACCAACAAAACCTAAACCACCAGTGATAAGATTTTTTTTCATTGTTTTACACCTTTTAATATTTTATACTTGAAACTCTTCTGAATTCTCAAAGACTTTAACTCCAAACCTTGCCATTTCTTCATCACCCTGAGGAGAACGACCACTAGTACCAATAGCCCCAACAACATTTCCATCTGATGTTTTTATAACACACCCACCTGGAATTTCTGTATGTTCAACACTAGAAAATTCATAGGATTTTAAATTTATACCTCTGCTACTACAAATTTCACGTTGAACTGCAGTATCTCTTAAAAGTTCCAAAGCGCTCTGTGCTTTTGTTCTTGATACACGTGCTGCTAAAGAAAAAGTTCCATCCATAACCTTGTGGCATAAAACTGTACCAAATCTATCAATCACACAAATACCAATTGGATAGCCAGCCCCAACTACGCTTTTATCATTTTTAGTAGATTCTGTCTTTTCAATACAGGCATCACATATTAATTCAGCTTCTTTTAAACCTAAACTTCTCGCTTCTTGCATTTCTATCAGATCCTCCTTTTTTTATTTTATTTACTCTAATTATAATAATAGATATTTTTTCTTTAACTTATTTTACTCCATAAGCAACGGCTGGCAACCATGTAACAAGATTAGGCCAAATAATTATTATAGCCAGACCAATTAATTGTATAAAAACAAAAGGGATTATCCCTTTAAATATGTCCTTTAAACTAACAGATGGAGGGCAAACTCCTTTGAGATAAAAAAGAGAAAACCCTACAGGCGGCGTCAAAAAGGATGTCTGTAAACAAATAGCTACCAAAATAGTAAACCAAATTAATACAGGCTGATCGATTACTCCATATCCTTTAACTAATGGATAACTTAAATTTGACACCGCACTAGCCAAGATAGGTAAAATGATAAAAGTTATTTGCATCCAATCTAAAAAAAACCCCAGAAAAAAAACCATTAACATTATAAAGAATAATATTCCGTATGGCCCAAAGGGAAGACCTAACAAGAAACCTCCAATAACTTCATCGCCACCAAGCATTCTTAATATCAATGCAAAAGCATCTGCAAATATAAAAATTGCAAAAACATAACCCATTATACTAAAAGTTTCAATAACTACATTTTTTAGCATAGCAAAACTTAGCTTTTTATTTATCCATGCAAGAAATATTGCTCCTAGTGCACCTAATGCACTCGCTTCAGTCGCAGTACATATACCAGCAAAGATTGTACCAAGAACTAATAATATTAGTCCCATCAAAGGAATGATTGACTTAAAAGCTTCAAATATAACAGACCAACTAAGAGGCTCAATATTTGCTGACAAAGGGGCCACTTCAGGTTTAATACGACAATAAATTAGTATATAGGTTATATAAAGTCCCCCCAAAATAATCCCAGGGATAAGGGCGCCCATAAATAAATCTCCCACCGAAATTGCTAATTGATCTGCCATAGCTACCAACATGATACTAGGTGGAATTAATATTCCTAAAGTCCCAGAAGCACAAACAGTTCCGGCTGCAAAAGGCGGATAATATTTTTCTTTAATCATTGTAGGTATTGTCATGATGCCTAATAATACTACAGATGCACCAACAATCCCGGTAGAAGCAGCTAATAAAATACCAATTATTGTAACTGTTACTGCAAGACCTCCATGAATTTTACCAAATAGTTTATGGACAGAAACCATCATTTTTTCTGCCATTTTAGATTTTTCAAGCATGATTCCCATAAATATAAACATTGGAATAGCCACATAAGTCCAATTAGCCATCAATGCATATAATCTATTAACTAGCATACCTATTGTCGTAAAGTTTATTCCAGTCATTGTTCCTAAATATAGATCACATAAATATCCTATTAAAGAAAAGAACATGGCTACGCCAGCAAGGACGAAAGGTATTGGCAAACCTGTTAATAATAAAAGTAAGAGCGCTACAAACATAGAAATAACAAGAATTGAATAAATATACATTAGGCACCTCGATGAGAATCTTTATAATTAGAATTTCTAGTCAAAAAAACGATACTCTTGATAGTTCGAGATATTACAGAAATCCCCAAAAAAAACATTCCAATTGGAATAAATGATTTTATAAACCAACGGTATGGTAAACCCATAGGAGAACCTGAAGTTTCTCCTATAATCCAAGCCTCATGAGCAAAGTCAATACCATGAATGAAAACAATTATAACATAAGGTAATATCAAGAATATATTTCCAAAAATATCGATTTTTTCTTTAGTCTGAGTAGAGAATTTCTGACTAAATACGTCAATACGAATATTTCTATCTTTAACTTCGGTATAACTTAGCCCCAATAAAAATGCGATAGCGTAAAAATGCCATTCAAGTTCGTCAATAAAAATATATCCCTTTCCAAAAAAATGCGTAAGGATAAGTTGTAGAATTATTGTTATGAGGACAAAGAAATTTAACCAAGAGAATGTTTCCCCAAGCGTTAAAACCAATTTATCTATATAAGCAAAATATTTTAGAATAACATTGTTATTTAATTTATTTGCATCCATTTTAAACTCCTACTATCCACTCATTTTAATATTTTCTTGTATCAAATATTCTTTATATTTTTGTATAGACTTTATTTATTATTTTTGAGGAGTATTTTATCTCAATCTCTATTTATCTAGATATATTGATATTGTTCTTTATATGTAAATAGTACAAGATAGTCATCTTTAATTACTTTATTAATTATATAAATGCATGAATAAAAAAGTGTAAACATGCTTTTATTCCACCATCATAGAATCATAAAAATTGCTAAGAATATCAAGGGTTTCCTGTAAATATATGCAAAAAACCCTTGATATTTATATTTACTGTTTAATCAGTAATTATTTCTCTAAGTAACCAAGGGTGCCCCAATTAGAATATTCATCCCTAAATACACTCAAGCTTTTCCATACTTTTGCAAAAAATTCATCTTTTTGACATTGTTCAGCAACTACTTCCTCCCATTTCTCTTCAAAAAGAGAAAGCAGTTCATCTGACCATGTAACATTAGTAATACCATATTGATCATTATTTTCAATTATCTTTCCTTGCATCGACTCAGCATAAACAAGTTCATCAAGAGTAGCGGCCTTAGTCGCAATTTCAAACATGACTTTTTGAGAATCACTGAATTTTTCCCAAACATCTTTATTTATCAACAACTCCATAGTTGTAGAAGGTTGATGCCAACCTGGGAAATAATTGTATTTAGCGATCTTATAAAGACCCATTTCATGGTCTACACTGGGAATACAAACTTCAGCTAACCCAATAGCGCCTTTCTCTAGGGCTGGAAAAGTTTCAGCCATAGGTAGTAATTGGACAGAAACTCCACATTTCTCTAAAACGTCTCCACCAAGACCTAAAAAGCGTGCCTTCATACCTTTTAAATCTTCAGGTTTTTTAATTAATCGATTACTCCATCCAGCTGTTTCTGGGGGTAAAATACCGCACAAAAGGACATGAACATTAAAACCAGACCTATCATACATTTCCTGATACAACTCTATGCCACCTCCATAGTAAAACCATGAAGCAAATACTACAGGTTCAGGACCAAAGGGTACAGCACCAAAAAGAGGAGAAGCAGGCAATTTTCCTGCCCAGTCGGCTGCATTTGTGTATCCAGCTGAAAGCTTGCCCTTGGAGACTGCATCTAAAATTTCATGCGGGGGAACCATTTTCCCAGGATCATATACTTTCATTTTTATATTACCATTACTCATTTTGTCCAACTTTTCTGCAACCCAATTAATAGTAGTCCCTAGTGCTTTAAGCCTAGTTGGACAGACACTCTGTGCTTGGAGACGTATAGGATTTGATTCTGCTTGAACAGGATTCACAATCATGAAAGAAAAAACAAGTAACAAAGTAACAATTACTATTCTCAAAAATGAACTTTTCATAATATTTTCCCTCCTATTATTATGATTTTTTTTAACTGCAGAATGCTAGAATATAAATACACTCTGCATATTCTTGTTTTATAAATTACTTATTTTTGTACTTACATTAAGGCCACGTCTAAGATGTTTCTCGAGATTTTCAATAGCTTTATTTATATCTCCTTTTTCTAAAGGCTCGACAATGGATAAATGATCTTTATATGAATTTAACATTGCACCAGACATTAATGCCTGAATTCCTGCACGTAAAATACGAATTCTTAAAGAATTGAAAATTTCAAGGAAAATTGCATTCGGATATAATTTAAAAAAATATGAATGGAACTCATTGTCGTATTGCATAAATTTAGGTGCATTATTCTCCTCTAAAGAATTTTTTTGATGCTTTAAATTATTTTTTAATTTTTTTATATCGTTTTTTTTGATTAAAGGGAAAACTTTTTTCAATATGTACGACTCTAACGCAATTCTTACGTCGTATATATTTATTGCTTCATCGAATGATAAATTTTTTATAAATATTCCCCGAGCAGGGAAAACCTCTACTAAACCATCATTTTGCAATCGGTGAAATGCTTCTCTTACAGGAGATTTACTAAACCCCAAATTTTCTGCCATTGTTTTTAGAGAAATATACGTATTTTTATCAATCTCTCCTGATATAATCATTTTTCGAATTTTTTTGTATGAAATATCTGATTTTGTTTCCATAATTAAACACACCATATCATCATTTAACTGTTATACTACCGTTATAATAGTAGTATAACGGTTAAGATTTCATTTGTCAATACCTAGAATCTTCTAATGGTCCTCAAAAATTGTCATTACAAATAATCATATCAAGAGACCGCCCACCGGGAGCATTTTTAACCGGCTAAAAGCTTTTTTGGCCAGGTTATAAAATATAATGGCGGGCTCAATCAAATATTTTTAATCGTAGGGCTAAACCTCTTTTCTTAACCAGCGAATGACTTCCCCTTCTCTTCCTGATCACTATACTTATACGTTTAAATATTTTTTTCAGTACTAAAGCGGCCTATAATCTTTTGATAAAAAAATAATAAAACTATTCTAAGAGCTTTTATGCGCGACGCGATACATTGGCTATTGACAAATAGCAACCAATACTTTATTATGATAATGAGTCTTAATATCAGTAAACAAAAAGGAGATATTCATTGATTGATGCAGAGCAGAAATTCGAAGAATTTATAAGATCAAAAGAATTAAAATATTCATCTGAAAGAAAACATATTTTGAAATCAGCACTTTCTTTCCATAAACATTTTAATGCAGATGACCTTTTTGACAGATTGCGTAAACATAGCAATCATGTATCCCGGGCAACGGTTTATCGGACTATACCCCTATTGCTTCAAAGTGGCTTAATTGGCGAAACCCTCCGCTGCCAAGATAAAAAAAGTTATGAGATTATTTTTAACAAAAAGCATCATGATCATTTACTCTGTGTTAAATGTGGAAAGACCATAGAATTTTATAATGAAGGAATAGAAAAATTGCAAAATGAAGTTTGCAGAAAATATAATTTTACGCCCTTGGAACACAAACTGGGAATTAAAGGGTATTGTAAAGATTGCTATAAAAAAATAAAGGAGGAACAAAAGTAAATTTTTTTAATTATTATATGAGATTGAGTCTCATTATATATAATATGGAGGAAAATTATTATGTTGAAACCATTAAGTAATTTAAAGAAAGGTGAATCAGGATTGGTAAAGAAGAATGGTAACACCGGGGAATTAAAGCAAAAATTGTTGGATATGGGTATTGTGTCAAATGTCCAGGTAAAAATTTTAAAAGTAGCCCCTTTGGGTAGTCCGATTGATATTTTAATTAAAGGATACCAGTTGACACTCAGAAAAGAAGAAGCGGAAAAAATACTAGTTGAGGTAGAAGGAGCAACAAATTCTAAAAGTGCCTACAGACCACCCTGGCATAAAAAATATTAGTTGAGGTAAAATAATGATTTGTAAATTATCAGACGTAAAAAATAACGAAAGAGTAGTCTTGATTGACGTTAAAGGTGGTTATGGAGCATATCAAAGATTATTGGATATGGGATTAGTCCCCGGAGTAACCCTTGAAGTTTCTCATAATCATGGTTTTGGACCAATTACCATCTCCCTAAAGGGGACAAAGATGATGTTGGGGAGAGGATTAGCAGAAAAATTAATCATCAAGGAGAAAAAAAAGAATGAAAAAAATTAAAATTGCCTTAACCGGAAATCCTAATTCCGGTAAAACTACCCTTTTTAACAATATGACCGGAACTCGTCAGCACGTAGGCAATTATCCGGGGGTAACGGTAGAAAAAAAGGAAGGAATTATTACTCATCAGGAATATCAAATTAGAGTGATCGATCTACCCGGGACCTATAGTCTCTCTGCTTACTCAGAGGACGAGGTGGTTGCCCGGGATGTCATTATTAATGAGAAGCCGGACATCATTGTCAATGTTGTCGACTCAACCAACCTGGAAAGAAATCTTTATTTTGTCACTCAGCTTATGGAGCTGGGTAGGCCTATTATATTGGCTATGAATATGGCAGATATTGTCGATAAACAAGGTGGGATTATTAATTATCTCCTTTTGTCAAAAATACTTGGTGTCAAAATTGTTCCCACCGTGGGAAATAAAAATAAAGGGACCCAAAAATTATTAGATGCCATTATTGAACTGAAAGAAAAACAAAATCAAGATATTCCTGTAATGATAGATTATGGAAATGAAATACAAGACGAAATTACAAAAATTGAAAATATTATCAAGAAAGACAGTGAATTAAATGAAAAATATCCCTCAAGGTGGATTGCAGTAAAATTATTGGAGAATGATAAAAAGGTTGATCAATTAATAAAAGAATCTTCTCAGATGAATGCATTATCTAAACAAAGGGAAAATAGCAGACATCATCTGAAAACTCATTTTGGAGAAGAACCGGAAGTGATGATTGCAGATCACCGCTATGGATTTGTCAGCGGAGTATGCAGTCAGGTATTGGAAACGCCTAAGGGAAACAAATTCAGTATTACAGATAAAATAGATAAAATAGTATTGAATCGAATCTTGGGATTGCCCATTTTCGCGTTGGTAATGTATGGTATCTTTAAATTTACCTTTACCTACTCGGAACCCGTCGTAGGATGGTTTGAGCAAATCTTTGAATGGTTAGGAGGAATGGCAAGCAGTGCTATACCTGAAGGCCTATTGCAATCTTTCGTTGTAGATGGTTTAATCGGAGGTCTGGGCGGTGTCCTCGGTTTCTTCCCACTCATTATGTTTATGTTTTTTGCCATTGCCTTTTTTGAAGATACCGGTTATATGGCCCGTGCAGTTTTCATCATGGATCGGATCATGACCAAATTTGGTTTACACGGTAAATCATTTTTGCCTCTTATGTTGGCAACCAATGGGTGCGCTGTTCCTGCTCTTATGGCAACCCGGACCATTGAAAATAAAAGAGACCGCATGGTGACTATGCTGGTTACTCCTTTTATGATTTGTGGTGCAAAAGTACCTATTTTTGCTCTATTTATCGCTGCATTTTTCGCTGCGAA
>Ga0307990_1004447_pt1 | contig 10308 bp, 9 predicted proteins | sample EllFjometagen129_FD_203168 | JGI IMG/M metagenome (GOLD analysis project Ga0307990, IMG submission 203168) | Marine microbial communities from Ellis Fjord, Antarctic Ocean - #129 | ecosystem: Environmental > Aquatic > Marine > Unclassified | place: Southern Ocean | collected 2014-10-08
CTTTCGGGCCTTTATAAGTAAGAAAAACCTTGCTCTGTTCGGCTGTTTTAAGTTTCCTAAGCCTTAAAGGTCTATCCTCAGGGTTTGCTGTTTTCCTGAAATAATAGTCTACATGCACCTGCTCGCCGAGAAATCGAGCGCCAATTTCTTTGAGCCTTTGTGAAACTAGCTCGTGCGAATCAACTTTTAACTTTGCCTCAATCTCAAAGCTCATAATAATACCCTGACCAATTAAACAACTATGTTAACAAGCCTGGATTTAATAACAATAATCTTTTTAGGCTCTTTACCACCCATCGCGGCAATCACTTTTTCACTGCTAAGGGCAATCTCTTTTATCTGCTCTTGGGTAGCATCAGCATCGACAACGATCTTGTCCTTAATTTTGCCTTTGATCTGCACTGCCAATTCGAACTGTGCTTGTTTTATGAGCTGCGGATCATAACCAGGCCAAGGCTCATAAGCAAGACTGGTTTGACAGCCGAGTTTTTGCCAGATATCTTCTGCAATGTGTGGGGCAAAAGGAGCGAGGATAAGAACAAACTTTTCTATCGCTGACTTCGGCTTTGCCTGCATCTTAACAAGGTGATTGACAAAAATCATCATTGCGCTGATGGCAGTGTTAAAACCAAAGTTCTCGATATCGTCACCAACTTTTTTGATAGTTTTATGTAAAAGTCTAAGCGTTTCATCGTCAGCATTGACATCCTGAACTGACTGGCTTAATGCTCCGGTTTCCTCATCGATTACCGTCCGCCAGAATCTCTGCAAAAATCTGTGCACACCTTCAACGCCTTGCATGTTCCAGGGCTTTGAAGCTTCGAGAGGGCCCATGAACATTTCGTACAGTCTCATTGAGTCAGCGCCATAGTCAGCGATAACTTTATCCGGGTTGACAACGTTGCCGCGAGACTTGCTCATCTTTTGACCATCGGTGCCGAGGATCATACCCTGGTTGATGAGTTTCTGGAAAGGCTCAGGTGTGCTTACACAGCCATAGTCATAGAGGAATTTGTGCCAGAACCTCGCATAAAGAAGATGCAGAACCGCGTGCTCTGCCCCGCCGATATACAAATCGACATTCATCCAGTATTTTTCTTTTTCACTGTCGCAGAAAGCCTCAGTATTATTCGGATCAATATACCTTAGATAGTACCAGCAGCTGCCTGCCCATTGAGGCATGGTGTTTAATTCTCGTTTTGCTTTGGTGCCGTCCGGTAAAGTGACATTAACCCAATCCGGAGCGTTGGCAAGCGGCGGCTCACCAGAACCTGCGGGTTTATAATTTTTTAATAAAGGCAAAGCCAATGGCAGCTGGTCTTCTGTTAAGGCAATGATCGAACCATCTTCATGATGCATCAGCGGGAAAGGCTCACCCCAGTATCTCTGTCTGCTGAACAGCCAATCGCGAAGCTTGTAATTGACAGCCTTTTTACCAAGACCGTTTTCTTCGAGCCAGCTTGCTATTTTTTCTTTGAATTCAGCTGTACTCAAACCATCAAATTCACCTGAGTTTATCGCCCTGCCGTTGCCGGAGAAACAAAGCTGACCCTTAGCAACAGCATCTTTATCCTGTTGTGATGGCGGCTCGACAACCTGTATTATTTCCAATCCAAATGTGTTAGCAAATTCGAAGTCCCTGTCGTCATGTGCCGGCACTGCCATAATCGCACCTGTGCCATAGCTGATGAGTACATAGTCACTTATCCAGACTGGTATCTTTTTGCCGTTAACAGGGTTGATGGCGTACGCGCCGGTAGCGATACCGGTTTTTCCCTTGGCAAGGTCAGTTCTGTCGAGATCGCTTTTTCGAGATGCTGTTCGGCGGTATTCTTCTACTGCCTGTTTTTGAGAATCAGCGGTAATTTCATCAACTAAGGGATGCTCCGGAGCCATTACCATATATGTTGCGCCGAAAAGTGTGTCAGCTCTGGTGGTGAAGACTCGAATCTTTTCATCGAAGCCATCAAGGGCAAAATCAACTTCGGCGCCGGTGCTTTTTCCGATCCAGTCATGCTGAAGTTTTTTTATGGAATCGGTCCAGTCCACCTCGTCAAGCCCATCCAGAAGTCTTTCGCTGTATTTAGTAATCCTGAGCATCCACTGACGCATAGGCTTTCTTATAACAGGATAGTCCCCTCTTTCACTTAGACCATTGATAACTTCCTCATTCGCCAGAACCGTACCAAGCTCCGGACACCAATTGACAGCTACCTCAGCTTCATAAGCAAGACGATGCTCATCAATATATTTTCTTTTTTCCTGGTCAGATAAACCTTCCGGAATCTGAAGCTCATCTATAGGCCTTGCTTTTTGTAGCTCTTCGTTAAAGTAGCTGTTAAAGAATTTCAGGAATATCCATTGTGTCCACTTGAAATATTTCGGGTCAGTGGTATTTACTTCTCTGTCCCAGTCATAGCTGAAGCCAAGCGACTTGATCTGTTTTCGCATATTATCAATATTATTTTTTGTTGTCTGGGCTGGATGTGTACCTGTCTGGATAGCGTATTGCTCCGCGGGCAGACCAAAGGCATCCCAGCCAATAGGATGCAGAACGTTAAAGCCTTTCATTCTTTTGTAACGTGATACGATATCGCTTGCAGTGTAGCCTTCCGGATGACCGACGTGCAGGCCCTGGCCGCTTGGATAGGGGAACATATCCAGTACATAATACTTAGGCTTACCACCGCCGTCTTCAGCTTTGAAAGTCTTGTTATCCTGCCAGAAATTCTGCCACTTCTTTTCTATTTCATTAAAATTATAAACGCCTTTTTTATCGCACATCTGATATCTAACTCCTTAGCACAGGCAAAAACAACCGTCAGCCCGAAAACTCTACGCCATAACTAATTATAGAAAAGCAAGTTACAGCACAAAAGTCTTTCGCTGATTCAATAATCCGGTAAGGATACCAGAAAAAGACCGAATAATCAAGAATTCTACGAAAGATAAAAAAGTAAAAACCTTGACCTTTTTATTTATTCGATATAACTTTATTGAGGCAATCATTAGCGATTCGGAGTTAAAAGAAGGGATAAAAAAATGGCAGAGAGAAAACCGCAGGCTGATATAGCTGAGATGTTTACAGGCCGCTGGTCACCAAGAGCTTTTTCCTCTGAGCCTATAAAGCCGTCGCAATTGCAGTCTTTATTTGAAGCAGCCCGGTGGGCGCCTTCGTGTTACAATGAACAGCCCTGGCAGTTTTATTATGCCACTGCGGATTCGCCAAAACATGCAGAATTCGTTGAAACGCTGGTAGAGTTGAATCAATCGTGGGCAAGTAATGCACCGGCATTGATATATATAGCAGGTCGAAATAATTTTGCGTATAACAATAAAACAAATCCATGGTCGGGATTTGACGCTGGGGCAGCATGGATGTCTTTGGCATTGCAGGCAAGACAGATGGGGCTATATGCTCATGCGATGGCGGGTTTCAATCGAAATTCTGCTATGGACTTTCTGGGGCTTGACGAAGAAACACACAAAATATATGCCGCTATCGCGGTAGGACATCTCGGCGATAAAAACCAGCTTAATGCTGAGCTTGGGAAAAAAGAGGGACCTTCGGACAGAATAAGTACAAAAGAATTCGCGCATAAAATAGTATAAATAATACCTTACATTTATTTTGACATACACTTTGGATTTGTTTAACATTTCTATTTAAAGAAGCTAAATAGCAAGGGAAAAAGTTAATATTGAAATCAGTTCTCCCGAATTGGTTCGCAAATAATGTTTAAAATGAAAGGATTTGAAAATGAGAGGATTCACTGGTATAATTCAATTGGCAATAATTATTTTAGTAATTGCTGGTTATTGGAAAGTTTTTGTTAAAGCTGGTAAACCGGGCTGGACATGTCTGATCCCCTTTTATAATGTTTTAGTTCTTTTGGAAATAGTATCAAAACCATGGTGGTGGTTGCTTTTGATGTTTATCCCGGTAGTTAACATTATAATAGCAGTTATCGTTTCTTTAGAACTTGCCAAGGCTTTTGGCAAAGGTGCTGGCTTTGGAATCGGAATTTGCTTTTTACCTTTTATCTTTATTCCCATTCTTGCCTTCAGCGAAGCTGCCTATGCAGGTTAATTAAGCTAAATTTAACATGGTAGACTATAATACTCCCCAAAAACTGGACGCATAATTAAGGTGGATTTGTTGCCTGAGACGATAAAAGTTCCAGGATACAAATCATGAAGAACAAAAGACGTGATCACAGTACACAGTTTTGGGGGAGTATTATAAACATCTCTCTTAGGCTTAAATTGCCGTTTTGACCTTTATCTGATGCAAGTGCCTATATCTTATTTAAAGTCAGTAAGCTTATTCGGGTACATCTCAGGAATCTGCCATTCGAGTTGCTCATTTGAATTGGCATCGTTCGCATCTTCAATTGTTTGCTCTATCAGGCTTATTGGTTCAGAAACCGCACTTTGAGGCGAAGATACATTAAAAACACGAACAAGCACAAAAACCAGGAAGATTGCTATCACAGGCAAAAGCATTCTTGCCGTCTTTCGCTTCGGTGTAATACCGCCGTCAGGCAAATTCAGAAGGTTTCTTTTTGCCCAGCCAACAGCCGAATTAAAAGATGTTTGATCCGAATCTTTTTGTGATTCACATTTATCTGTATTGATTTTTTTCATTATTTTCTGCCCTACTGAAAAAATAAATGATTCGCAACATTTCATGTTATCGTCTTATTAAAGAGTGAGATTTATTTAGAAGTAAAATTCACCCCAAATATCAATTCAAAAAAGTATAAATCAGCCTTTATAGGACTACCACAGCCTCAAAAATGCCTATGCTACAGCTTTATCCCAAAAACACTTTACCAACTACCTTTTGGGTAAGTTTGTCTTTTTTAAAAAAATAAAAAAAAGTCCTTGACTTAACTTAATGAATATGCTCCAATATTCTAAGTTGAGCGGGGGAAGGAAAACTCACTATATGTTTTGGCCCGGTTGTTTATTTTGCAGTTTGTAATTATTTATTTTTGAAACTTAAAAAGTAATTACTTCGCAGTTGTATTGGGAGCGGTGGAGCAGGGAGACGTTGCAGTAGCAGAGGAGGATTTTTCAAGAGAGAGTTATATTTGTGTATGGAGTCTGCGCGCTTATTTCGCGTAGTGTTCATCCGCGAGTGTTCTTTATGTTGTTGAATGTGTTTATGAATATAAAAAGAACGGAAATACTACTCTTTTGTTAAGGATGGAAAAAAAATGGAAAAAACACAAAAAATCAAGCTTTTAATTATTTTACTCGCGGCTACATTCATGGCAAGCTCTGCAACAGCAGGGTTGATGCCTATACCCGCAGGTACAAAAACACAGGAGGCAGGCATCGCCAATTCACATCTTGGAGCCTTAGGATTGGTAGACAGTTATGTTTATCAATACACAGGTGGCGTATATGCCAGTAAGTACCTTTACACTTATGAGTTGACCAGCACGAGTATCGGGATCAGTTTTTTCTCAATCGGTGTTGATGATACTTTGAATCTAACCCTTAACGTAGCAAATGTTAATTATGAAGGCGGCGGTGTTAGTCCTTCAAACTGGGGCCCTGTTGGCGCACCTCTGCAGAGTGTAGATGGCGGTTTCTTTGTCACTCCGATCTATAGCGGGCAAACTTCCGCAAAGCTTTGGTTTATATGTGACTACGCACCTGTGATGGGCCTTGGCTCTGTATTCGGAACCTCTTCCGGTGTTCCAACATATGCAGTTGGGCAGCTTTATACAATACCTGAGCCAACCACGATAATCATGCTGACAACCGGGGCTCTTTGGGGCTGTATGCGTCGCAAAAAACGTGCTGTTTAGGGTATCAAAAAAACATTAAGCGAGAAAACAGAAAGTAAGGTGTGAAAATGAATTTTAGAATTAAAATAAAATTATTTATGGTATTAATATTGGCGATAATGACAGCAGGCTCAGCTTTGGCTGCTAATGAAAATATATATGCTGTCAGCACTGACAATGCCAATATTTATGAAATCAATATCACAACAGGGGTAGTGACAGTTGCTACAATAGGTCAATTTAATGAGTCGGTTAGCCTGGCCTACGATGGAACCTATACTTATTACTGGAATTCAGATGGCCCTAGTTTCAGAGGCCTGACAAAATGGAATCCTCTGACTAATAGTCATACTTCGATAAAAGGCTCCGAGATATCAGAGAAAAATGCGTGTGTAGACAGTTCAGGAAATCTCTGGGTACTTGACAGGACTAACAGCACAGTAGATGGTGCTGCTTTACATGACGCCACAAACTACCTTTACCAGATTAATAAAATTACAGGCGTAAGGACTGTCAGTTATACACTTCCGGATGTCGGTGGATATGCCGCTGGTGATATAGCCTGGGGGCCTGGTGGAAAACTTTACATTAGTACCAACAATACCTTTTGGACATACGACACTGTCAGTAATTACATATGGAATCCAGCTGACCCAACCAACATAGCAAAAAAAGGCGGCGTTTACCATGCAGGTCTTGTATGGGTAGATGACAAGCTTTACGGCAGCAAAACCGTCAGCGGCACAGGGGTTCTTTTCGAACTCAACCCAACTGATTTCTCAGAAATTGCTCAGATTGCAACCATGCCGACCAGCATAACAATTGGTGACTTATCTAACGCGGTACCCGAACCTGCAACAATATTTCTGCTTGGCTTGTCTTCAATAGCTCTGTTGAAAAAGCACAGAAAGTAAATTAAATTTCTTCTCTCTCTCAAAAAAATAACGGGGTTTAAAAAAAGAGCAACTGGTAAAACAGTTGCTTTTTTTATTTTTAAATATCTAATTAGAAATTCGTACGCTTAAAACTTCCATCTGATACTCATTGCCAGCGCATCTGCGCTTCTGGTATGCTGATATTCGATACAATAGAAAGTATCCTTAAATACCTCATATCGAGCACCAATGTAGCCACCAAAATTGCTTATATCATCAAGATCATAAGATGCACGGCTAATACGTCTTTCAGTTTGAGCAGGACTATAAGAACTTCGATAACCATTGAGGTTACTACCATTAAAGTTTATAAAGTGCCAGAAAGGCCCACCATAGATCGCTATTTTTTCAGTAAGCTGATATGTTGCACCTAAGGCGATTTGCATTTCTATAATATCTATGTCAACAGTCTCTCTCCAGTTCGTACCAGAGGCACTTGCATGTGACGATGCCCAACTCATCTGGAACAAAGCACCTAACTTCAGTTTATCTTTCTCATAAAAAGTAACCTTGGTACCAAAACCGATTGCAAAGCCGGTATCGCCATTATAATTTCTTGATTGGCTGTTTGTTGGGGTCGGGGAAAAGTTTCCGGAGAATTCCGTATTCATTCCACCCAGACGTATAAAAACCTCCCAGTTATCAGTAATACCATATCCTATATTTGCATAGAGCTTATGCATTTTCAATCTTTTAAGTGTAAATGAATTAACTGGGATAGAGCTTATGCATTTTCAATCTTTTAAGTGTAAATGAATTAACTGGGTAAGAAGTGGTACCCATATCTATACCATGATCATAAAAGGTTTCAGTAACCACCCCATTGTCCAGACCGAGATCCATTCTCGTATCCGAGTAATCGGCGCCGAGACTGATCTGACCCTTTTTCAACTCCGCAGAAGGCGGCCCCATAAAATCAAGTGCTAACGCTGTTGAACAAAAACAACCCAAGACCATAATCAAAGCCGCTATGTATACAGACTGCTTCCACATGATAAATGCTCTCTCTTTCAACAATATTGTAAAAGTTTACTTCTTTACTTTATCTATATCGACTATTTTACCAAAAAAATCAAGTTTTTTCTTATTTTTAGAGATAATCCTGAAAAATAGCCCAATAACATTATAACTTAAAATTGAGCAAAATTCCACTCTCACATGCTAATTTTGGATTCAACTGCTATGTAACCACCAAATAACAACCTGCAATTAACTGCAACTAAAAAACATAAAACCCTATAAAATAAAGGTTTATAACTCGAAAATCTCGTGCTCATTAAAATATAGTTTTATGCGGCTAATGCTAAATTTTTTCCACAATAACATTGAGCAGATTCGAATAAATTGTTTTACCGCAATACTACGGGGTTTAAATTTTAGAAAATTATCATGCTATATTATAGAATTCGTGCCGTAAGGATAGCGTTGAGACCTTGAAACCATCGCATTTGCCTTATCATTATTGATAAATCTCTCTTTTTTCGGGTCCCAGTACAGTTTTCCAGGTAATTTCATAGAAATATGAGCCAAAAGACATGCACTACAGCTGCGATGCGCCACTTCAGCCGGGGCTACAGGCTGTTTTCTCGATTTGATACAGTCAAGCCAATTCAAATGCTGCTCAGGACTTTCATACAAATGTATTTCATCAGGGCCTATTTTGGATTTCAATATCTCAGGGTCACCGGCATCTAAAACCTTTTTATCTATACCATCTGCCCCGGGGTCACTGGCTGTTACTTTAGCATTGCCGCGAGTAACAAATATCCAACCATCACTGCCCTCAAACCGAACACCGTTAGGCCAATCATGTCGAATATCCATTGTCACACCGTTAGCATATTTGGCGACAACTTTGAATGCTCCGTGAACATCCCACAATCCTGACTTTGGAAATTCCGCATGTCCTTCTATTTCAATAGGCCCGGTAAATTCAGTCCCCATTGCCCAGTGAGCTGTATCAATATGATGAGCACCCCAACCGGTTATCATCCCGGCACCAAACTGCTCACATCTAAGCCAACCGCCTCTGGAATAATCATTTTGCGGATGCACTCTTTTTTCAGTGTAATAGACTCTCGGCGTAGAACCAAGCCACATATCATAATCCAGATTCACCGGCACCGGCATTTGAGGTTCATCGCCGCAACCAGGATCAGCCCATAACCCGACTTTGATATTTTTAACCTCTCCGATCCTGCCGTTACGAACAAGCTCACAAACTCTTTTAAACTGAGGCCAGGGATTCGCGGACCTCTGTTGGCTGCCTATCTGAAAAACAGTTCCCATGCGATTAACAATATCACTCATCTGTCTGCCTTCAGCGATTGTCAAAGATGCAGGCTTTTGCATGTAAATATCCTTGCCCGCCAAAGCAGCCTCTATCGCAGGCTGAGCATGCCAGTGGTCAGGTGTAGAAATAATAACCGCATCAATACTCTTATCTTTGAGCATCTTGCGGTAGTCCTGATAAACTTTTACATCTGCATAATTCGCATTGCCTTTAATTTCAGCATACTTGTCCTGTATCCATTTTTTGCCTTTTTTGGCTCTGTTGATATCGACATCAGCAACAGCAACAAATCTGCACATATCGTGCTTGATCGTATTAGGCATATCATGGCTAATCGCAATTCGACCACAGCCGATCTGAGCAATATTGATCTTATCGCAAGGAGCATTTTTGCCGAACACTACAGATGGAACGATAGTTGGAATACCTATTACCCCGGCTGTTGCTGCAACTGCGTTTTTAATAAAATCTCGTCTTTTCATAATTCCAGTTCACTTTCTGTTTTATTTCTTTTTAGAATTGTCTTTTGCCAAAACCCACTTAATACCGCCTTCCAGATGCTTCTTGAAATTCTCATCTTTGTAATGCTCGATACTATGTCCCAAAGCTGTATACCACTGCCTGCCGCCGTCAAACTCATGACACCAACAAAGCGGAAAATACTGACCAAAGACTTCACCTGGATATTTTTTTTTGCCCTCATCTTTAATCGTCACCAAATCAACCGCCAGCAAAACATGAATATCCGGATTAAGCTGATTCATAAAATAACATTCATCCTCCCATTTCCAAATCTCACCGAGATGAGCCGTCGAAGGATTATCATGGTCAATAACCTTAACATCAAATTTCTGAAAATCAGGATGCCTGACGAATTTTCCCCCTAAATTTGCCCAGAACCAAGGCCAGTTCCTCTCTGAGCCGCACACAGAATGAATGCCTGCAAACCCACCTCCACCCTGAATATAAGCTTTAAAAACATCCCTCTGCTGCTGTGTATCGAATGTCTCATTATTAGTATTAGAAAAAACCAGCACATCAAATTTATTAATCTTCTCTGCGGTAAATATCGATGCATCATCGCTCGCCTGGCAATCCCAACCATTTTTTTTGCAGATATTTTTCAGACACTCAACACTGGCTGGAATATTATCATGCACATATCCCTTGCCGTTTTTGGTATAGATAAGAATATTTGCTTTAGCCAGACACAAATCACAGGAAAAAAGAACCAGCAAACAAACAACGATAAAAACCGTTTTCATTCTGCTTTTTACTT
>Ga0307990_1004448_pt1 | contig 10306 bp, 9 predicted proteins | sample EllFjometagen129_FD_203168 | JGI IMG/M metagenome (GOLD analysis project Ga0307990, IMG submission 203168) | Marine microbial communities from Ellis Fjord, Antarctic Ocean - #129 | ecosystem: Environmental > Aquatic > Marine > Unclassified | place: Southern Ocean | collected 2014-10-08
TGTTCAGGGACAACATTTTTTTGATAGGCACAGGAGAGCGTATAAAGGGTGCGCTCGGCCTCACGACGCATATTAAAAAAAACTACTATTATAGATAAAAAATCTTGTTCACTCATCACTTACTATTTAAATATTAGAAGTTAGCGGCAGGGCTTTTATTGACATTTTGGAATCAGCAAATCGAAGAATGAGCCGCCTTAATGGTTCCTCTACATACTTCCAAAACAGATATGAACTGATTAATAAAACTATCCAGTAAATTACATAATCTTCCATACGTTGAGCCGGAAGCTTACATTCTATATGCATGTGGTATAGATAGATGATAATATGGTGTATAAGAAAAACAGAGTAGCTCATTTCTCCTAAAATAACCAATAAACGTAGATTTAAGATTTTGGATATCAACCCCTTTTGCAAAGCCATAAAAAAAATAAGCAAGGCAATGGCTGGAGCGGAAAAGGTATGATACAACCAAGTTGCCCATACGGAGCCAATTATGGCCCACACCTGAATAACTAACGACTGGGTGTAATAAATGCTCAACACACATAATGATAAAACGATGACTTCAATGATAGTGCCCGCATAATAACCAAGACGGCGAATTGCAATATTTTTTTTCCAGAACAGACAAATTATCATTCCTAGCAGGAATTCGAAGGTTCTGGATAATGGATTAATATAGACCATCCCCTCTATGCACGCTTTGGAGTTAAATTTTCCTGCCGCAGGTAGATTTAAAATCTCGGTTAACTTGACCATTAAAAACAGTATAATAAGAGAAATTGTAATCTTTATAATCCATGTTTTCTGCCACTTGAAGATGGCAAACGGGAAAATCAAATAAAAGAAAAATTCAGTTGAAACACACCATGATGGTGGATTCAAGGAGAAAAAATAATCTAAGATCGGTATCCATGAATGGAACATGAAAAGGTTTGAAAATGTGATTAAGATGTTATGTTTATTAAAAATAAACCCATGTGCCGGAAGAATGACGAAGAGGAAAAACAATCCGGTAAGTACATGGGCTGGCCAAAGACGCGCAAACCGGGCAATAAAAAACCGCTGACATGTATCCCGCCCTTGCAAGTCACCATAGACATAGACCATGACAAATCCCGATAAAATAAAAAAATAGGACACAGCATGATCAAAGGCAAAAGGACCCAATCCTTCACGGGAAATACCGAAATGCCCCACGGAATGATGCAAAACAATTAGGGTAACCGCAAAAAATCTTAACGAGGTAAGGGTGTCAATTCTTTCAATTTTCTTTTGATGTAAAGGATTTACCATATTGTTAAGATAGTTCCAATCATTGAATCAAGTAAGGGGAGTTGCTAAATGTAACGGAAAGGAAGAAGTTTATCTGGATCTTTAGGGTAAACAGAGAGGGCTATTTCTCCTAAAAGAAAAAAACGTGCCCTCTCCACTCAACAATTAGGGATCATAAAAAAGCGGGATAATTAAAGGCGAGTCCTGGCCAAATTGTCCGACAAGGTTCGGGCTATGGTCGGCCAATCGTTTGCCAGCATTGAAAAGTATATTTCCTTTTCCTTAATATCACTATAGTCCAATTCGCAATATTGCTCGACTATAGTGTCGTAACTATTTTTCAGAACCTTAGAATGACAATCTAGACCGGTAACAAAGCAGAGCCCTGCAGGGTAGGTCGGCACTGTAAAAATTGATAAATCCGGGCGCTCCTGCTTGAGACAGGGAATAATTTTCCAGACATCTCCACTCCAGAAAATTGTGCTGCGTTGACGTTCCGACGTACGCCGGTCAAGAGGTAAACAATCATGAATCATGATAATTGAATCGGGAGCAGTATTTCTCTCTAAATTAATAAAATCTCTGAGAACTTGCTCAAAAAGATGCAGACCATCGATAAAAGCAACCTGACAAGCTCCTCCCAAAAGTGATTTCAGGTCGTATGTTGCAAAAAAATCGTCACTAGTCAATTGAAACAATGCGGCATTTTCTGCCAAATTATCGACTTCAGGAAGGGGATCTACACCAATAACCTTTATCGGCGATTTAAAAAGCTTAAGCACAGCTCCTTTGTCGACTCCAATCTCAACAAAATTTACGGGTTTAAAATATTTCTTGAATTCTTCAATAATCTCTATATATCCTGAACCAGGTTGAACCGCCTTGGCCAACCCCAAATAGGCTTCAATATAGTCATCTCGCAAGCCAATAGCCTTTTTAAAATAAAGTTCCGCCTCCGCACACTTTCCCAGCTTCAAAAAAGCATGCCCCTTTTCACAAAGAAACTCGGAATCCTTCTCAAAACAATCAACCTGTGTATTTAAACCCAAAACTTACTTCCACTATCTCAAAACTTTTACAAATAACAAAGTACTTATAAATACTTTGACCTTAACTCACAGGAAACCTTTTCACAGACAGATCCCGTTCCCTGCAAAGGCCCATAATTGTATAAAAATTTTCGACAAGCCCTATACTGCTTGTTATTCCATAAATTTTCTATATCTGTAGTTATTAAATTTCCCAAAGTAAGTCTGTCATCGCATGCAGTACAACAAGGGAAAACCTCTCCATTCCAATTGATAACCATGGCATCAAAAGGCTGTTCGCACCAGTAATGAAGTTTCGGGTGCAACTTTAAATTATCCAACGCAACCGGAAAATCCATCTTTTTCGTCCACTTTTCTTTAGTACCAGTTACCCGAGATTCATCTCTCTCCAGCCCCCAGACTTCCTGCTCCTTGTGCAACGAAGATTTCCACTCCTCATTGCCCCAGACATCCATCAGATGAAACTCTATAGGCACACCAATTGAAATTGCTATCTCTTTAGCTTTCTCTTGCTCATGTTCATTAAAAGCATTTATCAGAAATTTCCAGACCAGTTCCGGAGTCGCGGAATTGAGCCGCTCTTTTACACGCTGGAGTAGCGCCAGATTCGCAATAGCTAATTCAAAACTGCCACCCACCCTATACCTAGCATAGGTTTCTTGGCTGGCACCGTCTATAGACGCCGATATATATGCGAGCCCAGACCTAATCACATCTTCTGCGGTCTGATCATCAAAACGATAAGCCGTCAAATTAGAGTGGGTCGCGCAAACAATACCTTTTGCCGTGGTCAAAGAAGCCATCTCTAAAAAATCTTTATTCAGAAATGGCTCCCCGTAGTTATAGAGGCTGATATGTTTGGTGTAAGGTGCTATCTTAGCAAGAATAATTTTAAAATCACTCTTGCTCATAAATCCCTTGGCAAACCCTTTGCGCCGCAAACCGGTGTAACAAAATGGGCAACGCAAATTACAAATGTTCCCCGTCTCTATAAAAAATTTTGTCGGCATCGGACAATGAAAAGCTTTATCCAGCAAATTCCCTTCATACCGAAGAGGGAAAAGTTGATTTTTCAACCAATCTATTATATTATTAGTCAGCTCTTTCATTAGCAAATACGCGATTCAATCAATTCTTCCATTTTAGGCTCCAAAAACTCTCGTTCACTAACCCCCCACCGATCCTTTCTCAACATCTAAATCCACTTCCCCCACACTTAACATACCAAACATTCGCTCATCTCTAAAGCAATTAACCACCAGGGCATCATGGATCCAATGCTGATGCTCGTGTTCGTCAAGTACGCCATCGGCTATAGCAACTGTAAACACATAACTACCAACCTCGACATCAGGCCACACAAAATTAAACCTTACATCAACTTGCTCACCTACAGCAAAGGGCTCTAGTTTCTGCCCCCCGGCGAGCAAATTATTAAAACCAAAAACCATCAAGCCAAGATGATTTAATACGGCAAAACCAACTATCGGTTGATCTATATAAGCGTTAATTTCCATTTTAAAATGTAACACAACCTGCTCACCACCACGAATGTTCTCCTTCGATTTAGCATTTGCGTCCAGCAGAGAACAACTAACTATCGTGGCATTTCCAAAACCAAAAGAGTTAACGTTGTTTTTTTGACTATCACTATTCACATTTTCAAGACAATTTTTTTCATCTTTTACCAAGGACTTAGGGGATTCCAACTCAATTTTACTGTCAGCAGCCGGTTCTAGTCGCTCAACAATTTGGTTAGTCCCCTCATAAGTCGCTTCCATATAGAGCTGGGCTACCTCTTTCGGTTCGCCCATCATAATCATTTTACCATTGTCCAACCAAATAGCACAATCACAAAATGAAAGCACTGCATTAATATCGTGGGAAACGAACAGAATAGTACAACGGTCTTTAAAACTTCTTATTCTTGCCATACATTTATGTCTGAATCTAGCATCCCCAACTGCTAGAGCCTCATCAATAACCAAAATATCGGGATCAACATGAACAGCCACAGCAAAAGCAACCCGCATCAACATACCGCTAGAATAACTTTTTACCGGCTGCTCAATAAAATCCCCGATATCTGCAAACGCGACTATTTCATCATAACGAAGATCCATCTCTTCACGACTAATTCCAGCCAGTACTCCACTGAAGTATATATTCTGTCGACCGGTAAATTCAGGGTTGAAACCAGCCCCAAGCTCCAACAATGCTGATATTTTTCCCTTTACTTCTAGTCGACCAGAAGTCTCTTTTGTGACTCCGCATATTATTTTGAGCAGCGTTGATTTCCCGCTACCATTAAAACCTATGATACCATAAGCTTTCCCTCTAGGTAAGGCAAAACTGACATCATCCAAGGCATAAAAGTTTTTATAATACTGTTTTTTAAATGGGTGCAAAGCCTCCTTTAATCGATCCAGAGAAGAATCATACAAATGGTACGATTTTGAAACGTGCTCCACTCTTATTGCGTACTCTTGAGAAATATCGACCACCTTACTCTCTTCCTCACAAAACATCAGGAAAGTGGGGTTTTAAACGACGGAAAACCAGCGCTCCAAAGACTAAAAAAAACAATGTAACAGACCAAAAATAAACCCCTTCCCTTAAATTCATCCAAAAAGACTCATGATAAATAAAGGCTTGCCTATAGCCATTGACAACATAACACATAGGGTTAAGTCGCAAAATATTCTGAACCTTGACTGGCATAATTTCAAGATTCCAGATAATCGGGGTTGCCCAAAAGGTTATCTGCAGAAGCAACTGCACAATCTGCCCAACATCTCTGACAAAAACATTAATTGCACTTGTGAGCCAACTCAAACCTAAAGCCAGTACGGTTAGACAAAAATAGTAATAGATAACTTGAACCGCGAAAAGAGTAATCGGCAAACGGTAAAACAGACAAAGAGCAATCAACAAAAACAAAAAAATCAAATGGTTGATAAAAGACGAAACAATTTTTACAACCGGAAGAATTTGAGAGGGAAAACGAATCTTCTTTATCAAATGGGGATTGGCGACGATCATTGTGGTAGATTCAGCCAAAATTTCACTAAAAGCAAACCACGCAGCCATTCCGGCCGTCAACCAAACAGAAAAAGGCACATCTGCAACCGGCTGAGCTTTCAGACCAAAACCAAAAACAAACCAGAAAATAAAAATCAGGGACAAGGGATGAATAACTGTCCATAACAATCCGACTCTGGAGCCAACATATTTCTGGGCAATATCTCGCTTAGCCAACTCCCAGATTACCTGTCGACTTTGAGAAAGCAGTAAAATAAACCCCAAAAAGGCCCTAATAAAACCCTTTATCCTTAAAATCATTAGTTTTAATTAACTATTCCAAAATTTAATCGTTAAGGCTGGCTCAATTATCTTCAAAAACCACCAAGAAACTTGGGCCATAAAACCTGGATTCCCGTGCCGTTGTAACAAGGATAGAAACTAAACGCCAACCGGGGAGTACGTCTTGCTATACAATGCTTTAATTTCAACAACTTGCATAGATGTCACTTGTTGACGGTCTCCATGTTGAATGCGCTTAGCATCGTTATAACATGCAATATTATAACGATGCTAAGCGCAAGACAAATTACACCTATTCTTTATATTTCAATAGGTTAAAATATTTTATAGTTACAATCTTACGGGAATGCAGGATAAAACTTCTGACCCATTCAACTTCTGAAAACAAATCTTCTATCAATTAATAATTCACCAACAAAATTCCTGTAGCACCCCAGAACACGACAATGCAGGTTACTGGTGAATCATCATAAAACATGAAAGAGGGCCCTTGCAGAGCAAATTTTATTGCCATTACCAAAAAGACAAACAGGGCTTAAAGTTAGCTCAAGAAGTAAGGTACCTTTTCAACGTAAAAAATTGGTGCCTATTCAGAGCTTCATCACCCTATTTATCTGCTATTTATTGGCACTCCCCCTATGAAACCCTTTTTAAAAAACCTTTTGGATTATACGTCAACAGGTACCGTTCACAATCAGTATCAACTATAAAACGGGAATCTTCTTCAATAAACTTCCGGGTGGCCCCAAGCGGCCCCGGAGCACTAAGTGCATCATAAATATTTGTACCTTTAGCAAAGACATCCACGATACCATCTTCCACGACAAAATAAGACCCTTTACTTACAATATCTGCGTAGGCTCGAAGATCTGCCAATACATGTTCCTCATGATGATTGCCATCTTGAATTATGAAAACCCTCCCATCACCACATGCTTCAATGACCTGTGTGATAACTCCCGGATCTTGGCTTGACCCGGTTATCTTCCGTATTCTAGGATGCTCAACCTTACACCTGTCATGAACTACATCAACAGAAAGAACCTCACCTTTTCCCATGGATTCGCAAAGGTGAGCAAAGAACAAGGCACTACCGCCCAGATATGAACCAATTTCAATAATGAAGTCAGGTTTTATTTTAAACAGTAATTCCTGATAAATCCAGAGGTCCATAACATTTTTTAAAATAGGAACTCCCATCCAGTGAACCTTGTCAAAAATAATTTCCTCCTGATGATAGAGCATCCATTCGGCTAATGATTTTTCATACTTTTCAGCGTATTCCAGGTCTTTTACTAGACCGGAAACAGATTTTTTTTGCTCTGCACATGGAGAAAAAATATTTCTTACTCTTGTGAAAAAACTCATCTTTGTCCTCTCTCCTCAAAAATGTAAGTCTCTATCATGAGATGACGTACTTGACCGTTTTCCATCTGATCTTATCAGTACTATCTCGGTAATGATCTATGGAAAAACATTTTATAAAAAAATCTGTAGCTAGTATGAAAAATATTACTGCTCTCAGGTTTATTCCTGTACTTTATTATTCGTCCCGGGTTGCCAACTACCACTGCATATGGTGGAACATCTTTAGCGATAATAGAACCGGCCCCTATAACTGCTCCCCGCCCTATCTTAACACCAGGTAAAATAATAGATGAAGCCCCAATCCACACATCCCTTTCAATTTGAATCCGCCCATAAGTTAAGGGCTGCTCCATAATAAATCTTTCTGTATCCCGATATTCATGACCTGCACTTAAAATACAAACATTAGGCCCTATAAGTACATAGTCACCAATTATCAAACCACCTTCGCCCGAAAAATATCCTCCGGCATTTATTTTTACATGGTCTCCTAATACAAAGTTTGCCGTTGAATTTATTTCCATATCTCCAAGCACAATCCTGCTTCTCGGATATAAAAGGCAGTTACTCCCAATAAATATACCACGTTCACAGTTTTCAACTCTATTATCAATCAAAAATTCCACACTTGAGGAAATAATGGTCCCTTCACCTACTATGTCTATGAAATCTCTCTTTTGATTATCTTGCATATTCATCATTTTACAAATAAGTTACAAGTTCACAATCAAACAGCACCGACAACTGGCTGACGCAAAATCTGATACGTCGCCAGAAGTCCCTGACAACGGGCCAGCGCCACCGTTCCGGGATGGACTTCGGCCAACTCCTCACCCCTTTCGTTCTCTAAGGAGAGTATAGTTGTCGTAAAATTTTCCATACCGGGACCCATTACTTCTATTTTTAAGCCTCTTTGCAGACGATCTTTAATATTAAGCCGCACCAGACAGTTTTGTTTTAGAGGATCATAGTCAAGCACCTCTAAAACTATGGCACAGAAAAGATAGTTGCGCAGATAGGCGGAATTTTCGAGATACTGCATATCCCGGGGCTGACCATGAGCGCCATCGATAAACCCCTCAGTATAGCGTCGATGGCTGACCCGGGTCAATTCATTTTTCCACTTCTCCAGCTGCTCTGGTGAAAAAGAGGCCTCTTTAGACAAGGCCATTTGATCTATCGCCTCTCGGTAAACCTTAGTTACAACTGCCACATAGTAGGCACTCTTCATGCGCCCTTCGATCTTTAAAGAGTGAACTCCGGCAGCCTTTAACTCCGGCAGGCGCGCAATCAGACAGAGATCTTTGGCATTAAAAATATAGCTGCCGCGCTCGTCCTCTTCGAGCGCCATAAACTCTCCCGGACGGGTCTCTTCCTGCAAAGCGTAAGCCCAGCGACAAGGCTGGGCGCAATCACCACGATTGGCATGACGTCCGGTCAGCGCGGCACTTAAGAGACAACGTCCGGAATAGGCCATGCACATAGCCCCATGGACAAAGACCTCAAACTCCATACCGGGAACCCGATTCACGACCTCGGTAATATCATGTAAAGATAATTCGCGGGCCAGATTGATACGACCTACTCCAATTTTCTGCCAAAAGGAGGCTGACATATAGTTAAGCGTATTAGCTTGGGTACTGAGATGAAGGGGAATGCCGGGCAGGTAATCCCGGCAAAGCGTTATGACTCCGGGATCTCCGACAATCAGGGCATCGGGGGGAGAGGTTTGGAGCTCTTTAAGATAATCTCCAAGAGCATCGATATCATCATTATAAGGAAGTAGATTGACCGCCAAATAGGCTTTAACGGCATGCTTATGGCAATAAACTATAGCCGCTCTGATTGCAGTCAGGGAGAAGTTGCCGGCCCGTCTTCGCAAACTAAACTCACGACTGCCAAAATAGACGGCATCAGCGCCATAGGCTATAGCAACTTCAAGTTTTTCCCGATTACCGACCGGCACCAGCAACTCGGGTTTAAAGTTCTCGTGAAAAGTCATGCCACGGCTAAACAACAATTTGGATCTATGCCCGGTAAGCTATCTCCTTGGCCTCGAGAGGCCGGTGAGCGGACCTTTAATAACGTTATCAAACTTCTTCATTACCCAGAAAACCAGCCCCATACTTCTTCAGATTTTCAGCTATAAGAAGAATATTCTGTTCCACCATCTCGCGGACTTTCTTAGAATCCCGCGCTTCAAAGGCGGCAATTAGATTACTGTGGGTCTCGGAGCAGGTCACAAAGATCTCAGGATGTTCAACAAAGATCTTCTCCAGACGGCGGATATGGAAGCCCATATGCTGAATCAGTGAAAAAAGTTTGCGATTACCGGTGCGCGCTAAAAAAGTCTGGTGAAAATCATCATGAATGCGCAGGTAATGAGAAAAATCACTGGCTTTAATCACAGCCATCTCCTCTTCATTGAGCCGTTTGAGTTTATTAAGTTCCCTTTCGCTCAATGTGTCGACAACACCCGCTGCCGCAAAACCTTCAAGACAGGCTTTAATCTGAAAATATTCGTAGAGATCCTCCAATGAAAATTCACTGACAATGGTACCCCGACGCGGAATGATCGAGACAAAACCTTCACTCTCCAACATCCGAATAGCTTCTCGAATTGGGGTTCGGCTTATATGCAGTTCATCAGCCAATTTAGCTTCAGATATCTTCTCTCCCGGCTTCAGTTTCCCGACAATGATCGCCTCACGCACAAAATTGGCGATTTTATCCGGCAACGGCTGATGTTCGGCAATACTACTTTCCAATGTATTAATTCTCATTTCCCCACCTCAATAAACCTTATTTGAGCCCACTTATCATAATAAAAATCATCTTTTATGGGTGTAAACCGAAGTGAATTCGTTAAGCAGAACCTCCAGCCCTAACTGTGCATTTATTTTCACACAGGTTTCGGCCCGCTGACCGTCACCACTGCGGATGGCGTCGACAATGTCGGCATGCTCACGCAGGATATCATCAACATGGACCAAAGATGCAACATAGAAACGAAAACGCAAAAACTGCCGCACCAGCCCGGCAACCACCTGCTGAATTTTACGATTGCCGCAGGTTTCCAGGATCAACTCGTGAAAAGCGTTATGGGCCCGGGTCATACCCAAAACATCCTGACGTTTGGCGCACTCTTCGATCTCTATGTTAAATTGTTCCAATCGAACAATATCTTTCTCCGTCATAAGCTCGACCGCCTGTCGCGCCGCATAGCCCTCAAGCACCCCTTTGATCTCGTAAAAATCCCTGATATCCTGCTCTTTAATATCGGA
>Ga0307990_1004449_pt1 | contig 10306 bp, 8 predicted proteins | sample EllFjometagen129_FD_203168 | JGI IMG/M metagenome (GOLD analysis project Ga0307990, IMG submission 203168) | Marine microbial communities from Ellis Fjord, Antarctic Ocean - #129 | ecosystem: Environmental > Aquatic > Marine > Unclassified | place: Southern Ocean | collected 2014-10-08
GATTGTGCTGGGGGGCAATTACCCCACCATCTGCCCGGATCATGCGGCCACACTGGGCGCTGACCTGGTGGTGTCGGGGCTGGACCTTCAGCCCGTGTGGGATTTGGCGGGATTGACACCGGATGAGAGCCAGCCTGCGTTGTGGGAGATCTATCCAAAGCTGGCCGTGGGCACCATCAAGATCACGGACGGGTGCCCATTTCAATGCACCTATTGTGCCGTGCAAAGGGTCTACGGAGGATTTCGTACGAGGCCCCTGGAACGGGCCGTCCAGGAATTTGATCTGTTGCATCGCCTCGGTGTGAAGCATCTGGCGTTTTACGACGACGCCCTCTTGTGTCAGCCAAAAAGCATACTATTACCCTTTCTTGAGCATGTCCGTTCGACAAACTCAGACATGGCTTTACACAGTCCCAATGCCTTGAATGCCCGCTTTGTCACTCAGGAGCTGGCCAAAACCATGATCAAATCCGGTTTCAAGTCCTTCTTTTTGGGATTTGAAAGTGCCTCAAGCGACTGGCAAAAAGCCACGGGCTCCAAGGTGTATTCCGATGAACTGGCTCAGGCCGTGGCCTATCTGGCTGAGGCCGGTGCAGACAAACACAACATCACAGCTTACCAGATCCTGGGCCACCCCAGCGCAGACATGCAAGAGCTGGAAACCTCCATGCACTTTGTCCACAGCCAGGGCATTCGCGGTATGTTGGCCGACTTTTCTCCCATCCCGGGTACGCCTGATGGCGATGCCTGTGCTCAGTGGGTAGACCTATCTGAGCCTTTAATGCACAACAAATCTGCCTTTCCCGCACTAAGATTCGGATTTGACGCCATCAATCGCCTGAAAAATATGCAACGGACGTTAAACAGGGCCATCTAACACCTAAAACCTAATACCTAATACCATTAAAAATGAACACCTGCCTTGCAGCTCTTTGCCTCTGCAGGTTTTATGCGCACCCTGTGACTCGCGTAAATGCTGTGGGCCTGTACATAGTTGTCCAGTGCAGTAGTCACATTGTGGTATTACTGGAAATCCCCCAGCTTGTCAATGAATGTGCCCGAACAATAGCAGGGTTGCCACAGGACTCAATTCTCGATACAGTGTGCAGCACAGGTAATCGTTTATCTTTGGAGTGCATCATGAGCGACTCAACATCACCACAGTGGCTGGCATGGGCCAGGGAAATCCAGGCCTTGAGCCAGACTGGTCTGGCATTTAATGAGCCGGGCTATGATACAGATCGATATACACGCTTCACTGAGATTGCTGCGGAGATCATTGACCAGCATACATCCGTATCCAAGGCTGAGGCCTTGAAAAGCTTCAGTGCGCAACCGGGGTACGCCACAGTCAAGGTGGATGTGCGCGGCGCGGTCATTCGAGAGGGAAAAATTCTCTTGGTCCAGGAACGTCGGGATCAGCGCTGGTGCATGCCTGGCGGCTGGGCAGATATTGGAGACAAACCATCAGATATGGTGGCTCGTGAAATGTGGGAAGAGAGTGGTTTTGAAGTCAAACCTACCCGAATCGCAGGCATCTATGACGCCAACCGAATCCAGAATCCGACCGAATTTTTCCATGCCTATAAGATTGTGTTTCTGTGCGACATCACAGGGGGACAGGCCAGACCGAGTGACGAGACCATGGATGTCGGCTTTTTTGCCCCCGAATCTCTTCCTCCATTATCGGAATGCAGAACCAATGACCGACATATCGAAGATGTTTTTGCCCATTGGAAAGACCCCGCAAAGCAGCCAATATTCGACTGAATTGTTGAATTCCCAGTTCAAATTGAGTATGGTAATGTTTCGGCTCAGCCAGGTGGCTGAGCTGTATTTTTATACCTTAAGGTAAAAATCCATGGCTGAATTAACTGTAAAAGTCCCCACGATTGAGCAGACTGAGTACCGCATTCATATTGGAAATGGTCTGCTTGAGACATTACTGGAGCGGATAGAATCCCAATTCCCTGGCCAGAAACCGTTTATTATTACAGATCAGAATCTGGTAGATGCCGGTCACATCAAGACGCTTCTGAATCGTCAGAATGTCCCAGTCTATACGATCACCCCGCCCGGCGAAGGATCAAAACACATTCAAACCGTGGTTTCCATTTTAGAAGCCATGGAAAAGGCCTATTTAGGACGCGATTCAGTGGTCATTGCCGTGGGCGGTGGCACAGTCGGTGATATTGCGGGGTTTGCGGCCTCGCTGTTCAAGCGAGGCGTGCCCGTGGTGCAGGTGCCAACCACCTCTCTGGCTCAAGCAGACTCGTCTGTGGGGGGGAAAACCGGGGTAGATTCCAGTTTAAGCAAGAATGCCTATGGCGTTTTTTGGCACCCAGCATCAGTGTTCATGGATGTAGACACCCTCTCAACTTTGAATGATCGCGATTTTCGGGCAGGCCTGGTGGAATCCATAAAACACGCCATGATCCTGGATGCGGCCTATTTTGAGTATTGGGAACAAAACATCGAAGCCATCCTGGCAAAAGACACGCAAGTCCTAGCCAAACTGGCGCTTAAGAACTGCCAGATAAAGGGCCATGTGGTACAGATCGATCCCCAAGAGAAGAATATGCGCCGCATTTTGAATTACGGCCATACCATTGGACACGCTGTGGAGTCAGCCAGCCAACTGGAGTTGCTGCACGGGGAAGCCGTGGCCATTGGCTTGATCGGGGCTGCCAGGATTGAATTAGCCATGGGAATCGGTGATCAAGCCCGTCTGGATCGGACCGAGAGTCTGCTGAAAAAACTGGGTGTGCCTATGACCATTCCGTCAAATATCACCGGAGAAACGGTCCTGGATTTGATCAAAAGGGATAAGAAGGCCGTTGACAAATGGCCGAAATTTGTATTGATTAATCAACTCGGTCAAGTGCACCAGAAGGATGGGCAATGGGCTGTGGATGTAGAACAGGTAACCGTTAAACAGGTAATTGACAGTCTTTATTAAACTAACCAAAATGAATCTCCCCGCCGCGAGCAACGGGGTATCTTAGTGGAGTAAGTTTAACTCTTCGCCGCAAGCGACGGGGAATTCACCCAATAGAGATTAAACAGGCAAAGGGTCAGATATGTACAGAGAAGAAATCAAGGTACTGGATTGCACGATCAGGGACGGCGGATTGGTCAATGACCACTTTTTCGACGACGACTTTGTGCGTGCACTCTATGCAGGTCTGACCCATGCTGGCGTTGACTATATGGAGTTTGGATATCGTTGCAGCAAAGAGCTGTTTGATGTGGACAAATTTGGGCCCTGGAAATTCTGTGACGACGAGAAGATTGCTGAAGTGATCGATGGTATTGAGTCCAACATGAAAATCAGTATTATGGCCGATGCCCACCGTATTCAGGAGCAGACATTCAAGCCTGTGGACGAAACACCCATTGACATGATACGGGTGGCCACCTATGTCAAGGATGTGGACAAAGCTCTCAGCCTGACCCATCAGTTGCATGACCTGGGCTACGAGACAACCGTGAACATCATGGCCATTTCCAAAGAGAGTGAATTTGACCTGGTCGAATGTCTCAAACAACTGGCCACATCACCCACTGGGACAGTATATGTGGTGGACAGCTTTGGCGCCCTGTACTCTGAGCAGATCAAATACTATGTCAAACTCTATCAGCAACACCTGCCAGGCAAGGAGATCGGTATTCACTGCCACAACAACCAGCAACTGGCCTTTGGCAACACCATCGAAGCCATTATCCACAATGCCAATTATTTAGACGGATCACTGTACGGCATTGGACGCGGCGCAGGAAACTGCTGCCTGGAACTGCTCATGGGTTTCCTGAAAAACCCCAAATACAAGTTGACCCCTGTGCTCAAAGTTCTGCAGGATTATATGATCTCCATGCGTAAAGACCTGGAATGGGGCTACCTCATCCCGGATATGGTCACAGGCATACTCAACGAACATCCCAGACATGCCATCGGACGCCGCGCCGGTGAAGACAGGGACAAGTTTGCCGAGTTTTATGAAGAAATGATCAAGGATGTGTAAAGCAGCCGTCAGCATTCAGCCGTCAGCTGTCAGCTAAAACAAATTAAAAAAGGCATGCTCTTCTTTGAAGCATGCCTTTTTTTTGTTGTGGTTTTCAAAGATCAATTTGGCGTGTATACTACCTGATGTAGGAGACTCTGATATGATGTATGACATACAGGACATAATTGGGATTGTGCTGGCCGGACTCACCACGGTCATCGCCATGGTCGTATTGGTGAGCGTCAGAGCCCTGGAAAAACTGAGACCTGGAAAAAAAGAGGGTGAATCTCTATGAAGCGAGGGTTGATCATGAGCCTGTTACCTGTGCTGCTCTGTTCCTGTACCAAAACATCTCCGACAGGCACGCCTGTGTATGGGTATCGCATTGTCAATACGTATCCCCATCAAACCTCTTCCTTCACGCAGGGCCTTCTTTTTGACAACGGTCAACTGTATGAAGGCACTGGCAGGAAACGTGAATCTCATGTGTTTAGGGTGGATTTGAAATCAGGGCGTATCCAGAAGAAGTGCTGCAGCCTACCCGACTATCAATGGGGCGAAGGCATCACGATTCTGAACAACCGCCTGTATCAGCTAACCTACAGGTCTGGAATAGGCTATGTGTATGATCTCGACACGTTTAGCGTGGTACGCACCTTTGCATACCCATCCGAAGGCTGGGGGCTCACACACAACGGCACCCATCTCATTATGAGCGATGGCAGTGCCACCTTGACCTTCCTGGACCCCAATACATTAAGACCAGTGCACAGGCTCAAAGTTCAGACTAGCCAAGTGCCCCTTGAAGAACTAGAACTCAACGAACTGGAGTATATCAACGGCAAGATCTATGCCAACCTCTTTCCCACAGACCAAATTGCCATTATCCACCCTGAAACCGGCCAGGTCGAAGCCTTCATAGACTTCACTGGCCTCCGAAATCGCCATCCCCGGGGTGACGTACTCAATGGCATTGCCTACAACAGCATCACAAACAAACTCTATGTCACAGGCAAATGGTGGTCAGAACTGTATGAGATTGAAATAGTAAAAGAATAGCTGTCAGTTTACTAAAAACTGAAAACTGAAAACTGCTTTCTCTAGGAGATAAGCTGTGGCGAAGGTACTCATCATTGGTGCAGGCGGCGTGGGTAATGTGGTGGTCCAGAAGTGCTGCCAGGTATCTGACGTGTTTGAGAACATCGTGCTGGCCAGCCGAACCCTGTCCAAATGTGACCAGATTGCAGCATCTTTAAATCGTCCCATTACCACAGCTCAGGTGGACGCAGATGATACCGCTCAGGTTATTGCCCTGATTCGCAAACACACGCCCGATCTTGTGCTCAATGTAGCCCTGCCCTACCAGGATCTTCCCATCATGAATGCCTGCCTGGAAACCGGTGTGAACTACCTGGACACAGCCAATTACGAACCCATTGATGAGGCCAAATTTGAATATTCATGGCAGTGGGCCTATCAAGAACGCTTCGAAAAGAAGGGCATCATGGCGTTGCTGGGCAGCGGCTTTGATCCGGGCGTGACCAATGTATTTTGTGCCTATGCTCAGAAGCACCTTTTTGATGAAATTCACACAATTGATATTGTGGACTGCAACGCAGGTGACCACGGTCATCCCTTTGCCACAAACTTCAACCCGGAGATCAACATCCGGGAAATCACACAAAAGGGCAAGTACTGGGAAAACAACGAGTGGATCGAAATCGAGCCCATGAGTATATCCAAGGATATCGACTACCCGGAGGTCGGGTCCAGACGATCTTATCTGCTCTATCATGAAGAACTTGAATCTCTTATCAGGTTCATCCCGGGCATCAAACGCATCCGCTTCTGGATGACCTTTGGCGAGGCCTACATCAACCACCTTCAGGTGCTCCAGAATGTAGGGATGACCAGTATTGAACCCGTGGAATACGAAGGCCATCAAATCGTGCCCCTGCAATTTCTCAAGGCAGTCCTGCCCGACCCCGGTTCGCTCGGCGTAAATTACACGGGCAAGACCTGCATTGGCTGTATCTTTGAAGGGTTCAAAGACGGTCAGCCCAAAAAAATAATGATCTACAATGTGTGCGACCACGCGGCCTGCTTCCAGGAGGTCAAGGCCCAAGCCGTGTCCTACACCACAGGCGTACCAGCCATGATCGGCGCCAAGATGCTCCTCACGGGGCAGTGGAAAGGCCAGGGTGTCTTTAACATGGAACAGTTCGATCCAGACCCCTTCATGGTAGATCTGAATCAATATGGGTTGCCCTGGAATGTCATGGACCTTCCGTAGGAAAGCAAGAAGTTAAGAAGGTAAGAAGGTAGGAAGGTAGGAAGGTAGCCGGTGTGACAGTGTGACAGTGTGACAGTGTGACAGTGTGACAGTGTGACAGTGTGACAGTGTGACGGTGTGACGGTATCACCGTATCACTGTCACTCCGAAATGGAGTGACTGTATTGACTTATGATTTGACACAATTGAATACGCCCTGCTACCTGATTGATCGTGGCCTGCTCCAGAGAAACCTGGATGTACTTGATCACGTACAGCAAGACACGGGCTGCGAAATCATGCTGGCACTCAAGGGGTATGCGGCCTGGAGTACATTTGATCAGATCAAACAGGTCCTCTGTGGTTGCGCAGTCAGCTCTCTGCATGAAGCCAAACTCAGTGCCGAGTTTTTCGGCAAACAGACCCACCTCTGTGCACCGGCGTATCGCACAGACGATATGCTGGAGTATCTCAAAATCGCGGATCATATTGTGTTCAATTCGGCCACTCAATGGCAACGATACAAACCTCTTATCCTACAACAGGCCCACGAAACGGGGCGTCCCATTGCCTGTGGCCTACGCGTGAATCCCAAACACTCGGAAGTCAAAACCGCGCTCTATGACCCCTGCTCACCAGGCTCTCGATTGGGTATCACTGTGGACGCATTCAAAGCCATTGATCTGGATGGCATCACAGGCCTGCACTTCCACACACTCTGCGAACTCAATGCAGATGCCCTGGAACGGACCGTCCAGGCGGTGAAAACCCAGTTTGGCAATGTCATCAAGGGCATGGACTGGGTCAATTTTGGCGGGGGCCACCATATTACGCGTAGCGACTACGACGTAGACCTGCTCTGCCAACTCATCAGGGATTTCAAACAGACCTACAACGTCCAGGTCTTTCTCGAACCCGGCGAAGCCATAGCCTTAAACACGGGCTTCCTCGTGACCTCCGTCCTGGACATCGTACACAACACCATGGACATCGCCATCCTGGACACCTCAGCCGCAGCCCATATGCCCGATGTCCTGGAAATGCCCTACCGCCCCACCATCACAGGCGCTGATCTGCCAAACGTAAAATCACACACCTACCGCCTTGCCGGCCCCACGTGCCTGGCAGGTGATATAATCGGTGACTACTCGTTCGATGCGCCGTTGCACGTCAGTGACAAACTCATCTTCCATGACATGGCCCACTACACCATGGTGAAAAACACCATGTTCAACGGCATCAACCTGCCCGATATTGTGTTGTATGATCCTGAAAAAAATGCATATCAGCTGCAGCGACAGTTTACGTATGAAGACTTTAAAAGTCGCCTGTCTTGAGAGAGATCGGAGATCTCGGTGTTCAGTTTTCAGTAGGCAGTTTTCAGTAAAAATAAAGGCCTCTCGCGGAGGTCGCAGGGTATGCAGATTCATCTCCATAAGGGGACGGAATATAAATCATGACCTTTTTATTTGGGTGTGAGTCATATGAAACATTGCCTTGTTATGTTGTGGGTGCTCAGCCTCGCGCTGCTGCCCTCCTGTGGTCGGCTTAAGAAACGCAGCCTGACGGAGATGCCGGAGATGTTTATGACATTGGACCAGGACACAGCCAGTCGTTTTGCCCAACTCGCCCTTCAGGGCATACCACGTGAGTACCCCAACAAGCTGGATCACGTGATGAACAGTGCTGCTGAGGTCATGACGCCAGCCACACTGCATCCGGCATTCTATGGCTCATTTGACTGGCATTCATCCGTGCATGGCCACTGGATGCTGGTGCGTCTGCTCAAACTGTTTCCGCAACTTCCCCAAGCCAATGCCATACGACAGTCGTTACATGAAACCCTGTCCAAAGACAATATTGCGGTTGAAGTCGACTACCTGAAACAGTCCAACCGCACCTCATTTGAACGCACCTATGGCTGGGCCTGGCTGCTCAAACTCGCGGCGGAACTGCACAACTGGAACGATAACGAAGGCCAGGCATGGTCAAAAAACCTTACCCCCCTCGCCCAGGTCATGGTCGAACGCTACCTGGAGTTTCTCCCCAAACAGACCTACCCCATCCGCCGAGGTGTGCATCCCAATACGGCCTTTGGCATCGCCTTTGCCCTGGATTATGCGCGCACCGTGGGACATCAACCGCTTGAACACCTCCTCGTGCAGCGCAGTCTGGATTATTTCGGTCAGGACAAAGACTACCCTGCCCAATGGGAACCTGATGGAGACGATTTTTTCTCCAGGTCTCTCATGGAAGCTGATCTCATGCGGCGCATACTGCCTACGGAAGACTTTGCGCAATGGCTCCATGCGTTTCTCCCTGATCTCGATAGGCATGAACCTCGGTCCCTGCTTGAACCCGCTTTTGTCTCTGATCGCAGTGACCCCAAAATTGTCCATCTCGACGGCCTGAATCTCAGCCGCGCCTGGTGCATGAAAGGAATCGCCAGGTCCCTCCCAGCAGGCGATCCCACAAGACCCATCCTGGCCACCTCTGCATCGCGCCACACCCAAGCCACACTCCCCCACATTGCCAGCGGCCACTATGAAGGCGAACACTGGCTGGCCTCCTTTGCCGTGTATCTATTGACCGAAATAGGTGAGCCCCGCCCTTGAAATGGTATCTAATCTTTAATAAGCCAGCCCTGGATTGGGCGTCCCTTCCACTTTTCTTCTCGCAGTTTTTTGAGTGCTTTTGTCACAGAGTCGCGTGTGACCGCCACATAAGACCAGTTGTCAAAGATATGAATCTTTCCCACCTGCGTGCCGGCCAGACCATTGGCTCCGGTCAAGGCACCCAGTATGTTGCCGGGGCGAACTTTCTGTTTTTTGCCGCTGCCAATCTTTATAGTGGCCATGGTCGCCTCCATTTTTGGTTTTTCTAATCCTGATTGCGAAGGTAGAGGCTCGCTGTCGATGGTCTGTCCCAAAAACTCTGCCAGTAAGGATATCTTGTACTGTTCTTTTTCGCTGTACAAAGAACAGGCCATACCTTTACTTCCAGCTCGGCCCGTGCGACCAATTCGGTGAACATGCACTTCAAAATCCCGCGACACATGGTAATTAAAAACAATATCTATGCTATCAATATCCAGGCCACGAGCCGCCACATCAGTGGCCACGAGAATGGACACACTTTTATTGGCAAATCTGACCAGGGTTTCATCACGCTCACTCTGCTCTAGATCGCCATGCAAGGCAAGCGTACTAAATCCTTCCGCAGCCAACGCATCACTCACCTCCTGAGCTTCAACCCTGGTTGTGCAAAAGACCACCGAAGATTCCGGGCGATGATGTTGAAGCAACACACGTAAAGCGAACAAACGTTGATGTTGATCGATCTCGTAAAAATGCTGCTGAATACTGCTGTTGTCATGCGTGGAAGCCACCTTGACCATTACAGGATTAAGCATGATACGCTCAGCAATGGATTGTATTTTGAGGGGATAGGTCGCGCTGAACAGCAGAGTCTGTCGAGGCATCGGCACATTTTCGATGATGGCATCCAGTTCATCCTGGAATCCCATATCCAACATGCGGTCGCCTTCATCCAACACAAGCGTGGTCAGATACGTCAAGGTTAGCAGGCCCTTGCGCATGTGTTTACCTACACGTCCTGGTGTGCCCACCACAATATGGGCCCCGTGCTGCAAAGAACTGGCCTGAGGACGAAACGGCATCCCACCACACAGGGTCAGAATTTTCACATTGGGCAGTGTCCGAGCCAGTTGACGAATCACCTTGGACACCTGATCCGCCAGTTCTCGCGTCGGACAGAGTACCAAAGATTGCACACGGCATGTCTTGATATTCAGCCTCTCCAAGAGGCCCAGACCAAATGCCGCTGTTTTTCCTGACCCGGATTTTGCTTGCCCAATGACATCCTTGCCCGCCAAGATAGGTGGCAAACTCTGGGCCTGGATGGGTGTCATCTCTTCAAAACCAAGAGAAGCAATGTTCTTTAGCAAATCGGATTGCAGGGTCAAGGATGAAAAGTCCGTTTGGCTCGAAATGAGTCCCTCACTTGATGA
>Ga0307990_1004451_pt1 | contig 10304 bp, 8 predicted proteins | sample EllFjometagen129_FD_203168 | JGI IMG/M metagenome (GOLD analysis project Ga0307990, IMG submission 203168) | Marine microbial communities from Ellis Fjord, Antarctic Ocean - #129 | ecosystem: Environmental > Aquatic > Marine > Unclassified | place: Southern Ocean | collected 2014-10-08
GGCATCAGGACCTGCGATAAATCAGCTGATTTGTAATAGATCGGTATGGTATCGTTGTTGCTGAAAAAAGGAGGGGTTGTGTATGACAGCTATGATGGATCGGGTTTGCAAGGAAGCGCTTGAGTTGCCGCTGGATCAGCGGTTGACGGTGGTTCATCGTATTCTGGAGCAGAGCGATGACGGCCTGGGTTCGGAAGAGGCGGAACGCGAGTGGGATGGGGTGATCCGCGAGCGGATGGAGCGCTATGACTGTGGAAAGGCGAAAGCCCGCCCGGCTTCGGATGTTTTTGAAGCGCTGGATAAAAGGCTTGGCGAATGATCGTTGAGTTTCATGAAGAGGCGGAGCGTGAACTGTTTGATGCCGCTCTGTGGTATGAAACGAAGCAATCTGGATTGGGCCGACGGTTTAGGACGGAGGTTGATGCGATTGTTCGGAATATCGCGCGGAACCCACTTCTTCAACGTGAACGGGATGGTGGGTATCGCAGAGTGAATTGTCCGGTTTTCCCCTATTATTTGCCATATTTCATTCGCGGCGATAAAATCATTGTGGCGGCAGTTGCCCACGAGCACCGGAAGCCCGGTTATTGGAACCAACGGTAATCGATGGAGTGATGGGGTTCGTCAAGCGCATGATTTTTATTGGGCTACTAAGCTGTAGCGCGTTTCAAAGCGCCCACGTCATTCTGGCAGGTGGGGAAATTGATCTGCCGGATGACTCCCTGTTGAGCCGTCTCCGTTCCTCTGGAGTGTGCGACTTTGTCGGGGTGCCGTTTGTTCCATTTGGCTTCTAAACGTTCCCTCTGCCCCCCCCCTGGAGGTTCCTCTGGCGCCGAGCGACGCGTAGATAATTTTGCATCGCAAAGCAACAGATTAATTATTCTGAGACAATCAGCCCCGGTTCAGCTGTTGTTCAAATAGACATTAAATAGCTGCCTATGTAGTAGTTTAATTTGCGGCTTTTTGTCATTTGCCGGAATCCGATCATTTGGATTGCTGGAAAAACAGGAGGATGCCGGAACTTCCGGCTTCCAATGGGTGGAACTTTACGCTTCACTCCCCGCCCTATGAGAAAACCAAACAGTCGATATGTTGCCGCCGGGATTATTGCCCGCTGGTATGAAAGTGGAGACTTCCCCGATCGCATGATGACCGAGGTGAAGGATGACCGCGCTTTTATTATGGAGCTGGTCTATGGCGTGGTGCGTCGCAAGCTGACCCTCGAATATATTTTGCAGAAGTTTGTGAACCGCCGTCCGGAGGATTTCATCCTCGCCGCAATGCAGATTGGGGTCTACCAGCTCTGCTTTATGGATCATGTCGAAGAGTTTGCCGCCATCAACGAAAGTGTTGGCGCGGTGAAAGAGAGCCGTCATAAAGATGCCCTCCGCGCGTCCGGGATGGTCAACGCCGTTTTGCGCAATGTGCAGGAGGAGAAAGAGGCGATTCTTAAAAACCTGGCGCGTCAGTCGGATGAGATCCGCACCTCGCATCCGGAGCAGCTGGTGTGTCGCTGGCAGAAGCAATACGGTGAGCGCGATACCCGTCAGCTGTGCGAATGGAATAATGTGCCGCCAGAAACTATCTTGCGCGTTGAATCCACCAAAGTGACGCCATCCAATTTTATGAAGGAACTCGAGCTGGCTGGCATCAATGCCACACTGCATCCATACAAATGTCTGGAAACATTCGTCACCCTTCCGCGCGGCGTGCCGGTGCCGAAGGTGCCCGGCTATTTAGAGGGCTGGTTCACGGTTCAGGATCCGGCCACCTCCGCTTCGGTCGAGTTGCTTGATCCGGAGCCCGGCGAGAGTGTACTCGACGCCTGCGCTTCGCCTGGTGGTAAAACCACCATGATCGCTGGCATGATGGAAGGTGAGGGCGAGCTGGTCGCTATGGATGTGCACGCAGACCGTCTCGACATCCTGCTCGACACCGTCAAACGCACCGGCTGGGATTTTATTGAAATCGTCAAAGGCGATGCGACTAAGGGTTTTCCCAATATAGAAAAAAAATTCGATGCCGTTTTGGTCGATGTGCCTTGCATGAACACCGGCGTACTGCGTCGTCGCGCCGATGCCCGCTGGCGCTTCACCCGCGATCGTATTGAAATGCTCAAAAAGACGCAGTGGCAGATCCTCACCGCCATGTCCAAATGCGTGAAACCCGGTGGGCGAATCGTTTACAGCACCTGCAGTCTGGAGCCAGAAGAGAACGAAGAGCTCGTCGGCCGCTGGGTGCGTGAGCACAATCATTTCCGCCTTGCGAAAGCCAAACGTCTCTTCCCGCCGAAGTCCGGCACCGACGGCGCGTATGCCGCGCTGCTGCGTCGGACAAAATAGGGGCGAAGGCGGACGATACACCGCTTTTTTGGTGTCTTTTCGCCTTTTTCATGGTTAGGCTCTATCCCGTCGAAAAGAAGGACTCAATTTTATGGAACCAAAAATAAAAACACCCGTACCCCCGAAAAAAGAGACCCGTAAGAAGTCGCAGCAGGTGAAACCACCCATGCCCATGAAGGGGTTTGCCATGTGGTTTCTCATGATGGCGCTGGTCTTTATGATTATCAACTCGTTTAACCAGCAGCAGGCCGAGGATAAGAAGCTGGACTACAGTCCCGGTTTTATTCAGCTCGTTAAAACCGGAAGAATCAATAAGTGTGAAATTGTCCGGGGTGCCAATGGCGACCATGTCAGTGGGGATCTGACGGACGTTGACACGGTAACCGGCAAGCCGGAACAATTTGAAGTGGATGTGGTGGTCACCGAAGAACTGCTGAAGTTGCTTCAGGATAACGAAGTCACCTTCAAGTTTACGCCGCCGTCCACTTTCTGGCCGATCTTCTGGAACGTGGTGCCGTTCGCCGTCATTTTCATCGTGATTTATTTCTTCCTCTCCCGTCAGATGAGGAATGCCGGTGGCCGTGCCATGAGCTTTGGTAAAAGCCGCGCCAAACTGATGAAAAAAGATGAGAACAATAAGATCACGTTTGCTAACGTGGCCGGGGTCGATGAGGCTAAAGATGAGCTTCAGGAAGTCGTTGAATTCCTCAAAAATCCAAAGCAGTTCCAGCGCCTTGGCGGAAAAATGCCCAAAGGGGTTCTCTTGGCGGGTGCTCCCGGAACCGGGAAAACCTTGATCGCCAAAGCCGTTGCCGGCGAGGCCGACGTGCCGTTTTTCAATATCAGCGGCTCGGACTTTGTTGAAATGTTTGTCGGGGTCGGTGCCAGTCGAGTGCGCGATATGTTTGAGCAGGGTCGCAAAAATGCGCCGTGTATCATTTTTGTTGATGAGATCGATGCCGTGGGCCGCAGTCGCTTTTCCGGTATGGGTGGCGGGCACGACGAGCGCGAACAAACGCTCAACGCCTTGCTTGTCGAAATGGACGGGTTTGAAACTGAAGAGGGGATCATCATCATTGCCGCCACCAACCGGCCGGATGTGCTCGACCCCGCGCTGATGCGTCCCGGTCGTTTCGACCGTCAGGTATTCATCGACCTGCCGAACCTGAAAGGCCGCGAAGAGATTCTCCAAATTCATGTCAAGCGCGTCACGCTGGCCGAAGATGTGGATTTGACAAAAGTTGCTCGCGGAACCCCCGGCTTTTCCGGTGCCGACATTATGAACCTCGTCAACGAAGCCGCGCTGCTTGGTGCGCGTCGTGGTGCGGATGCTGTCGAACTTTCCGACTTTGAAGAGGCGCGCGATAAAGTTTCGTGGGGCCGTGAACGCCGCAGCCACATGCTCGACGACGAAGAGAAAAAACTGACGGCCTACCACGAAGCCGGTCACGCCATTGTGATCGCCAAAACCGAACAGACCGAGCCGTTGCATAAAGTGACCGTCATTCCGCGCGGCCGTGCGCTGGGTGCCACTATGCAACTGCCCGAAAAAGACCGTTACACGCAGGGTCGCACCCGCTTGATGGGCATGCTGATCGGTCTGATGGGCGGACGCGTCGCTGAGGAGTTGATCTTTAATGATGTGACCACCGGTGCGCAAAACGATATCGAACGCGCCACCCGCATCGCCCGTGCGATGGTTTGCGAGTTCGGTATGAGCGATCAGCTGGGCCCGCGCGACTATGGCTCTGGAGAGCAGCAGATGTTCCTCGGTCGCGAAATCCATCGCAATGAAGTCCACAGTGATAGAATTACGCAGCTGATCGATGCCGAGATCGATAAAATCTTGAAGGAGGCTCACGACACCGCTCGTGCCATTCTCGAAAAGCATCGTGACAAGTTGGAACTAATTTCAGAAGTGCTCATCACCTACGAAACGCTCGCCGGTGATCAGGTGATGCAGATGCTTGAAACCGGCGAAATTCCCGACGAACTGAAAAACGGAAAAACGCCGGCGGAAGTGCGGGCGGAAGAAGAAGCTGCGAAAAAGAAAGCCGCTGAACCCGATGAAGCGGAAGCGCCCGCAGGGGACGAATCGGCTGAGAAATCAGCCGAACCCGACGAGCCTGTTTTGAAAGCTGAAACTCCGGAAGTTGAAAAGCCGGCAGAAGAACCTCCGGCCCAATAAACGTTTCCAAACTCTGCCTTTCCTGAGCCCCTTCGAAGGGGGAAGGCAATGCCCCGATTTTCCAACCCTTGGAAAACGGGGCTTTTCTTTTTCCAAGCATTGGAAAATGAATCGTTTGGCAAAAGCTGAAAAACCAGATGGCGAAATACCCGGCCTGATTCGGATGGCGCGAAGTTAAGGGTTTTTAATAGCGGGTTGATCCACGGGGTTTGCGGGATATATCTGAATCTTTTCAAAGTGGGACAGGCTTCCAGCCTGTCTATATATGCAAAGAGCCGAACAACTGCAGGCAGGCTGGAAGCCTGTCCCGCTTTTTATTCATTCGCGAGTTGGGATTTATTTTTCTGGTTCCTCTTTGGATTCAATTTGAAGGCGAATAAACTCCTTGAATCCACCATAAACAGACGTGTTTAAATTTGTATCAACAGAAAGTGCTGGGCAGTAATTCTGTCGTACCTTCTCAAGAGGGAATGTCATGGGTTGCCGCGAATTCGCTACAGTTTCCATTAAGTATTGTTCACCACTAAGTTCTAAATGAATCCATGCATGAGCATGATTTCCTTTGGCTGAGGCTGGGCCGCTTCTCCCGCAAACAAACTCAGCAGGAACCCCTAGTTTTTTGAGTTTGCGCCAAGCCCACAAGGCATGGTCTTCGCAATCACCTTTTCGCAGATTTTCGAATGTAACAGGGTGTTGCCAGAAATCTTTTTCATTAAAAAGAACGCGGTCGCCTGCATACTTACAACCACGCAACCAATTTACAATATCCTTGGCTGATTTGATCTCAACGGTACTTCGTCCCTCAAGATACCATTCCCAGTCATGAAGGTTGCCGGACCCAAATGCTTCTTTCGGGAGCCCCTTCTTTGTTTTTTTCCACACATCGTCATCTGTCATGTTTTTAGTGGCATAACGAAGGAGTGGTTTTAATACGCTCTTAATTGCTTTGTTCATTCTGTGTTTTATTCGGATCTAACGTTTGCGGGTGACCCGCCTCGGGGATAAATCTTTGACCTAATTAGCGAGTGTTTTACCGAGTAGGGTCCACCCTCAGGTTCTGCCAGTTATTCCAATATCTCGCTTTAGCTCTGCTCTTGTTTTGGAAGGTCATCATCGTTCCGATTGATTTGCTTTATCAGCTTCAGCCTTCTTCTTTCTTTTGGCAATGCTCCAAGCGGCTTCTTCCACCCAGTTTGACTGCACAATACCAGACCTATAATCAAACAATACAAAGCGCGTATGGGGGGCAGTTTCCAGTTTGCTCTTTAACAATAAGTTGGATCCATCCTGTTCTAGACGGAGGTTGCTTTCACAGTGGGTGAAGAAGCCTTTACGCTTTACCAATTTCATATCTATAACGCGTTTCTTTTTTCCTTCATGAAGGACTAACCGTTCCTTGTGGTTGTCGTTGAAGGGGTTTACAAACTCAACCCAATAGTCGATTTTTCGGCCATAGGCATCAATGAATTTATGTTCAAAACTGCGTCCAACACTTCCTTCGAGCGGAGAATACATTCTTCCAAAAATGGAGACGTTCCAAATAACGGTACTAATGATACAAGCTAACGTTGCACCGATACATATTTTTTTTATTGCTGAATAATCCTTCTTTTTGAAGTATTTGATCCCCCAAATCACTTGAAGCGGAAATACGAGTAAAAACATAACCGCAAAATGCCCAAGCAAGAGCAAGGTCTCGATGAGGTCCACTTCGCTTCGGAACCAGCTTGTGTAGCTCCCAACAACTGAGACAGAAAATAGGATCTGAACAACCAGCAGGACAAACTGTAAAATCCCATCTTGTTTTGTTTGTTTTAAAATCTATCCCTCTCTTCCTTGACTGCTCCAGCAGAATGTTTAATGAGCGAGTTTTGCTTTTTGAGAGTTCAGTCTAACAGCGGTTGCGGTGCTTGAAAACCGAAAACATTTTGCGGCATTGAATCTAGAAGAAATATGTAGGGTGGGGGTCGTGATCCCGCCTCTGCCTTGAAGCTTTGGGGTTTTTATTTTTTTAGGGTCTTCCGCAGAATCTGTGGGTGATTTTTTGAATTCATGGGAAAGAATGAGCCTTTTAGAACCCACCCCGGCCTTCGGCCACCCCTCCTGCGGAGGGGACTGAAAAACATGGATGAACGATCCCCTCCTTGGAGGGGTGCCGGAACGGCGGGGTGGGTTCTCCTTCTTCGGCCGTTTTGCAAACCTGAGAAAAGAGGCTTTTAATGAGGCATAGGAAGCCTATGTTTCGTTGATCCATATATCGTATCGAGAAAAATCAGGTCTTTTTTCTAGGAAAAAGCCTTTCCGGTAGTGCTTGAACGTATATGGCTTTGTGTTTTCACCCACAGATTCTGCGGAAGAGGCTTTTTTTAAGCATTGGAAAATTAGGTGTTTTGGAAAAGCCTATCCTGAGCGAGCGGGCTGGGTTTTCCATTGTAAACGAGTGCTTCCAGCCTCGTTCTGTAAAACACGATGTGTTGCATGAGCAAACGAGGCTGGACTCGACCAGAGGGAGAGAGCCTCGTTTCTTGATGAGGAATGAACGAAGAGAATGGCCACCTCTCGTCTACGTCAACGAAACAGCGAAAAAGATCCTGTGGTTGGTTGCTCCCAAACTCCGTAACTTATACGGAATCAATTTGATTTTTATTGATCGGAGTCCGAAAAACATTTTTTACCACTCGCTTCGCTAGAGGAACCTCCGAGGGAGTCCGAGGGGAGGTTTAGACGTCAGATGGAGTAAACGGTGCCCCGCATTTGGAGAAGCTCTGTTAACACAGGGCTTGATTTAAAGCAGAGAGCTCAATTGAAAATGAACGTTCATTTCAGTTCTCTGTTCCAAATTTATTCCGTTTATTGCTGGATGTTCTCTGTCCTGCTCCGAAGTCTGCTCTAGCGAAGCGGGTGGTGAAAAAATACTTATCACGTTAATTTCGTATTAGTTTCATTCAGGCCTGACTGTTTTCTCATGACGCAGTAGAGTTCGGTCAGATTCTCGAGCGGGGTGGCGGTGTCGGTCGAGTTTTCTATCGTGTTTCGCAAATTGCTTTTCCCAGTCCTATAAAACACCAGAAAGAAACCAGAATGCATGTTCCTGTTATGCAAAGGATTCGCATGGGTTTATTTTTGATGCGCGGAGAAAAATAGACGGATGCCGCCAGCAAAACAGTGGAGATGGCGGCATATAGATCAAATATTTTGAGGGTATACGCTCCGTTCGGATCAAGAAATCTACTCCAGGGCCCAATCAGTGGGGCAAGGAATCCGTTCAGTTTGTTAATGCCGCCAGGTTGGGCACCGAATGAACACATCATTCCCAACATGGAAAATATAAATAGGATTAGAAAATAGGGCAGATATCGGTTTAATTTTTTCATTATTCCATGTGAACATTACGCGTCACTCAGAGCGGGCGGAGCCGGCGATAGAGTGAATGGTTGGGTTTTAATAGCTTCATTCATGGTTTGGCATAGTTGCCTGATTCATTCTTTTTTCTTTCTGACGTAATGTTGCCTGAATAGAATCCCATTCTCCCTTTCCTCCTGGAAATAGCTTGCGGAATGTTACCCACCTCGCAAGTTTATGTGCCCATTTAGTAGCGGTCTTGTGCTCTTCATTTTGACCTGGGTTGCATTTGAATGTGTTTCTCGTTACGCCATAGATAAAGATCAAATATCCCAAGTAATGTGTGAGGAGATAGGTCAGGCACATCCTGCTGTTCCTTATCTCCTCAGAGGTATTATCAAATCCTTTTTGGTATATTTCGAAATCGGCCCTGTTTGTTCCTTCAATTTTGACATATTTTGCGCTGTTCACGTCGCCTTTCTGATAGGCGGCATCGAGAATGAAGATGTTTCTGATCCCAATCAAATACTTAAGCGGTATAAGCGGTAGGATGCCGGCGAGTACATCTTCCAGTGGCATGGACAAGTCTGTCCTTTTGTCTATAACGTTAACGCTCATGACGATGCTATATATCTGGCTGTTGTAATTCTCATTTCTTCATTTAAATCCTACGTTTAATAAGCACATTTCGCTTTTTGCGGGTTCAGTCTAACAGCGGTTGCGGTGCTTGAAAACCAAAAACACTTTATGGCACTGAATCTAGAAGAAAGATGTAGGGTGGAAGGTGCCTGTCCTGAGCGAAGTCGAAGGGAGACCCCGTCTCCGCGATCAAGGATCGCGGCTACAAAGGGGTTCCCGTGTTCTCTGCGAACTCTGCGCCTTTGCGTGGAATAATTTTTTGCTGATAAAGTGCGAAATTTACGGGTTTTCAGATAGTTGATCCGCTTTTTGTGCCTCCGTGTCTTTGCCCCTTTGTTCTTTCCCTCCAACGTCTGCAGTGTCGGAAATGTGTCTGGTGTTTAATTCCTGAAAGTGCAAAATCAGGCTGTGAAACGGTGGTGGAAAACAGATGAAATGGATGTGTGCTGCGAACAGCCGGTTCGGGCGGCTCTGAAGCGCAGGATGGTTCTCTGTTCTTTTGAGGCGGCCGCTCTCAGTATTTTGATTCATCTGCTGCTGATTGTTTTTGCCGGCACAACCGTTTTTATGAGCGTGTCGATCAAAGATTCCATTTGGTTCAAAGGGGAGAAGGTTAAGCGGACGCAATTGGAAAAACGTGCCGAGATACCGGTGTTAATCAAACAGATGCTGCGCAAAGGGCCGCGCCCCTTGATGGTTAAACAGGTAGTCCGTCCGGCGGAAAACCGGGTTAGAATCCCGGTGCCGCCGCCGATCGACACTGGATTTAACCTGATTGGCATGTCGTTCAATCGCGAAAGCCTCAGTAAAATCCCGCTGCCCGGCAGGCTGGATATGGGGGTTTCTAAAATCAATTTTTTTGGTACTCGTGCCAAAGGCGAAAAGATCATTTTCATTCTGGATGCCTCCAAGCAAATGATGGAGGACTCCAAAGGCGGCTACACCACCTATAAATACGCCAAAGACAAAGTTTACCAGCTGGTGAATTCCATGCCCTCTGCCACGCTGATCAATGTGATGGTCTACAGCGGGCCGAACATCGACATGTTCAAGCCGCAGGTGGTGCCCGCTACCCCGGATAACCGTGCCGCGCTCAAAGAATGGCTTGAACCGATCAACGGCGACCCCTACAACGTCGGGCGGGTTTTCCGGACTTATCGGCCGGAAACGGAATACGACTCGTTGCTCGAAGGGCGGGTGCAATACTGGCTGCAGGCGGTTCAGGCAGCCATGGAACAGCGCGCCGACAGCATCTTTGTGCTATGCGGCGGAATGGGCAGATACACACTCCCTGGTGAAGGTAGCGGTGGTGGCGGCAGTGGACCAGACCCGGAGGAGATGGCGGAGTATCGGGCGAAACGCAAGGCAGTAGACGAAAAAGCGCGGCGTATGCTCGAAAAAGAGAATCAAGCGCGTGAAAAACGGGGACTGCCGCCTAAAATTATTTACAGCTGGTACAACTATGTTACCGATGATCTTCGGCTGGATTATCCGTCACCGCCGTCCCGCCAGCGTAGCAGCGGTTCCGTTTCCCCGCCGTCTGAAGAACTGGTGCTCGATCACATGGCGGAGGTGTGCATCCGTCAGTATTCACCGCACAAGCTGAAAGAGCCGACCGTCAACTTTGTCTACCTGATGGCTCGTGACGGTGTGGCTTATAAGGAGTATCGGTCGGTGACTGCCCTGCGGAAAATCGCCCGTGAGTATCGCGGCGACTTCAAATTCATCTACGGCGCCAAAACTATGCACAACCTCACGTATTGATTTCCCAAGCGTTGGAAACCCACTGCGTT
>Ga0307990_1004452_pt1 | contig 10304 bp, 8 predicted proteins | sample EllFjometagen129_FD_203168 | JGI IMG/M metagenome (GOLD analysis project Ga0307990, IMG submission 203168) | Marine microbial communities from Ellis Fjord, Antarctic Ocean - #129 | ecosystem: Environmental > Aquatic > Marine > Unclassified | place: Southern Ocean | collected 2014-10-08
AAAGAGCAGAAAGAAGAAAGCTTTGAAGATGCGCATGATGTCTCCCTATTTTTCGTCATGATTTGAAAGTTTATTAAAAAACGGAAACAACCTGTCATAGCTGTCCAACAGATGCTCCGAAATGACTCGGCAGTCGCCGAGAATGGGCATGAAATTTGTGTCGCCATCCCAGCGGGGCACAATGTGAAAGTGAAGATGTTCGTGAATGCCCGCGCCGCCGGCTTTCCCGAGATTGAGGCCAATGTTGAACCCTTGAGGACAGACCGATTGCCGGAGAATTTCCTGGCATCGTTTCAATAAATCGAAGATTTCCAGCAAGGTGGAATTGCTGATGTCGGCCAAATCTGATTTGTGGATGTACGGCACGACCATGAGGTGCCCGTTGGTGTAAGGGTATCGGTTTATTATCACGAACGCTTCTGCGCCACGGAATAAAATGAGGTTATCGCGATCCGAATCCTCGCCGGAAGCTTTGCAAAATACACAGCCTTCCGGTCGCGTGGCGACAAGATATTCCATTCTCCATGGTGCCCAAAGCTTTTTCAAATCGATCCTCCAGAAGGATGCAGGTTGATAATATGCCCTTCAATTGAGCTTTGTTCAACCCGCAGCAGTCCGACGGAAGCTTGGCTATGGCCACGGGGTTGCGTCGGCGATCCCGGATTGAAGAGCAGCACTCCGTGATGTTTTTTACAATAGGGCTCGTGCGTGTGTCCAAAGACGACTGCATTTTTATCGGAAAACTTCTTCAACAATGATCGGTGGACAGGTTGAGGCAGCGAATGGCCGTGTAAAAGAGCTATTTTTACCTTTTCTATATCAAGTATCCGCAGGGCAGGCAATTCACCGCAAGCGATGGTTGAATCCATATTGCCCGCAACAGCAAAGAAAGGGCGTGGGGAAAAGATTGCTTCCAACAGCGCCAGATCGTGGATGTCTCCGGCGTGGAGGATGATGTCTGCATCCACCAAAGCGTTTTCTGATATCGTACGCATGATGGAAATGTCATCGCCGGAACTCAGATGCGTATCGGAAAGTACGCCGATCGTTTTCAAGTCGTCTCCTGGCGATTCTCAGCGTGCGGTCATTCGGCAGTAGGTTTGCATTGAAAAAAAATTGGATTTGCGGATCGAAATTACTCGTGCTTCATATCGTCGACCCTGGCTCGCAATTCCTTTCCCGCTTTGAAAAATGGGACCTTTTTCTCTGCAACCTGAACCTGCGCGCCTGTTTTTGGATCTCTGCCCAGGCGGGCCTTACGCAGGCGAAGATGAAAACTGCCAAAACCACGAATCTCGATCCGATCGTCCTCAACCAATGCGTCAACCATTCGATCGAAGATGGTATTGACGATGACCTCGGCGTCCTTCTTTCGACTGCCTGACATTTTCTCAGCGACCTCAGCGATCAATTCGGATTTGGTCATGTAGAAACCTCTTTGTTATCGGCGCACAAGCCCGGTGCTCTTATAATTAGCGCAATCGAAAATCCCTTAGCTCCATAGCGTTTTGCAATTTGCCGGCGAATTGCCCGAGAAGATCGTCGAGAACAATATCCCAAACCGATATGCGCCGTTCTTTTTGGCGGACGATTCTCGGCTTGCCTTCGATTCCAGCCAACTCCGCAGCATAGTCAATGGAATCATTATAGTTTCCCAATTTGTCCACCAGGCCGTAACTCATGGCCTGGGCGCCCGTGAAAATGCGACCATCGGCGATGGAAAGAATACTTTCCCGATCAATGTCACGTCCATCGACAATAGCCTCAATAAATTGTTTCTGCACATCATCAACAACGTTCTGCAGAAGTGCTCTTTCCTCCGTGGTCAGGTCGCGGGACCAGGCGCCCATATCCTTGAAGCGCCCGCTTTTTACAACATCGCTGCTCATGCCGATGGTCTCATAGAGTCGCCGGACATTGATAAATTCCATAATCACGCCAATCGATCCGGTCAGCGTTCCCGGATTGGCCATGATTTTATTTGCTGCGCACGCAACGTAATACCCTCCCGATGCGGCTGTGCTTCCTAGGGAGGCGACGACAACCTTGTCATTCCTTATTTTCATAATTTCGCGATGAATTTCCTGCGAAGGTCCGACAGCGCCGCCGGGGGAATCGATGCGCAATAGAATGGCGGCGATGGAATCATCATGATGGTAGCGGTCCAGCTGATCAAGGATAAGCCGGCTTTCATTAATCGTTGATGTAATGTTGACAACACCGATTCCGTCGCTGCCCATGATGCTACTGGGGAAATTTGACGAAAACGATGTCAACAACATCATTGCGACCGCAAAGAAAACCAATATGACGGCGCTGCCGACAAGGAATCCCAGCAGGATAGGCCTGTTTTTCATGGCTTGACCTATGTTGTTGCGTTACTCGTTTGTATCCGAATCTTCCGAATCATCCCCAAGGTCTTCGGTCTTTTTTTCTTCCGGTGCATCGGTGGTCGTTTCCTCTGAGCCTACGGCAACCTTGTCTTCCCCTTCTGAAATGGGCGACGCTTCGGAAGCGCTCAACTCTTCAATAACCTCAGCCTCAGGAGCCTCAGGCGCCATTTCGGCGTCGGGCGCAGTTTCTGGAGCCGGCGAATCCGGAGCAGCTTCGGTTGCCTCTTCTCCCTTGTCGTTGGATGTCGCCGCAGCGATCAGGTCAGCCATTTGAGAACGGGCGCTTCCGTGTTTGGCGACGTAGGATGCGTACTCGCTCTTTTCCGCGTTGCCTTCAATAACTCTCCTCGAAAGACGAATTTTTCTGTCTTTAGAATCGATATTCATGATCTCGGCAGTGATTTTCTCGTTGACCTTAACGATATCCGCCGGGTTATCAATCTTCTTCATTGACAGTTCCGAGATATGGACAAGTCCCTCGACTCCTTCTTCGATGCTGACAAATACACCGAAATCAGCAATGGAAATGATCTCTCCCGTAATGATATCACCGATGTTGTAACGTGAAACAACGCTGGCCCAGGGATCTTCAGAGAGCTGCTTGATGCCCAGTGAGAAACGTTCGTTAGCCCGGTCAATACTCAAAACAATGGCTTCGACTTCCTGGCTTTTTTTGAAAATTTCGCCGGGATGTTTGATTCGCTGAGACCACGAGATGTCGCTGATGTGAATCAGGCCGTCGATGCCTTCATCAATTCCGACGAAGAGTCCGAAATCCGTGATGTTGCGGATTTTCCCAACGATGTGCGTGCCGACGGGATAGTGTTCCTCAATGATGTCCCATGGATTCGGCTCGGTTTGTTTCAAGCCCAGGGAAATGCGGCGATTGTCCACGTTGATGTCGAGGATTATCGATTCCACGATATCGCCGACTGCCAGGAGTTTGCTGGGATGTTTGATCTTCTTGGTCCAACTCATCTCGGAGACATGAATCAGTCCCTCGACGCCTTGTTCGAGTTCGATGAACGCGCCGTAATCGGTCAGACTAACGACTTTGCCCTCAATGCGCTCGGCGATTTTGTACTTCTTGTCCACATCCTTCCAGGGATCGGGCGTGATCTGTTTGAGTCCCAGCGATACGCGTTGTCGCTCTGGATCATATTTTAGCACCACGGTTTTGACTTCGTCGCCGATCACAAACACTTCGGAAGGATGATTTACGCGTCCCCAACTCATGTCCGTGATGTGCAGCAGTCCGTCGATGCCGCCCAGGTCGATAAAGGCGCCGTAGTCGGTGATGTTCTTGACAATGCCCTCGAGGATGGCGCCTTCGGCCAAGCGCTCCAAAGTATTAACGCGAAGCTCTTCGCGTTCCTTTTCGAGAAGAGCCCTGCGCGATAACACAATATTTCCGCGGCGGCGGTTGAATTTCAGTATCTTGAAACTGCTGATGGTTCCGACAAGTTTTTCGAGATTACGGACCGGGCGAAGGTCCACCTGCGAACCGGGTAAAAAGGCTCTTACGCCGATATCCACATTGAGTCCGCCTTTCACGCGGGCGATGATTCTTCCTTCTACAATGCCGTCGTCGTCAAAAGCCTGGCTAATCTCGTCCCAAACCTTCATTTTGTCGGCTTTTTCTTTTGAAAGGACGATTTTGCCGGAGTCGTCTTCGGCCTCTACCAAAAGAACATCGAATTCGTCGCCGACTTTAGGGTCGACGCCGTCGCTGTTTCTGAATTCATGGAGGTCAACTGAGCCTTCGGACTTGAATCCGATATCCACAATGGCGTTGTCATTGCGAATGGCGATGATTCGTCCGCGAACGACTTCGCCTTCCTTTTTGGTTCCGACTTCGCTTTGCTCAAAAAGGTCAGCGAAGGACAGGTTTGCTTCATCGTTGCCTGATGGCGTGTCTTGAGGGTTGGTTGTTTCCGACATTGGTTGTTTCCTGGTGAAAGTTGATATTTAGGTCCGACCGAATGAGGTCGTCGAAATGTTGCTTTTCATTTTCGTGAAAGTGGAATAGGTCCGGTTCATTGCGCCTTCAAAAGAGAAATGTGGCGCAATCAAAAATTCATTTGCTTATTATTTAATGTTTTCAATAGGTTATGGCCACCTCGACTTAAACGGAGCGCATTCTAACGAGACGAGGAATAAAAATCAAGTGTCCAATCCGGGGAATTCTTTCATCCCTGATTTGTTGCCGAATTTCGAGCGAAAATGTCAAAATTCGAGCGGAAAATTAACACCTTAAAGGCAGCCCGAAGACCCTCAGTCCAGAAAATTATTCGCCGTATTTATAAAGATTGTCGCCAAAGGGTCATTGAACAGGCGACCAGTGAAATCAGTGCGACGTGAAGGTTTCAGATCAAGTCATGGAATCGTCGATTTCGATATCCCCAATCCAACTGACGCGGTTGCGGCCATTCTCTTTGGAATAGTAAAGAGCTTTGTCCGCTGCCGAGACCAGGGCGGCTTTATTGGCTCCGTCTTCGGGGAAAGAGGCGATCCCAAGGCTGATGGAGATACTCAAAGTCCCTTGCGCGTATTTTATTTTGTGCGCGGCTATTTGGCGACGGAGACGATCCGCGAAATTCCAGGCGCCCGCCGCTTTGGTATTAGGAAGAATCAGGGCGAATTCTTCTCCGCCATAACGTGCGGCCATATCACTGTCGCGAATGCTGTCCTTCAACAATTTAGAGAGTTTTTGCAATACAAGGTCCCCGACAGGATGGCCGTAGGTGTCGTTGACCTTTTTGAAATGGTCGATATCCATCAAGATGAGACAGAGGGGTAATTGAATGCGCTGGTAACGTTTGATTTCTTCGTCCAAGCGCATTTGGAAAACCCTGTGATTCGGCAGGGTTGTCAGTCCGTCCGTCATGGCGTGCTGTTCGAGTTGATTGTGAAGGCGTGCATTTGCCAGGCTGTTGGCGGCGTGGATGGCAACCACCTCGAGGAACTTGCTGTCGTATGGCGTAAAGGCATTTTCCTTCGTCCAGAAGATGGCCAACGTTCCCACCACATGATCATGCACGATCAGAGGAAGGATAATGAAACTCTTCATACCGCGAAGGCGGCATTCGGGATGATAAGGCGGCTTTTTCAATTCCTGAAAACTTGATTTGACCAGAGGCTTGCCTTCGGCCACAACTCCCCCGGCGAGACTTTCGTTTTCCTTGAATTTCAGGCCGACCCATTTCTCCGGCAACTTCTCGACGGCTGCGATGGAGGCGGTTCCATTCTCTTCTGTAAACGAAATCAGGGAAGAGTCATGAGGTACTATTGCATAAGCGACATCGAAAGTGACTTGTATGACCTCTTCGAGTGTCTGCGATTGGGTGAATCTTTTGATGACATTGTAATAAGCTGCAAATTCCGTTCTTTCGCGGTCAATGCCCGCAATGTTCTGCGCTGCGCGGTAGGCTTGCGTCGCCTGGCCGGCTATTTTTTGCAGAAAATTTTCTGAATCGGAGTCGAATGCACTCTCTTTTTTGCTGTCCGCGATGAGAACGCCAATGGCCTTTCCTTCGAAATGGAGCGGTTGCGCGATGCAGGAACGAATGTTGGCGCGACCGCGGCGATACTCAAAGGGTGGGCGGCCCTTGTCGATTTTTTGCAGCACCAGGGGATCGCCTTGGCTGAGAACAAGCCCCGGGATGGTTCCTTGCACGGGAATAACCGCATCTTCGTCGAGTTCGCGGGGATCGCCGCTCATGGCTCTGACCCTCAACAGGGCTCCGTACTGGTCGGTGAACAAGATGACGCAGGCATCCGCCTGCAGCCCAAGCCTTGCAATGTCCATGAGTTCCGAAAGTTCCGTGTCCAGGTCGCGTGTATGATGGACATCGCTTTGTTGCGTGACATCACGCATGACGGCTGGTTCACTTTTTGGGGAGGAAAGATCTTTCGCATCGGCGGTGAGGCGATTCAGCTTGTTGATGGCACTATTTCGTATTTTCCTTTCGCGGGCTACAAATAATCCAATGACGATAACAAAAGACAATCCAATCAGCGCGTGCGCCGTGGCGTTGGCGAATACGATTTCAAAAGGCAGCTTGGCATATTCATTTCCGGCGATTTCCAGCAACGCAAGAAAGAGCGCCAACGAGATGGCGACGGTGACCGGCAAGTAGATCGCCAGCATCGCCAAAACGAGATAATTGAGCGGATAGAGATAGTGACTGTAAGATCCGCCCAATTGGATGATGACGTTGATAATGGCTAAAATCAGTAGAGAAGTTTCGATGTCGGTAAAACTGGTTAAATCCAAATATTGAGGTTCGCCGGTTTCCGATTTAAGGTACTGAAATACTTTGAAAAGGAGGTAAACTCCCAGTAAAAACAATACCCAAAACCGCCAACTGCTAAGCGCTGAATTTGAAAAGACCAGACTCGGATCGAATTGTTTAAGACTCAATAAAATGAACAAGGCTGTGAGAATGAAAAGGCTGTAACGACGGCGCAGAAAATTCCAGATATTTCTCATGTCTTATTCAGCTTCCTCGGAGGGAACCTCATTCGACTCGCCTGGAAAGATAACGATCGTTTCATCGGGCATGATTCTTCCGAGACGCTTCCTGATTTCTCTTTGGATGGTGTCCGAATCGTCCCTGAGTTTAAGAATGAGTTCGCTCAAACTATTGTTTTTCGTTTCCAGGGTTGAGATGCGTTGTTCCATGAGTCGCATTTCGTTTTTTAATCGGTAAACTTTCACCGCACCGGAAACGACGAAGGACAAAAGAAGGAGTATGACAACGCTGACGGCAATCAGCTTGATCGAATTTACTTTTCGCTGCTTGTTGGTGGAAACATCCATATTTGATCCATCATAGTGAAATCGCATCGGCAAAATCAAGCCGAATAATTCGTCATGGCTCCGTAGCGATTTTATAAAGAACCAACCCGGCGAGCATCCAAGCCAGAATCAGGGGAAGCAGCGACAAAACGCCTTGCAGTCCGAGAACCTCTCCGAGATTATAAGCGGCCCACCATTCCTCGAAGCTTTCCAGCGAAAAAATCCGCGATACGTGTCTTGGCATTCTGGGAAAGGCGCTGGCATTGTTGATGGATAGCATATTGGAAAAGAAGTTTGGCCAGGTGTACTGAAAAAGAGGATTCGTTATCGCGGGAAGTTGTGGGCAAAAGGGATTGACGGCGACAATGGTGAGTTGAATGGCCGCGGATAATGTCGCCAGCGAGACCGCAAGCTGGCTGAGCCATCCTGATCGCTGAAAGGCGAATATCAGCGGAGCGACGAAAAAGGGAAGGGCGGGAGTCAGGTAACGCGGGCCGACGTACCACCCACCATGCCAGGCGACAAATGAGATGTTAAAGAGGAAATAAAAAAGAATCATAGAAGCGCATAACATGCCGAGTTGTCTGGTTTTTTCCTGTCGCCACAAGGAAATAATTCCAAATATTGATAGAGCCAGAACAGGAGTCACCCAAAAGAGTCCTCTGATCGGGTGGAAAGTGATGCGGTACAAAATATCCAATGAGGGATAGCGAAAGACATCCAAAAAGGCGCCATCATAGCTGAAAACCGGATTTTGAAATTCGTAAACCGTGCCGAATGGTTTGCCGATGACGCGTATGTTGTAAATCACCAGCGCAATCGCCGGAGCGATCCCGCCCAAAATAAACTTGAGCCATATATGGATCTTTCGTCGTTGCATGATCATAAACGCAGCAAAAATAACGATGCCGAAAACGGAGATCGGTTCCGCGACAACGGCCAGACCCAGGCACAGGCCGGATAGAAAAGTGTAAATTCCCGCCCGGGCCGAGGTCAATTCGGAGTCGCGGGTGCGATCGAGCATGAATGCCGCCAGAATATAAAAAGAGGAGACGACGATAGCGGCATTGAAAAATGATGCGTTGGAAAATTGCGATGTTCCCACGCCGAAAATTGCTGCGGTGCCGATAGCCGGACCGACCGCGGCGAAGCGGCGTAACCATAGAAAAAAAACAGATCCCGCCAGGGCGGCCAGCAGAGAAAAGGAAAAGGCTGTGATAAGGTGTATAGCGATTCGGGCGCTGACAAAATCGTTAAAGGCGTTTTTGTCAAATAGGTGGTAGAGGAAATATATAGGCGCGGCGAGAAAGGAGGCTCCTGGATTTTTGTTGATATAATAATGGTCGCCGACTTTTGACCAATCACCCGTGTTCCACACATAGGCGTCAATGCGAAAGGTTTTTTCCTCGACGACGGCGCGGGTCAGATCGAGATATGCGTTGGCGCCCCAACTACCCCCATGAGAAAAATAGGCGTAGCTGAGCCAGAGCGTTAGGAAAATAACAAGCGCGATTCGTCGATCTCGCCGGTAAGTTTCTCCGGTGCAGTTGGGTTGCGGCAAAGAAGCCGCGTTATTTTTTTGCATCATGGATCGATCATTGGAGGAGCAGGTCTTGACCGTCGAACATTAGCATGAGCGAGTCGAATGATTCAACCGACTTGACACATATTACGAGCATTGACCTAATACCGCCTGCATTTTACGCGGAGGAGTTGTCCTTGTCCTCGAAAACAGCCGAGTGGATTCGCACGGAACGCCAGATTTTTCTTCGAAACATGAAGTACGTGCTGGCCATCTCGGTCTGGACAATTATTGTCTATAAAGACATCTATAAAGCTCGATTTTTTCTGGATGATTTCCTCCATCTTCACCTCGTGGATAAAATCGACAATCCGCTGTTGCCGTACGGAACAGACATCATGATGGGGGCATTTTTTCGCCCCGGCGTTTTTTGGTTTTGGAAAATCAACTATCTCATCGGCGGATTGAATCCCGCCTGGTATTACGCGTTCAATATTGTCCTCTTGATAGGAATCCTCGCGCTGGTCATGCAGGTCATGCAGCACTTGACGGGCAATAAAGGCATTGCCGCCTTTGTCACGCTGAGTTTCGCCGTGAGTCCCATTACCGCGCAAGGCGTCTTATGGCTTTCCAATCGCTTCGATCTTTTGGGCACCTTTTTTCTGCTGGCTTCAGTGCTGTTATTTTTGCGTTTTCTACGCTTGAAGCAAAAAAGGGACATTAGCTGGTCGATGGCGTTGGGCTTTTTTTCGTTCTTTTGCAAAGAGATCACAATTGTTCTTCCCGCTTTGCTGATTCTTTCAGGCTCATTTATGTATTATTATCGGGGCACGCTCACCAGATCCATCCTTCGCAGGATTGTGATTTTATCCATTCCATACTTTATTGCCGCGGCGGGTTTCATGATGTGGAGATACGCGATCCTGGGAACAATGGGCGGATACGTGGGCGAACAACGCGTTGCCTTCACTTGGGAATACGCTTATAGGCTGATCGCATCCTTTGGCGAATACGTTTGGTTATTTCACACGGCTATCGGATTGCTGTTGTTTGTTTTTGTTTTTTCGCTGTTTCTTTTGAAAAGAAAGATACTCAAGCGAAACCTCATCTGGCTTTATGGGCTTGGTTTTTTTATTGTTTCGGCGGCGCCTCTGGCCATGGTGGTCAAGGTTGAAAAGGTTATGCTGTTTCACACGCCGCGATTTTTTTTCTTGCCGGGCCTGGGGCTGGCGATCTGCCTGGCAGCTGTTTACGAACCGAGGGCGGGGCGTTTAAGGCGTGCGCTGGCCGTATGTTTCATTATTGCTATGACGGCCCTTTCATCGATCAACACCTACGTCGTTACGCGGCACGCCAGAGATCAAACGATCAGCGCCGAACAGCAAATGGAGAAAATCCACAAGTTTTTCGTCGAAGAAAAGCAGGATTTCAATAACAAGCCAATCATTTATGCCTGTTTACGCAATCTGGATATTGCATTGGATTCCTCGATCAAGCTGATGCATCCTGAATATCGAAGCGAGGCCTTTATCTTAAACTGCGCCACGCAAACGCAGATCATCGCGCACCAGGACTTGTACAAGCGGCG
>Ga0307990_1004454_pt1 | contig 10302 bp, 3 predicted proteins | sample EllFjometagen129_FD_203168 | JGI IMG/M metagenome (GOLD analysis project Ga0307990, IMG submission 203168) | Marine microbial communities from Ellis Fjord, Antarctic Ocean - #129 | ecosystem: Environmental > Aquatic > Marine > Unclassified | place: Southern Ocean | collected 2014-10-08
AAAGAAATCAGATACCCATTGGAATAACATAGGAAGTAATACTTGATAGATGATTATTGTCTTGGCTGCTTGCTTGACATTTATCTTTCCGTGAGTAAGATTTCTAACTGCTCCTAATTCTTTTCTAAAGAACTGGTTTGGTGCTGACTTAAACATCGTAAAGAGTTTAGCCGCTGAGCCACCTCGTTGCCACTTAGATTGTTTAGATAAATCTGCCGATTGCTGTGTCGCAGAAGATATCTTCTCAAATATCCTTAATGCTTCGCTATGAGTTTTCCCCTGCCCTCTGTGATATTTATAAACTGCCCAACCACCAGCGTAAATTGCTCCTTGGTCACCAGCCATTATATTTAACATCAAGGCATTAGTAAAACTGGGATGTTCTCTAAAAGAAGAATAAGCATCCGAACTAATCGCTGTCTTAATATCTCGTTCCATATACTTTCCACGAGCTTTCATCATCTCTGACTGTCTTAGGGTTTTCATGTTAGCGATAGGATGTCTCCAAAAATCAGCTACACCTAATCCAAATTGATGAGCTGGAATTGTATCAGCGTAAGCGATAAAAGAAGTAAGTTGTTTGATTCCAATAGATGGCTTGATTCCTAACACTGCTCTACTAAATCTTCCCCTTATCTTATCTACCGCACTTAACCTTGACGATAGTTCTACTCCACCTCTTGTAAAATCATTTAAGAAATTGTCAACCATAGCTAACATTCCTTTCCCATGTTCTCTAGTAATCGCTGCCCTTACATCTGAATTACCAAATACTGCCCTCAAATCTCTCACTTTCTTAGACCAATGTTTAAAATGTTCCATCTCGGCGATGTGTTGTTCAAGCACAGCAATATCACTTCGTTGAGTTATTGTCTTGAGGCTTCGTAATCTTGATTTTAATGCTGTTGATGTTACTGCTCGCCTGCTAGACATCTCTTGTAAGAACTCACCAAAGCCAGTAGTTTCTTCTTTGCTAACCCCCTCACGCTTAATAGGACTATAAAAATCATTTTGTGGTAAGTCAACTCCATAAATATCTCCATAGACAGCATTAACTCCCTTGTAATACTTTTGATAAAACTCTAGTTGTTCCTTGGCAAATGCTATATCTTGTGGTGATAGGAAATCGGTAATGGCAGCTCTTATCTCTGGAGTGTATTTCATCCCTGTATCGAAACTTGATTGTAAACTTGGGTCTTGAAACTCCATCCATCGTTTACGAGCTTCTGACTTGCTGAACTTTATTTCTGACATCTCGCCCCTATTATTCTCAAATGTTCCCAACACAACTTCTTGAGCATCATCTCGGAATCTTCTGACCATTTCCCTATCGGTTTTTACACCAAGAGTATCCTGAGCCATTTTTCGTAGAGCCTCACTGTTTGTTCTTTCGCCTTTTTTAGTAGCGTTCTCTTCGGTGGTAACATCAGCAAAGTTGTCTAACCACCCTTGCCCTGATTTAGCTGTCTTGTCAAGAGCAGATAGCATATCAACAATATCGTTCCAACCAACAAAGGTCTTGCCGATAGTCCTCATAAACTTCTTAACCCCAGCTCTGATTGTAGTTGGACTTAATTCTTTTATCCCAGTTGTGCTAATTCCAGCAGGGAGCATTTTCCCTCCCGTGATAGTAAAGATAGCTTTGTTTACCCAACCATCTATTTTGCTTTCTCTATTAAACTTGTCTAACTCAGCTGTTAATTTCCCAGTATCTTTAATTGATTTAATCTGAGCTAATGCGATTCTCAATTCTCCCACTTTCATATCATTCATCCCAGCAATCATTGATAGAATCTTGTTCTCTAATGCTACATCATCGGTTGGGATAGAATCTTTATATTGTGCTAAGTTAGCATTGATTCTAGCTTCGGCTTCACCCTTGCTCATTACTGACACCGTTCTAATCTTATTTAAAACTGATTGAGTTGTTGGAGTAAACTTCCCTACTGGTTTTCCAGCTTGTTTTTTAACTTTAGTTTGTCTTAGCTCGCTTTTGATTTTAGACTTCAATGTTCGCTTAGTTGCTTTTGTTTCCAACTCAAGAACTCTTGCTTTAAATTTAGGAAGAACTTTGGCTAATTGGTCTTGGGTTTGAACATTCTTAATAGCCCTGCTGAATTTAGCTTTGTCATCTCGTTCAAGTTTGGACTTATCTAAAATATCTAATAGCTCAGTTTGGCTAGTGGTTATTTCTGCCTTAGTCATTGTTCGCCCTTCCCTAAACCCTTTGGCGATATTCTTTATCCTTTCTTTCAATAGAGTGGATTCTCGCTTCTTAACAAAAGGAGATGGCTTTTCTCCTATAATCTTCTTAGCTGATGGGGGTTTCTTTATCCCCTCGGTTTCTATGCTCTTGGCTACTCCTGCTTCCTTCCCTGTTGGCTTGGTTGCTTGGGTAATTGGTCTATAAATATACTCTTCTCCAAGTGGTTCTGTTTTATCGTCAAGGATATCTGACATTTTTACTTCTTTAGACAATACGTTATCCTCGCCAGTATATGATTTGGCAAGTTCATAATTTGTTGTGATAAAATCGCCAGGCATTATTTCCTTCTGAATTTTTGGTGCTCCCCTATAAATAGTTATTGTTTCGTTGGGAGATTTTCCAGAAGTTTTATCAAGTGTTGTCATGTTTTCTCCCAATTCTAATGTCATTCTTTCTTGTGGCGCATAATCTACATACAAACTTCCTGTTGGATTAACGCTATCAATTTTCTGTGCTACTTTTTCTACATTACTATTCCAAAAATTAATGATTGCTTCTCCGCTTTTAATGCCTTGTTCTCTTAGCGCATCTCTTGTTTCTACTGGCATTCTTTCAAAAAACTCCTCCGCACTCTTATACTTCTTAGCTTCTGTGGCTAATTCTTGGGGGATAACACCTTTCTTCCCTGCGGTTTTTAGCTCTGATATTTCTCCATCAATGTGCCAAGTTTTATCGATTGCATTATAGTGAGCATAAGTATCTTCTCTTTTCCAAAAGCTCTTATTTGGTTGTTGTTCAAAACCGATATCTGAAAACAACTTTTCGCCCTTGCTTTTTGTAATTTCTAATATACTTTGTTCTTTCCCTGTGACGTCTGTCGCTTTCTTAATAGTAGGGATAACACCTTCTTTAGCTTCCTTGGCTACTCCTGCTTCCTTCCCTGTTGGTTTTACTGCTTGGGTTTTAGCAAAATCGGTATAAGCATTTTTAATCTTTTCTATACTAAGCCCCTTTAATCCGCCAAAATCTTGAGCATTGCGATGAATCTCTCCAGTACTAACTAATGTAAAGAATTCGTCTGCTTCAGGCGGAGTAAGTCCTTTCTTTTTGCCGAAAGCAATTTTTTCATCTAAGGTTGTTTTGGGTAATGATTTAGCGTTAATTTGTAAAGCCTTTATAGGAACACCATTATTATCAATGCTATCTATTATTTTGCTTGTTATGTTTGTTTCTGTTGCAACTTGAGGGATAACACCTTCTTTAGCTTTAATTGGCTCTATGACCCCTTCTCGTGCCTCTGGGGTGGGCTTAGGTTCTCCTTCGACAAACTCTGTTGTAAGACCAATCTTCATGTTGTTAGCTTGTTTGTTAATCTCACTCCAACTTGTTTTTATCGATTGTCCCATTTCGTTGAATACATTGGTAGCCGAAGATTCAGAAATACCAGAAGTATCCCTAATCTGTTGGATTACTCCTGTCGAGTTCATTGCCGTTGTTGCTCCCCCTGCTAGCATAGACGGAATAAACATCGAAACCATTGTTTCCCATGTTCCATCGAAAATCTTCCTTGATTCATCGTAACCGAACTTAACCATCAGATTCTGCCACCATGTTTGAAGGACTTCTTGTCCTGTTTCAAATGCTCCTGTTGTCAACATATGCCTTGCAATTCCCCCTGAAACTTCCCTGAAAAGGAAATCTAATCCAACTCGTTCTAGTAGGTATGTTCCATACCCAGACCTTAGAGCTGTTTTGGTTGCTTGTTCTTGTGATTTCCCTGCTTTTAATGCTTCATTATAGATAGGTGCTGCTTCCATTGTTGTCATAATCGCAGCCGTTGCTGACGAGCTTTTTGTCAACATCATCAACCCATATGCTTCTGCAACAGATACTGTTCCCATTCCTATTGTATAAAGATATTCTTGCCAACTTGACAGCTTTGGATTATCGTCAAACAAAGGAGCTGCTATTGCTTGTTGCTTTTCGTCTAACAACTTAATCATTCGTTTAGCGTCTTTCGTGATAGGTCGTTGGATTATTTCTTCTAGTGTATCACTAACCTTCTTGTTCGTTTCATCAATCGGTTTTCCTAAGCTAAAATCCTCCATATGCTTTTCTATCAGGCCACCTTCTTTGGGTTCAAATATAAACTGAGATACTTCCCAAAATGTCTTTGTGATTTGAGGAATAACACTCTTCCCCACCGCTTTAAGCACATCAGGTAGTGTAGCTTCCTTTTGGCGTATGGTTGGCTCTGGCTTAATCGGTTTAGCTCCAAACTGTTTTAAATCTCGTTGTCTTTCGGCTTCTACTGCTTCCTGTCTTTCTGATTGTCTTTCTGGTAGTGCCGCCTTGTAAGCCAATGGAATCCCTTGCGGAAACTTCTTTTCTAGGTCTTGACGTTTTTGTTCAGGAGTTTGTGGTTCAGGAACAAATCCTAATCCTTTCATTGTTTCCAACGCTGGTGTCATCTTCCCTTGGTCTTTTAGTGTTTGCCAGGTAGAGAATTGCAAAATCTCGCCCAGATGTCTTTCTGGTTGCGTTCCCTTTTGACGAAATGAATCTAAAGCCGAAAGATTAATTCCAGATTTGACTGGTTTTTCTTTTCTCCAATTAGTCAATGCCGAAAGGTTAACTCCAGATTTAGCTGATGTCTTGCCTTTTCTCCAATTAGTTAATGCTGTTAGATTTATTGCCATATTATTTCCCTCCAGGCATTAATTTCTGCCAACGAGTGCGTTGTTTACGCATCATATCTGTTATTTTTGTAATTTGTTCTTCGGATAATTCTATTATTTTCCCGTCAATCTCTACCTTTCCTTCCTCTATCGCCGTGATAGCCTTGTCGGTGCTATTAAGACTTTTCACAAAAGCAGTAGCTATTTCTTGCATCTGATTTTCTGATAAGGGTGTAGTTCTAGTAGCAATCAATGCGTTAATATCAGTAACGCTTAATCCTAATTTATCTCTATTCTCTAAGAGAGCAACTTTTAATTCTTCGTCAGTAGATGTTGGGTTATCTGTAATAATTTGGTTTGCCACTCCGAAGCCATCTGCTTCCTTGTCTCCTAATAAATGCTCGAATCTATCATCAAATTTGCCTGGGTCTATATCAGCGGTTGATTTCACCTGATTGTAATATCCCTCACTAACATAATCCCTTTTCCCAGAATCGGTTAATAGGTCAGAAACTCTACTGATTTCCTCTTGGTCTAATTCCCCTGCGGTTGGCTTAACAACAGTCTGAACCGCATCGCCAATAGTCTGATACATTTCTGGTGTTATCTCGCTTCCGTTCAAAATGCTATCTATCCCTTTTCCTCCCAAAGCATTAAGTGTTGCTGGCGAATTAAGAGCTAGTTTTTGAATGAAGTCAGTTCTGTTTGTGAGTAGGGTCTCTCTTTCCCCCCGCAAACTTTCTAACATATCCCCTATGCTTTTTTGAGATTCAACCTGTCCATAGACTCCTGTCTTGTAGATATCACTCACTGAAGCTCCCCTGCGCTGTTCTGCATCACCAACAATACTAGCAAAAGTCTGACCAGATACTTCGCTAGGATTAAATCCTGGCTTCTCTTGACTTTTTCGTTTGTCGTAAGCTAACCTAGAACTCTTCTGAAGCAATTTGCGAAAATCACTCAACATATTTGGCTGATATTGTTTCTCGTATTTGCTAATCTGCGTGTCTAATTGCCCTACTCTGCTCTGGTCGGGCAGTGTTTTGTTTAGGGTGTTTTCAAGTATGGTCATAATAGTTAATAGTTATAAATGGATGAAAGCGAGGCTCGTGTTGCATCGTCGTATATCGCTTCTCGACGGGAGGCAATATCTTTAGTTCTTTCTTCTGCCATTGTGCCAACAATTCCGCCTAGAGGAGAATAGCCCTCTAGTTGTGGTAATGAACTTGACCCCCATTGTTGTTCAAAACCTCTGCCTATTGACGTAATGTCGTATCCTAGTTGTCGTTTCAAATCGTCTAGCTGTGTTTGGGCTGCTGTATTCCCCCTAGCCGCTTCTTGTTCTAGTCTCTGCATCTGATAACCATACTGTCTAGTAGTGCTTTCTACTAACCCTTGCTGGCTTTGTTCTAATCTACCCTCAGTAGTTGACCTATTTGTTGAAAAAGTCAATCCCTTTGCTGCCATTGTTTGCTGGGTATTTTCTAATTCCACCTGATATTGTTGAGATAACTTAGTCAATTCTGCTTGTTCAGATAACGAGAGATAAGCTCGATTAGTTGTCAAATCTTCTTGGATATTAGCAAGATTGTCTTGTAGTTGTTGAGCTCGTGAAGCATAATCCCCTGTCAATTTTGTGGATGCTCGGTTGACCTCGTCAATGGCTACCATAAGAAGGTTATTGAAGTATGGGTCTGCACTTTCCCGAGCTTCGGCGAGGGCATCGTTCCATGATTGAATGTCTTCTTCTGCCCCTTGCGATTGAATATAATTGTTATATGCGATAGCTTCCTGCATATCATCAGACATACCCTGGAAAGCTGGGTCGTTCTTAATCTCGTCTGGTAGAGAGTCAAGATAATTTGTGGTATCTCCCGTATCTCCCTTATCTCCAGTATCTCCATCCCCCGTTTCTCCATCACCCGTTTCTCCATCTCCTGTATCACCATCTCCAGTATCACCAGTATCTCCTGTATCACCTGGTGTTGTTGTGTCGCCGTCTCCAGTGGTTGTGTCTCCAGCATTCATCTCGTTAATCCTCTTGGTATAATCCAAAATCTCCTCACCAGGTTTTTGTAGATAAGGGTTGGAAGCATATTGTTCGGCGGTAAGTGTATGTACATCATCCTTTTCTCCCTTGGGTTTAGTTTCAACTGGCTTATCGGCTGTATAGTTTCTTTTCTTCATCCAGTTATCAAAGTAAGACTTAGCAAATCCCTTTGAAAGAGTGTGCTTATTCCCCTTAGAATCATAAGCAGTCCATTTCCCTGTGGTTTTTGTGGTTGTCCCAGAATCCGAAGATTTCTTGGTCGTTGAAGACGGCTTAACAACTGAATATCCCTTGTTTTTCATCCAAGCCTGATAATCAGCACTACTTAACCCAGCGTTGAACGGGTCAAATGTGTGTCTTCCTCCCTTTTTATCGTATGCGTATCTTTTTGCCATATTTATTTATTTATTTGTTTAAGCGCTTAAAATATATCAATATCTCCAGCTTCTTTGTAGACGTGTAAGTATCTTATCCCTACAGAGGCATTATAAGCTGAGCTTGCATCTGTCTTTACCCTAAAATAAGGGACATATCCACCGCTAGGGTCAAAATCATTAGCATCTTTCTCAACTCCATCAATAAATAGTCTTGCTTCGGTGTCCGATAACCTAATCTCGAAATCTTTCAAATCTTGAATAGTAAAATCTACGCCAGTATCTGTCTCAGTTTCACCGCTACCTTCGTTTGTCGCTATGTAAATATGTAGGCTTCCTGACTTCTTCCTCAAAAGGATATAATTGTCAGCATCATTATACCACCCCGCTTCAGCAACATAAGCATTAAAACTACTACCATTTAATACTGCCAATGGAAATTCTAAAATGGGATATTCAAGAGAACTAAATTCTGGTCCTCCTAATTTAGCAATCGCTTCATCATCGCCATTGCTATCTGTCTCAATTTTAAAATAACTATTTTTGTTTCCGTTGTTTAGTGAAAAAGCGGCTCCTGTTCCACTGGTATCCCAGAACCAACTATAAGGACTATCAGCCCATGTTCCATTATCATAAAAATCTTGTCTAAATTCAAATGTCTTTTTCTGTATTACTCCAGTTGAGAAAATCTTGACATCGTTATCAAGATAGCCGCTATGTGATAAAGGGCAGTTAAAAATAACCATCTCTAGTTTATCTACATCAGCATCTAGGTCTATATCTATTAGCTTCCCCTTGTAATCTCCGAGTGCCATGCTTTCTGTAACAAATTGTATTCCTGTCGCATAACTAGATTGTCCTTGTCCGATACTACCTGGGTCAATCAGGAATCGTGCTAAAATAGGAACATCAGAGCTTTCTGTGCAATCTCTTAATTGAGAAAGTTCCAAGCCAATCTGTCCTGCATCATCAATACGAGTATTCCTAAAGGAATCATAGGTAGTGACTATCCCCGAAAAGAAAGCCTCCCCTGTCCCAGCTCTCATTTCTATCGTGCCATTATCTTCATAATCAAGAGCTTGGAAACCAAAGGTAGAACCAGTATCACCAAGAACAATACTATGGGTATTCCCTCCAGATACTTCGCTGATTGTTACTTTCCCTAGTGTCCCTGTTGCTGCGGATAAAGTCCCTGCGAAAGTAGCTGTCCCATCTATACCAATCGCAAGGGTAGTATCTCCTGCTTTCTTGCCTAAGATTCCAGTTGGCGAAATCCATAATCCGTTATTAGCATCGGTAATCATCTTAATCGCACCAGATGCGCCGAAAGTAAAATCACCTAAAATCTCTTTTCCCGAAGTATCTAAATTAGCATCAATGAAGTTTCCGCTTGCATTGATAGCCGAAGCGATAGTAGCAGTTGAACGCCCAGAGATTGTGCCAACAACGGCAACATCTTGAAGCTTGGCAACTCCTGTTTTTAATATGTAAGCCTTAGCGTTGTCGTTATCTGTGGCAAAGTCGGCTACATTACAACCCCACCAGCTATTACCATCACTATCTGTATGGAAAGAACTGGCAGTTGTAGCATCAGGGATATCTAGCGAAAGAATAGCCGTAGAAACATTGATTTCTGCTCCTGTTGGGCCTAGTTGCCACCCTGCTGAACCACTAACAAAATTAGATGATTGAAAGTATCCGTCTTTGATTGTATAATTCCCAACCATTTCCCCTGAGCCGAGAACGCTTGTCGAAACATTATCAGAAATACTGCTCTGAAGAATGTCAGACATAGTCGGCAATCCTCGATTTAACAAGGGGTCAAATCCTAATTCGTAAATAGTTGGTAATGTCATCTTTTAACGCTTGAAGTTAAGTTTGGCGATAATATGTCAAGTCCAATAATCTCTGTTCCAGCTGTTGAAATTCCCGTAAACTTTGGCTCAAAGGTATGTCCACTTAGGTTAGTTGACAGTTCGTTGCCAAAATCATCCTTGATAACTCCTACTGATTTGAAATCTCCTGTTTCGTCTACTCTTGCTGATAATGAACCACCCTTGCCGTTTTTAGTTTGTGTTACTATCTGGGAGATATCTTTGTTTAATGCTCTATTCCTTAATTCTTGAGGGTGATATTGTAATACATACTGAATCCCTAGATTTAAACTCCCTGTGATGTTGTCCAAATCACCAGTAAATAGTTCTATGATTTCCCCATCGTCATTTCCACCAATTATCTTTAAATCATTTCCGCTAATGTATGGGCTAAACACCTTAAATTCGGTGGGATAGCTGAAAACTGTCCAAGCATTAGTAGAAATATGATACAAAACTACTACATTACTGTAAGCAATTCCATCATAAGTAATATCCCCGATACTCCATAAAGAGTATTCTCCGTTACTAAAACCTGATATAGATGAGTAATTAGCCGATGAAATAGCATCTATGACCGTTTGAATAGGTCGGGATATCTTTCTGGTGTCTACTCCATTTGTTTCATAAAATCCATGACTTTCGTCATACCCTGCCGAGAAATACATAACCACCTTTCCAGCGTTAACAATGCTTTCTTGGGAAGAACTACCAATAATATCTAAATCATCAGGATAAGTAGAAACTCCATCCCATCTCTTTAATGCTCGTTCTTTGAAAATAAGCAGATAACCTGGTACTTTCGCTAATCCTGTGATGTTTCCTTGTCCAGAGAAGGGTTCGATGTCAATAGAATCTCCATCCCAAGTAATTGCTCCTGCTGTTGGAATACTTGAATAATAAAGCGTATCTTCGTTTCCTGATACTCCTGCCACATAAACCCTGTCGTGCCATTCAATCGCATATTTCCCTGCCGGACAATTACCAATATCAAGATTTCCACCCGTTGTAACCCAAGTATCGCCATTAGCCGAAGATGTCTGGTTGGTTCCATCTAAAATCATCACTGTGTCTAAAAAAGTCAAGAACCGATGTTTGATACTCTTAACGCCACTAACGC
>Ga0307990_1004455_pt1 | contig 10302 bp, 8 predicted proteins | sample EllFjometagen129_FD_203168 | JGI IMG/M metagenome (GOLD analysis project Ga0307990, IMG submission 203168) | Marine microbial communities from Ellis Fjord, Antarctic Ocean - #129 | ecosystem: Environmental > Aquatic > Marine > Unclassified | place: Southern Ocean | collected 2014-10-08
CAGACAAGATTCTCGAACAAGCCCCTGAGATCGCTCAAGGCAAGGACGACTAATACACGTATAAACCACCAATGCCTGTTCTTACGAGCAGGCATTGGTTTTATGGCTCTTGGCACGTTTGTCACCTTGCTGGGGTGTTCTGAGAGCGAACATCAAAGAGTGGCCGTTGCGGGCGATGAACCCAGTGCACTGGCCAAGTTATCTTCCTCTGTAGACTTGCTTCAACGTGAAAACCAACGTTTGCGCCAACAGGTTCGTTCACTCTCCAAGTTGCCGGGCGGGATCGGTGTGACCGCATTGTATCAAGTGACTGACGTGCAATTAACGCGGTTTACGGGGTTGTACGACAAGGACAAGGATGGCAAGTTGGATCACTTGTGCGTGTACGTCCGGCCGGTCGATGGGGACGGGGATGCTGTCAAAGCAGCGGGGGATGTGATGGTTCAACTCTGGGATCTGTCTGGCCAGAATCCAGACGCACTTCTCAAAGAATGGCATGTCGCTTCAGAGCAATTGAGAAAGGAATGGTTCTCGTCATTGATGGCCCTGAACTATCGCCTGCTTTTTCCCTTGCGAACCGAATGGACTGACTCTGACCTGTCCCTCACAGTGCGTATTCTGTTTAAAGACGCTCTCACGGGGCAGCAGTTTTCAGCCCAGATGCCCGTCAGGGTTCGGCTCTAACGCTGCGCCACAGTCTTTCTGGCAGGCTTACTCGAGGCGGTGGCGGAGTTTTTCAAGAGACTCCAAGCACAGAAACCCACGCAACCCTGTGAAATATTCGAAAATTTCATTGACAACGGCCAGTTTATCCCTAAAATAAACGCTTTTTCCATAATGAAAGAGAGTATTGCTATGAAAAGCTATATGGCAAAGAAAAATCAAGTTGAGCAGAAGTGGCTTCTGGTGGACGCTGAAGACGCGATTCTCGGCCGTATGGCCGCAGAAATAGCCCCTGTGTTAATGGGGAAAACCAAGCCCACTTATACTCCGCATATTGATACGGGTGATTTTGTGATTGTGATTAATGCCGACAAGATCAAGGTGACTGGCAAGAAAGCAGAACAAAAAGAATATGACTATTACACTCAATATCCAGGTGGCCACAAGTATGTGAGCTTTGCTGACATGATGGAGCGAAAACCTGAGAAGGTGATTGAGATGGCTGTGCGTCGTATGCTCCCCAAAAATCGTCTTGGACGACAGATGTTAAAGAAACTCAAGGTGTATCGCGGGCCGAGTCACGAGCATCAAGCTCAGCAACCCGTAAAGATCGACCTGTTTGCTACGGCTAATTAGGAATAGTGACCATGACGGAAGTACAAGGCGAAAATCTGAATATTGAAACAATTCAACCGATAATCCCTGAGGTAGTGCCTGAAGTCCCTAAGAAGAAAGTGGCAGACAAGGGTGGTTTCTGGTGGGGTACTGGAAGACGAAAAAGTTCTGTGGCTCGGGTCAGGATCAAACCTGGTTCAGGCAAGCTTATTGTCAATAAGAAAGAATTGACAGACTATTTCCGTCGGGTACAGGATCAAAATAGTGTATTGGCTCCATTGAAAGTTGTAGACGCATTGAACAGTTTTGACGTGTTCATTAATGTCAATGGTGGCGGAACCACAGGCCAGTCTGGCGCCTCTTTGCTCGGCATTGCCAGAGCCCTGAAAAACTATGATGAGAACTATCTTCAGGCGCTACGGGATAGCGGTCATCTGACTCGCGACCCGCGTATGGTTGAAAGAAAGAAACCTGGCCAAAGAGGGGCTCGAAAGAGATTCCAGTTCTCAAAACGCTAATTCAGCAATACGCTTATTATTTGGGATATATTTTCAGCCGCCGAGGTCAAATTCGGCGGCTTTTTTTATGGGCATCGCTTAAAGGAGTTACTATGGTTCGTGTCGCAATTATTGGTGCCAGTGGTTATACAGGGGCTGATTCTATTGAGATTATTCTACGTCATCCTGAAGCCGAGGTTACTTACCTGACCGCGTTGCCGGAAGAGTGCGGGCATCTCAGTGAGTTGTTTGGACAGTTCAAGGGACGTTTGGATCTGGATGTAGTGCCTCTGGATCTGGATGTGCTGGCCAGCAAAGCAGACGTTGTGCTGTGCTGCTTGCCACACAAGGTTTCCATGGGATTTGTGCCCAAGCTATTGGCCGCTGGCTGCAAGGTGGTTGATTTCAGTGCGGACTATCGCATCAAGGATGTGGCAGTCTACGAAAAGTACTATCAGGAGCACACGGATCAAGAAAATCTCAAGGCGGCTGTGTATGGTTTACCCGAGCTGTACCGTGATCAGATCAAGCAAGCCAATCTGGTGGCGAATCCGGGGTGCTTCCCCACGACAGTTGCACTGGCCTGTGCCCCTGTGCTGGCCAAGGGCCTGGTCAAGACGGAGACCGTGATTGTCAATTCCATCACGGGTGTGTCCGGTGGCGGCAAGAATCCCAATGTGCTGTTCCATTTTCCCAATATGAATGAAAACCTCTTTGCGTATGCTATGGGCGTGCATCGCCACATGCCTGAGATTGAGCAGGTTGTGTCTAACGTGGCTGGTGGGGATGTGAATGTGATTTTTCAGCCGTACGCCGGGCCGTTTGACCGTGGCATTTTCTCTACCATGTACATGGAACCCAAAGAAGATATCTCCGCCAAGGACCTGATGGCGTTGTACAAAGACTATTACGCCAATGAACGATTCGTTCAGATTTGCAATGGCAGTCCCCATCTCAAGAATGTGGCACGCACCAATTACTGCCACATCTTCCCCACAGTGGTCAAGAATCGGGTCGTGATTTTCTCGGCGATTGACAATCTCGTTAAGGGAGCGTCTGGTCAAGCCATTCAGAACCTGAACATTATGTTTGGGCTGGATGAATCTCTGGGATTGTTGTAGACATGAGTCCCCTGGTCCAGACATTATCTGTTGGCACATGCCAGTTTGCTGTGAGCGGATCCATGGGTCGCAATGGCAGGGCGATTCAACGTCTTATGCGTGAGGCTGCCCAAGCAGGGGCTGAGATCGTTCACTTTCCAGAGACCGCCTTGAGTGGGTATGCAGGGATTGATTTTCCCAATTTTGTGGCGTATGACTGGGATGTTTTAAAGCAAGAGACAGAGGCCATTATGACGCTGGCTGCCCAACTGGGTGTCTGGGTCGTGCTTGGAAGTTCGCATTGTCTGGCGTCTGTCAACAAGCCGCACAACAGTTTATATCTAATCAACCCCGAGGGCGAAGTTGTAGATCGGTATGACAAACGATTTTGCTTGAAAGCTGAATTGCGTCGTTATTCACCCGGCGATCATTGGGTGACATTCAAGATCAATCAAGTGAAATGCGCCTTGTTGATATGTTTTGATGTGAGATTCCCAGAGTTGTACAGGGCATTGTATGATCAGGGCGTTCAGTGTGTATTTCAATCATTTTACAATGCCAGACAAAAGGGTCCGAGTGTGCACAGTGACATCATGGTCCAGAGCATGCAATGTCGGGCAGCGTCGAATGGTTTTTGGTCAAGCATGGCCAATGCCAGTGGCTATTACAGTCCCTATGGGTCTGCTTTTATTCGGCCGGATGGTAAGGTGGTAAAACGCCTGCCGCGCAATCGAAGCGGGGTGATGGTCAATACTGTCGAGTTGAGTCAAAGGTTCTATGATCCCATGAAGGGATACCGCGACTTGGCCATTGAAGGCCATCTGAGCAATGGTGAACGTGTCACGCAGGACGCACGGTCCCAAGACCGAACCTGTTTCTAATACAGATTACAGATCACGGTTCACAGATCGCAGTTGGCTGAAGGTTCGATTCCTACAACTTAACACTTAACACCTAACACTGAAAACTAGTTTTGAAGGAGTTGATATATGGCCAATCAGAGCATAACCGCACCCAAGGGATTCCAAGTGAAGGGTTTGTCTTGCGGTATTAAGCAATCGGGCAATCTGGATTTGGGCGTGATCTATTGCGCCACGGGTGCCAAGGCTGCTGCGGTGTTTACTACGAATCAAGTGGTGTCTTCGGCGGTGGACGTGTGTCGTGAGCACACAAAAAGTGCCAAGATTTATGGGGTGGTTGCCAATTCTGGCAATGCCAATACCTGCACTGGCAAACAGGGATTCAAGGATGCTGTGTCCATGTGTCGTATGACCGCCCAAGGTCTGGCCTGTGAACCGGCTCAGGTGCTATTGGCTTCTACTGGCATCATTGGTCATGTGTTGCCTATGAAGGCAATTACCTCTGGCATACAACAGGCTGTGGTTGGCTTGTCTTACACGGCCAAAGCCGGTCTGGATTTTGCCAAGGCCATTATGACCACAGATACCAAACCCAAGCAGGCGTCTCGCCGCATCAAGATTGCAGGCAAAGACGTGACCCTGGCCGGGACGGTCAAGGGTGCAGGCATGATTGGTCCCAACATGGCCACCACCTTGTGCTTCCTAACCACTGACATGGCCATGAGCAAGTCTTTGCTTAACAAGGCGATCAAGCAGGCCATTGGCAATTCTCTGAACAAGCTGACTGTGGATGGCCACCAGAGTACCAATGACACGGCCATCCTATTGACGTCTGGCCTGGCAGGCAATCCCAACGTGACCCGACAAGACGCTCATTTTGCCAAGTTTACCAAGGCGTTGAATGACCTGTGTGACGACCTGGCCAGGCAAATGGCCCTGGATGCGGAAGGGGCCACACGCATGTTTAAGGTCGTGATCACAGGTGCGGCCACACAGGTTGAAGCGGCCATTGCGGCCCGAGCCGTGGCTGACTATGATCTGGTCAAATGTGCTGTCAATGGGGGTGATCCCAACTGGGGCCGTATCATTTGTGCTGTGGGATCATCCAAAGCCCGCCTGAATCCTGACAAATTGACCTGCAAACTGGATCGTTTGACTGTGTTTCGTCATGGCCAGCCTGTCAAGTGTGATGTGAAACAGGCCAGTCAAATCGTGTCAAAATCTGAGCATACGATTACGGTCAACCTGGGCATGGGCAAGGCCACAGATTTTTGCTATGGCGTCGACCTAACCCGCGATTACGTGACTATTAATGCAGATTACCACACGTAAATCCCACGGTGGGTGTTGTTTTCGCTTTCCCAAGAACTTGAAGTGAATACGATTCGTATTTAAGCCGAAATAAACAAGGCATTGTCGGATTTGGCATAGGTTTAAGAGTCGAGGCCCATCATGGAAGTGATTAAGATATACGATACCACATTACGGGATGGTATGCAGGCGGAAGGCGTCAGTTTTTCTCTGGAAGACAAACTGGCCATTGCCGAGGCCCTGGACGACCTGGGTGTGGCGTATATAGAAGGGGGCTATGCCGCCTCCAATGACAAAGAAATGCAGTTCTTTCAGCGTGTACCAGAGCTCGGACTCAAACATGCCAAGGTGGCGGCTTTTGGCAACACGCGTCGTTGTGACAGCAAGGTTGAAGACGATTTGTCTATTCGGTCCATGTTGGCCAGCAATACGCCGGTGGCCACCTTGGTGGGCAAGGCCTCGGAAATGCATGTGACTCAGGTCTTGGGGTGCAGCCTGGATGACAATCTTAAGATCTGTGCGGAGTCTATTGCCTACATGAAACAAAAGGGCATTGAAGTCATTTTTGATGCGGAGCATTTTTTTGACGGGTACAAAGCCGATCCCCAATATGCACTCAAGGTGCTTGAAGCTGTGGCAGAGGCTAAGGGGGATGTGCTTGTTCTGTGTGATACCAACGGTGGGTGCCTGCCCGATGAAGTGTATGAGATCACTCGAGCTGTCTGTGGTCACTTGCCTAATGTGGAGGTGGGCGTTCACATGCACAACGACACGGACTGTGCCGTGGCCAATAGCCTGGCTGGTGTGCGAGCTGGGGCTCGGCAAGTTCAGGGGACAATCAACGGGATTGGCGAACGCTGCGGCAATGCCAATCTTTGTTCCATTATTGCAAACCTGTCCCTGAAGATGGGCTACGCTGCACTCACTTCCCAAAAGATCCAATGCCTCACAGATATCTCCAGGTTTGTCTTTGAGATCGGCAATCTGTCCCCGGTCATGTGCATGCCCTATGTGGGTGACAGTGCCTTTGCCCATAAAGCGGGCCTGCACGTCAATGCCTTACGCAAAGCCAAGGGCTCATACGAGCACATTGATCCTGAAACCGTGGGCAATGAACGTCGCTTCCTCATCTCCGAGCTGAGTGGCAAGTCCAACGTGCTGGCCGCTCTGGAGAAGATCCAGGTGGCCCAGGACGAGGTCTTGACCAAAAACGTCCTTCGGCGCGTGCAGGATCTGGAAAATAAAGGCTATCAATTTGAAGCAGCAGACGCGAGTTTCGACTTGCTCGTCAAAAAAGAAATGGGCACGTTTACACCCTCGTTTCACCTGATCAAGTATCACGTGAATGTGGAAGAGAGGGAAACTGGCCAGACCGTGACTGAAGCGACAGTCAAGCTTCGAGTCGGTGATGAGATCGAACATGTCGTGGGCGAAGGCGATGGTCCGGTCAATGCCCTGGATGCCGCCTTACGAAAATCTCTGGTCAAGTTCTTCCCGAACATTGAGACCATGCATCTCTTTGACTACAAGGTGCGTGTGGTCAATGCCAAAGAAGGCACTGCCGCTCGCGTACGCGTGATCATCGAATCAAGGGACAAGGAAAGCACCTGGGGCACAGTGGGTGTTTCAGAAAACATCATCCAGGCCTCCTGGCTCGCCCTGGTGGACAGTGTTGAATACAAACTTAACAAAGATGCGAAATCGTAAAAGGGTTCACGGTTCCGGGTTCACAGTTGATCGCCCCCTCGTAATCGTAATCGATTTTTCTCTTCGCCTGTTCAGCCTCTTTGCTGAAACTGAAGCATACGCAAAGCAACCAACAACGAAAAACGAATAACCAACAACTGCTTTTGTCCACACCAATCAAAACACAGTCAAATCAGCAGAAAATTATTCAATATGAGCTGTCATGCCGAAGGATTGAGGCATCTATTTAACAAGCCCACGCAGTGGTTCAAAAGAGCTGAGAGCTGTTTGCTGACGGCTGAAAGCTCTTTGTTGCCACAGATGTTCGCAGTTCCTGCGAATTAGATTTTGCTTTACCACAGAAACCACAGAAGCTCACGCCAGACGTGGATGTTCTGTCTATGTGAACGTCCGTCTCACGCTAAACCTGCCTGTCGGCAGGGCGGTCCTTGCCGGACCTAACGTGGGCAAGCAGGACAGGACTCACGAAGCCGAGGCGTCTTCTTCGTTCAGTCCGGCTTGCACACCAGGGTGGGATTACGACTGCCTGCGAAACAACCACACAAACCCTCTGATCTTCCTACCTTCTTAATTTCTTAGCTTCATGCCTAATGCTTGCCACTATATTTTTCTTGCAGACCTGCTAAAAAGAAGTATAAGAGGGTCTGGTAGGTAGTTTAGAAAAGCAAGGGCCTGGTGTAGACTGCCAGATTTCAGCCATCTTATTCGGAGATGTCGAATGGCAAACGATGAAAATTGCATAATCCCTCTTGACAGGGTTCAGAGTCACATTCTCTTGATTCGTGGCCAAAAGGTGATCATTGATTCAGATCTGGCTGAATTATACGGCGTGCCCACCAAACGCTTGAATGAGCAGGTTAAGCGAAACTGTGGTCGATTTCCACAAGATTTCATGTTTCAACTGTCAAATGCAGAGAAAAGTAAGGTGGTCGCAATTTGCGACCACCTTGAAAAGCTGAAATATTCTCGAAGCACACCCTATGCCTTCACTGAACATGGGGCATTGATGGCGGCCACAGTTTTAAAGACAGACCGAGCTGCGCAAGTCAGTGTTTATGTTGTAAGGGCATTTGTACAATTACGACGACTTCTTGAATCGAATAAAGAGTTGGCTGGCAAGCTACAGGATATTGAGAAAGAACTGCAACAGCATGACCGAAGTATTATATCGTTGGCCAGTACCTTGAATCAACTCATGTGTCCCAAGGAGAGCAGTCGCAAGGACCAAATCGGTTTTCTTTCTGAGATTGGCGAGTCAGACACAAAACGAAAAGTAAAGAAGAACAGAAAAACAAAAGGTGCATCGCGATAAATGGTTTATCACGGATTTAAAACTAACAACGAATTACTAAAAACGGTTGTACCCACGAATCACACTAATCTACACGGATCAAAACACAGTCAAGTCAGCAGAAAAACCATTCAATATGACCTGTCATGCCGAAGGATTGAGGCATCTATTTAACAAGCCCACGCAGTGGTTCAAAAGAGTTGAAAGCTGATCGCTGAAGGCTGAAAGCTCTTTGTAGCCACGGATGTTCGCAGTTCCTACGAATTAGATTTTGTTCTACCACAGAATACACAGAAAAACACAGAAGCTGTCGCTGGATTTGAAAGGGCCATCTGAATGCGAACGTCCGTCTCACGCTTAACCTGCCTGCCGGCAGGGCGGTCCTTGCAGGACCTAACGTGTGCTGCGCTGGTCTGGACTCTCGAAGCCGAGGCGTCTTCTTCGTCCAGTCCTGCTTGCCCACCAGCGTGGGACTCCGACTGCTAGTGAAACAACCTCACAGACCCTCTGGTCTTCCTACCTTCTTAATTTCTTAGCTTCAGGCCTAATCCCTATTCCCTAGCCACTATTCACTATATTCTGCTTGCAGGTATCAGGTGATTGGGTATACTTGGTTTTCAACTTGAGATGACGTTCCTTGAGAGGGCAGGATTGGGGCTGAGTAGTTGCTTGCCCAAGGGAATTGTATTAGCTCTGAGAGGTTTATTGGCCAACTTGTCATAATCTCTGCAGTCACAAGGTTCGTGAAAGATAGGTGAATCAGGCGTTTAGTCTATGTGAGTAATTATATGGGTATGATTTTTCGGAAAAATAAAAAGGCTGATGGAGTGCGAGAAATCAATGACCTGATCAATGAGTATAATGATCCTGGCAAGCCCATCAAACCGTATTCCCGTACTGATCTCCCCCTTTTTCGCCCTAGTGTTTTATTGTTCTTGGGTGCTGTTGTTGTTTTTGGTTTATTTGGTTGCTGTCTTGCTGTAACTCAGATCAATTCACAACCACCTATGAATTCTCAGTCGTTCTGGAAATGGATTGTCGATGCTGATGAATGCCAATCGCTTGAACGTATCAATTTCACAACTTACACCCTCAGAATCATCCTGCCTATTTTTACATTAGGACTTGCTATTGTTTCGTTCAGTCAGACCATCAGCAAAACACGACGGTTTACATCGCAGTATTTCCATGATGCGTGCAGAATGTCACTGTTCTTAAGTTTATGCATTGGGACCATTCTGCTGGTAGTTGTATCGATATTTGCGTTCCTAGTTCCCTGCTACAAATTATGGTTCATCATAGCAAGAATTGCATTGAGTTGTTCCGCTTTCGGGGCTGCATTTTCGTGCCTGCTAATGCTTGCCTTTATTATACGCGAGACAATTCGGTGTTCAGTCGAGAGCGATTCCGTTAGAATTGCGTCGCATAATATTGCCAGGGTTTTGTGTTTTAAGTATCTTCGCAAAGCTCAGCAGCATATCAAAGAACAAAATGCCTACAGCAACATTAAAGCCTGGTGTAAGAATCAGGAAATACTGAGAAGAATCCACCCGCCATCAGAGTATTTTGTTGGCCCTAGAAATAGTACTGAGAAGAATTCTTCAGTCCTGTCCATAGCTTCCCCTAAAAAGACTACCAGCTACAAAGAATACTGCCTCAGACGGCTCAAGTCCTTGGATCTCTTGTTGGCCCAAATAGAAGCCGAACTATATCTTGCGCATTCTCTAAATGAAGAAGGCCAGGGCACGTTGGGATTACTCTGTTACGACAACTCGATTGACTCTAGAGTCATAAAGAAAATTTCTCGGATTGGATCCAAAGCGGTTGTCTACCGAAAGTCGTCCTTTGGAGCAGCGGACAGTAGATCTTGGGACGATGCAATTTGTCAAACAAAGCTTGTTAACGATAAAGCCATATCCAGTGGGAATATAGTTGAATTCGAGTCGTACTTGAATGCCATTTATACACCTATTTCCGTAATGAGAAAAGCAAGGGAATTAGAAACGGTAAGAGACGCGATAGGCGAAAATATAAGCTCCGAATATGATCTCATGAGGCTATATTGCAGTGCCTTAAAGGCGATCATTCGCAATCTCCAATCCAATCCCTCGCAGAATCGTGCATATGAGATGGCTGATGCTATCAAACAATTTCTTTGGAAAAAAACGGCCGAATTGTATAAAGAGATGGATTTCCGGACGATGGAATTGTTTACCTGGCTTATTCCCGAATTGTACAGTTGCGTTGCTGAGAGATTG
>Ga0307990_1004456_pt1 | contig 10300 bp, 1 predicted proteins | sample EllFjometagen129_FD_203168 | JGI IMG/M metagenome (GOLD analysis project Ga0307990, IMG submission 203168) | Marine microbial communities from Ellis Fjord, Antarctic Ocean - #129 | ecosystem: Environmental > Aquatic > Marine > Unclassified | place: Southern Ocean | collected 2014-10-08
CCCTACTCAGCACGATCAATGGGTCGTTAGGATCACTCGTCGTTACCAGATCCGGTAAGAGAACCTTTAAATCTGGAATCGGGGTATCAAACAAAGCCGACAGATCGATCATTGTCGAGTGGTCAGTCGCCCCGTCGAAATCGATGTCGATATCGACCGCTGTCGGCCCCTGCAGACACGCCTCCACAGTATCGATTAGATCAAGTAAGCCCGTTTTGCCGACCCAGACAGTCTCATCGGACCATGGCCAATACATCTCTAGCGGCCATTCAATCTGCGGATCATGCGGTCCAGGAGAGGTTGGCATGTCCTGAATCGCGGTGCGTAGCCACGCTAGAGCTTGCACAAGGTTTGCCTTTGCAGACTGAAGCCACTGTCCAGCGCGCAATGTGAGACATGATGCAGGGAGCACTTCAAAGCCCAATGCTGCATCACCGTCGCCGCTGCCGTTAAGGTCAAGGATTCCATTCCCGCGTGCAGCGTGAAAGCTGTCCCACAAGCTGTTCGTGATTGTATCCCATCCCTGCGCCTCCACGCTCCCGTCGTCAAAGAACTGGAACTCTAGGTTATTCATGAATAGGTCGCCGGGGGTGTACGCCAAGAGAGCTTCAAGGCCTGCTTTTGCTGCTGCGATACCGGCAAGAATTCCCGCGATGTCTCCGTTGTCTAGGCTTATATAGAGGTTCGGATTGCACCCCACGCATGTGGGAAACCGCAGTTCAAACAAGTTATCGGTCACTACTGGTGAGAGCTTAGTCAACAAATCATCCACAAAGGTGGCAATATCCTCTGCCTCCTGGTAAACCTGAGGAAGTGTGATTGTCCCGACCAAGTCTCGCTGTCCGGTAGAATTCGTCTTCAAAGGGGGCCTGCCGAGAAGCTGCCCCAACCCAGGCAAACGTCCCAACACGGTTTGCAGTGGCTTGACTGCCTCTTCAAATGGTTTTGTCAGGGCGTCGAAACCAACTCCCTGGATATTCCGAAGATCTACCGGCCCTTCCATCGCCTCAGCTAAAACCTGCGAAACCTGGTTCATCGATGTAAGCCCATAACGATCGGCCAGGTCGAAGACTTCGAGTGAAGCGTCCACACACGCGCGGTAGGTCTTCTCCACCGATCCCCCTAGCCAGCTGAGCGCTGCTTGCAGCTGCTGGAGAGTAGATGGATCACCGTTTTCTAAAGCAAATTGGAGACAATCTGAAAGACCGCCAAGCCCCCAAATCACTTCCGTGAATGTATCACTGGCAGCACCAACGGTCGCCTCTAGTGCAACATTGCAGACCTCTCCTAGACCGGAAAAGGTACGGGTAACTACCTGACCATAGCCCTCTGTGTCGTCACAGAAAGACCAGTCCCAATCAGTAACCTCAACCGTGTCGGGATAGGTGTATGATCTTCCCTCAAAGGAAAGCGTGAACGTATTCGCGACTGGGTCAACGCTAATCAACCGGTATGTGAAGTAACAACTCACGTAGAGTGTAGTAATTGAGATTGTATCGGATGAGATATCCGTTGGATCAGTTGGGTCGGTGTAGGTCGCGGTGATCGTATCACCAGCATTAACGCCAAGATTGGTCATGCTGATCGCATCGGTGATGAACGTGTCAGTTGGCGCACCAGCAAGCGGGATGAGGTCAAACGTCTGACCCTCAATCCCCACTGCATCTAGGATACTCACGGCCCCACCGTGAGATGAATCGACGACCTTCACGTGCACGTCATCGGCGTTAGTATAACTTGCTACTTCATTGCCGTCACTATCGGTAAACATTGTTGTCGAAGGATAAGAGGGACCACCCGCGGAAACGTTGATCTGTATTACAGAAAAATCGCTGTGATTAGATGGGTCTTGATAGAAAGCAAGAATCCTATCGCCTGGAAGCACTCCAAGCGTAGGGACACTCTCATAAACACTTACCAGATCGATGCAGCTCACACTGACGAAATCCCCCGTGCCCACACCGGTCTCCAATACGTCGATCGCTGCCCAGTGCCCATTGCGCGGGTTTGCAACGTAAACTTTCGCTCTCGCTGGATTGCCGTATATATCAGGCGTCTGCATTGCATACGCCAGATCTTGCCTACCGTCCCAATAAGCATCTATCCGTTCTCGATGTAGAGGATCCTCATTTTGGTCCGAATCTATTACTTCAATGAACACGCAATCACTAGGGCCATACCCGCTGACTCGATTCCCGCTCCGGTCGAGGAAGTACATGTTACAGTTCTGGCCGTCGTAGACTTGTGTGTCGGCGATTTTCACCGTATCAAACGAAACGTCGTTTGCTACACGAATAGCTCTGATCTCAGGTGGAAAGGCAGTGCTGGTATTTGCGTCTCCGAGCCCCCATAGCGCTGCGTTGGCGTAGTAGACATCGTTGTAGCGCGCATAGATGGTATCCTCGTTGTAGACCTCAAACCGCCAGTTATCGAGTTGAAGTTGATAGCCTCCTGGCCCTGGGAATACTTGCAAACCGGAGGCATCCCACACTGGTCGAAGTTGTGTCCCAGTATTGTTAAAAAAAACAGGTGAGTTACTCGATGTCTCATCAAGGATAATCCATTCGGCGTCATCCGCCCCATGGGGATCGCATATGTGGACGACAACCTGTTCCGGCGCGCAAGGATCAACATTCGCGTTTGCGTCGATGACCTGAACGTGAACCGCATCACTGCCAAGCCAGTACTGAGTGGCTTCGCCACGAGTGGCATCGGTGAAGCACGTCCCTGAATGCTGATGCTCTTCAATGTATGCTGTTGACAGCCCGAAGTCGTCAGGGTCGTTCGGGTCCTGATAGTATGCGGCAAGGACGTCGCGAATCGTCAATGAATCGAAGCCGAGGTCGTTAAGGATGCTGTTCAGGTTGAGCTGGAACACACCGGTATTGAAGCCAGTCTCACGAGCATAGAACATAACGCGGCAGAAACCGTTCGGGTCGGCTGTGTCGAAGGAGACTACATTGCCATCCCCAGAGGTTGGATACTCCAGATAGTAGACCCCATCGCGTGTAGGCTGGCTATTGTTCGGGTAAACGCCACTAAGCCCACTATCGTAGATGTTGTTCCAGCGTATCGAATGGTCCAGTACAGCGCCGGTTTCCGGGTTCACTCCCCCGTACCGCTCTATCATACAGAAGTTCGAAGCGCTGTTCTCCCGCACGGGGTTCCAGGAACCAGGGTTCACAATGATGAACACTGGCACATATTCGATCTCATTACTGTTCAAGTTCTCATCCGTATCGACAACCATGATCGACGCCGATCCGTTGGCGTCCAGATACACCGCTTTATCCCAACTGATCGACGCTTCTGCATCGACAATCTTTAGCATGTCGATAGCCGTGTCTGTTGCGTCATTTGGATCGCGGTACATTCCGAACAGGGTATCCATGTTCTCCACCCGACCAGGTGCGCCCAGTTGTGAGTATATACCGTCGATGTACAGGTCTGCGCCACCGGTCAAGTCGCCAGCCGTGTGAGTCCAGTCACTGGCGGTCGCATTCGCTCTTGCACCAATCCTAAAATACCGACTACTGACGAATAGGCCCGTATCGGCGTTCGTTTCTTCCAGGAAGTCTCCCGTCGTATCGCCGGCGTTGTTCCAATTGAGTCTCGCATTGGTGTTTGGATCCACCAGTGTAATATCGCAGAAGAGCTTGTCTCGGTGGTCACAGTCTATGTTCTCATCGGGGTCGTAGACACAAATCCATACTCCATCACCTTCCTGTATGTTCGTTACGCGATTCTGCCCATCTGGGTCTGATGCAAAGTACATCTCCGCCTGCGTCGCCAACGCTGTGACGGCAAACAGCGCCACGAAAAGAACAACCATGGCCCCTATCCACACGTTTCCAGTTCTCCTCATCGCATCCTCCTTGAAACTGGAGATAGGCCCCAAATCTCTTCGGGGCCTGTCGCTGTTTGCTTACCGCACGACCGCCAGTTTGTGCACGCCTGTCGGGTACCAAGTGTCCGCTATCTTCACCCACACCTGGTAGAGATAGACGCCATTGGCGAGCAGATCACCAGCCTCGTTATCCGTGTGCCATTCAAGTTCTTTAGCATTGATGTTTTGGGTAAACACCTTCTGTCCGGATTGGTTGTAGATCTCTACCTTGATCGCCTGTACTAGCTCCGCTCCCTTCCCTTCTACCTTGAATGTCGTCGTGTGCCGACTGCGTATCGGATTAGGTACATTCGATACGCTCAGTTGACTCACTACATCTTCATTCACCTGCTTGGCAAAGTTGGGGGGAGAAGGAGGCATAGAAATACCACTTAGCCCAAGCGCCTGAGGTTTAAGTAACACACTCTGCGTTGGAGGAGGCGGGGGAGCGGGTATCGGTGCCACACACACCTCACAGTCCACATACGCCCGCATCCAGTAGCCGGTCCATGGCTCTAACTGCCCATTGGCTGGGTCGAGCATCCCATACCCTCCTGCTATTGTGTCATACCCAAACAGGTACGCGCTCACCCAGCCGTTCTGTTGCGCTTGACTCAGTGATACCTCGTTCCCTTGATACTTCACAGTCACGTTGGAAAGTGCTACCTCAAAGTTGAACGGGGTCCCAATCTGGTTCCACCCCGTTTGGAGCGGTATGCACGTCTTCTCCGTCTTCGAATTCACATCCGCACAGACGTTCGCCGGGTTCTCGTATGTACGCACCCAGAAACCCATGCCGGCTTCGTAGCTGATGTTCTCCGCCGGCGGCGCCATTACGTACCCACCGCTGCTCGGATCGTAGCGGAAGATGTAGCACGGGTTGAGGTCATCAGAGAGCGCATTCAACAGATCTGGTTCAGTCTCACACAGATCTCCCGGCAACGTCATCATGTGCCAGCCTGTAGGAGTAAGATTGGTACATAACTCCTGGCAAGACCCGCAATCAACCCTAATCGTGAACGTACGTGTCTCAGGGTTTGACTGTTTGGTGTACGTGTAGTTCGTTGCCGCTCGCATATCTACCGATGCACCAGTCACCGTGTCCAGCAACGTCACTCGCGGCGGTTGAGCATTGCATCCTCCAGCGGGTGGCAACTGTTGTGGATCCCAACTCAGACTTACCTGTTGAGTATCCCCTTCATTGGCTACCTTCATCGTCCACGTCTCAACCTCATTGCAGTTGATCGAGGCTCTGATGTCCTTCGTGTACTTGGTCGTGTCACTACAGCTTGGATCCAGCGTAAACCACAACGAGGTGTACGGCGCCGGCGACGTCGGCGGTTCAGGGATGTCCAACGCATCAAAACAGTCCGTCCCATTAGGATCAACTCCAAACCAGTTCGAGGTGTCAGCACCGCTACCGCTTGCCTGTATCCGGACTGTCCCCTGACTCCAACAGCCGTCTGCACCACTACCAACACTTACTTCGTTCTCTCCCACAACGGAGTTCTCGAACGGTGGCATACCGCTCTTCACAACTCCACTGATCGTATACGTGTCCGGCGTTTCTCCTGCCGGTATCTGCACATCATACGTCACTGTCTTCGTCTCCCCAGCAGTTACAGTTATCCACAACCATTCCACGCTGCTCGGTTTGTAAGTAGCCCCTCCATTGTCTACAGGGGTCACCGTCCACCCACTCGGCACTTGTTCATCAAGCACTAGCCCAGTAATCGCTTCTTGTGCCGTAATACTTACCGTAACTTCCACCGTGCCACCACTCACAGCATCAACACTGTCAGGATCAATGACCCGCGTAGCTGTCGCTGCCGCACTCCCATTACGTGGCTGCAAAGAACGATTTGCGCACGCTGGATCGTCTATGCATGTCTCCTGTGCCCAGTAAGGAATCTGCCTGAGTATCTCATCTGTACTGATCGGCCAATCGTTAGAACAAACTATGTCAGCCAGATCCGGATCAGCTGCATCCGGTAGTGCCCACCAGGGTATTGCAACTAGAATCTGAGCCGTACTGATCTCACATGGATCACTGGGATCAATGCTCCCATCAGTCGTGCTCCCCACCCAATGCGCAACGGTGTAGGCAATGTTCTTCCCGCAACTGTCGGCAACCTCAATCTCTGTGTTGCCACATGCAACAGCTGACAGCGCCGGAGACGAACTCTTCACCATACCCGATACGGTGTACATCCCTAAGGATGTGCCTTGAGGTACTGTCACCGCGTAGGTCACAGTCTTCGTGTCCCCAACAGCCACAGATATCCACAACCATTCCACACTGCTCGGTTTGTAAGTAGCCCCTCCATTATCTACAGGGGTCACCGTCCACCCGCTCGGTACTTGTTCATCCAACACTAGCCCTGTAAAGCTCTCGTCAAACTGCAACGTTACCTTGACGTTGAACGTACCTCCTGGCACAACACACATGTCCATCGTCCGTTGGAATCGGTCGTCGCATGTGCCGCAACCAACTGTCTTGAAGTGCCACACTGGACCACTCACATCATTGCAGCTTGCCTTCTTGGCCACTACCTTCCAGTAGTAATCGGTATTACACTGGAGTGTTCCAGGGTTGTAGCTCGTTGAGGATACGTTCTCCTTAAAGGCAGGACTTGAGCTCGTCCCAAAGTACACGTCATAGCTGTCCGCTCCGTTACCTCCGCTGCATCCCCACTGCAACGTCGTGCTCGTGGAGACACCTGTCGCATTGTTCGCTGGTGTTGGGTTCCCGGGAGTACACGCGGGACACTCATTGCCCGCTTGTGTGACCGTATGCGTCTGCCCTTCAATGGTGATGTGCCCGGTTCGCTGATTGCCCGTGTTCGCTGTCACTTGATAATGTAACGTCTTGCTCCCCGGTCCACTACCACCAGATGTAATCGTGATCCAGGCTACGTCCTTCTGTGGCGCCCATGCACAGTCAGTTCGTGATGTCGTGACATTGAACGAGGACGATCCCCCTGAGGCACTGAAGTTGTGACTGGATGGGGAGATGGAATACGTACACGCTGGCGCATCCTGCGTTACCATATGCGTCTTCCCTTCAATGGTGATGTGCCCGGTTCGCTGATTGCCCGTGTTCGCTGTCACTTGATAATGTAACGTCTTGCTCCCCGGTCCATTTCCGCCAGATGTGATCGTTACCCAGCTCACATCCTTTTGTGCTGTCCACGCACAGTCCGTTCGCGACGTCGTTACATTGAATGAGTACGACCCACCTGAGGCGCTGAAGTTGTGGCTGGCCGAGGAGATGGAATACGTACATGCTCCTGGACCTTGTGTAACCGTATGCGTCTTCCCTTCAATGGTGATGTGCCCGGTTCGCTGGTTTCCCGTGTTCGCTGTCACTTGATACTGCAGCGTCTTGTTCCCTGGTCCACTACCACCAGATGTAATCGTGATCCAGCTCCCATCCTTCTGCGCTGTCCATGCACAGTCAGTCCGTGATGTCGTCACATTGAACGAGTACGACCCGCTTGATGCACTGAAGTTGTGACTGCTAGACGAGAGCGAATATGTACACGGTCCGCACACGGCCAGCTTGGGCGAAGGCTTATAGCTTGTGTTGTTAGTCTCATCGCTCTCGTTGACTTCACCATCACTATCGATGAGCCACCCGACGTAGTAATTGCCAGAAGCCAATCCAACAGGGAAGACTCCTTCCCAGGAAGAGCCGGTCCAACCCTGAGCATCAATCGACGACACGCGATCCTTCCCTATCAGAAAGTCGGTTACGGAGATACTGGTATTTGTAGAAGCGTAGTACGCAACATTGAAATTCCCGGAAGGAGCATCGCCAATGTCTCGCACATCACACCACACTCTGATCTGTGTCGTTCCTGGTACAATGCAGTTCCCTCCCCCAACGATCTCAAATCCCGACCATGTCTGCCCATCATCGATCAAGTCTGGCCACTGGGAAGCGCACCCATCATCTTCCATCCAGGCTGTAATCCTGTCGAACTTGTCCCGATTGAGGCGTGTTCCAAAGTTCGGATCTGTGTGGTTGCTGTACTCATATGCGTGTACTGTTATGATGTAGTTATTGCCACTTGTAGAGTAGTACAACCATACGGGAGATCCACTCTGCCCTCCATAGGCATCCAACCAGTACCAGTGATTGTACTCATTTGCCGAGTCTCCATTGGCACTTGTGAAGTACTGGTCGCTACCGCCCTTGTCGCCAGGATAGCCCGCAGTATTAAGTATCCCCGTATAGATAGATGAACTCGAACTGTCCGTCATTCTTCCCATCCATCCCGTAGATGATCCAAGGTCGCGATCTAGGGTAATCAGTGCCCAGTCATGCTCAGGCATAGCGGAGTCAATCCACCCAGTGTATGTACGCATATTATCCGCCCAAGCAAATCCATACGGCATGTAGCTTCCGCTTCTTCCAGGGATGACCTTGATGGAAGACGCCCAGCCACCATGGTCATGCAAGTAGACCATGTGGCCTGCGGTAAGTACATGGGTCCCTTGGTTACACGAATCCCCAACAATGGCCCCTGTCCCAATCCATTGAGTTCCATCCTTGGCTGTCACAATGAGACTGCAAATCGTGCGCCAAGGATACTGTGTTGTGTCAGAGATTTTCACCCTATCGTCAGGTGGAAAGATCGTCCGGTCTGTGCTTGTCGGAAGCATCCCAGCGAAAGGCGGCGTCGAAGTGATCCCAGGTATTAAGACTCGTTGGCTGGGCCCAGTGCTAGCTTCAATGGTACTTAGTCCAGTAGAAACGTCATAGCTCTCCATTGCGGTCGGATCTGCAGTACTCGGAGGTTGCCCTATTCGTGGCGTAGGCGGCACGATTGGCGGGAGCCCCATCTCGTCCTCCGACAAGAAGAGATATGGGCTACTCGACACGTGCCCCGATGGTATTGCAAGAGTCACACAAGGCACAAATCCAGCAATCAGCAACACCGCGGTAATGCCAATGAAACACCGCCTAATTAGATCGTTAGAACGTCTCGAACGTTCTTGCATTATCGTTCCTTTCCTCCAATCCACAGAACACCTCCTTGATACGCAAAACACCACCGAGCATATTGCCCCTGTTGCGAATAGCCCAAGCACTATGTATCAACTATTGACCATAGCGCCTGCTATCTGGTACTGCCTGCTCCATCGCTGCAATGACAGATACTATATGAAGATCTCACTCAAAAAAATGCCTGCCTCTTGTTCGATGAGAGGCAGGCTTCTTCTCCCTATCTATAAACTGCTAGTTTCTTGACTTGTGTTACGACGGTTTGGCCGTCGTAGCCCATGACAGTAACTACGTAGAGGTAGATCCCGTTTGAAAGGGTTTCACCGTCGTTTGTTTCCAGATGCCATTCGTAGCCGTTTGGCTGCCAGCCGCTATCGAAGACCGAGCGTCCGGACTGATCGAAGACTTGCACCTCGATCAGATTGATCCCGACACCCTTTACTTCGAAGCGCGTCGTGTGCACGTCGCGCACCGGGTTAGGTGTGTTCTGCGCCCCGTCCACTTGGAATTCAGGCGCGTTCCCGTCGGCATTCGACGCATCGTACGACAACGCTCCCGCGCTTCCAGTTGGCGCTACCAATACGTCATCGATGCAGTAGCATCCTCTGCCAGCGGTGCTCTCGAAATTGAACCGAATGCGCATCGTCGTCGCGCCCGCAGGCACGGCAATCGTTGTTGGGCCAACCTTCTTCCAGTTGCCCGTTGCCGCTGCTCCCGGCCAGACCTTTGTCCAAGGCCCACCAAAGGATACCTCGGTGGAGACATAGGCCCGATACCGGCTTGACGCCAGAGTGAAGCAGTACCAGAACGACAGATCGACCGAGGTCAGCCCGGTAACATCGATCGCCTTTGAAGTAAGCACCCCGCTTCGGAAGTAGGAACCGTTTTCACCGTAGCACCATGCGTGGGTCGGTGACGGCAGTGCCCCGCTGCAACACGCTGGGTTATTCTGCAGTGCCCACTGTCCTGTTGCCTGCCAGCCGTTCGTACCATGCTCCATGTCATCGAAGAACATGTACGGCATTTGGTCGAAGTTCGCTACTAGGGTGCAATCAGCAGTCGCGGTGAACGTGTAGGACGCTGTTGCAGCAACTTCCGTACCGCCCTCCGTCCAATTCACGAACGCAAAGCCCGAGTTGGCGTTGGCTGTTACGGTTACAGACGCGCCATTGGCGTACGTTCCACCTCCAGCAACCGTACCACCTGCCGCTGGATTGGCACTGACGGCGATTACATGACCAGCCTGGAAATTAGCGACTAGCGTTCGATTAGCCGTGGCGTTGAATGTGTAACTCGCACTTGTGCTGACCGCTGCGCCACCCTCTGTCCAATTGACAAATAGATAGCCTGGATTCGGAGTAGCTGACACGGTCACTCCAACACCTTGGTTGTATGTCCCGCCA
>Ga0307990_1004460_pt1 | contig 10298 bp, 7 predicted proteins | sample EllFjometagen129_FD_203168 | JGI IMG/M metagenome (GOLD analysis project Ga0307990, IMG submission 203168) | Marine microbial communities from Ellis Fjord, Antarctic Ocean - #129 | ecosystem: Environmental > Aquatic > Marine > Unclassified | place: Southern Ocean | collected 2014-10-08
TTGCTCGCCGGAACACCCGAACGGACTCAGCCAGATACCCGCCTTCAGGCCCTTGCTGTGAATGTAATCAGCCGTTGCCTTCATGCCGCCTGGAAACTGCCCGTTGGCACTGGTCCAGTCAACGTCGGCTGGAACGGTGGTTAACTGCATTGTGCTGCCGACGAACCAGCCGTCGTCGATGATCAGGTATCCCAGACCATAGTCCTTGAGGTTTCCGGCTATCCAGTCGGCCGCATCCTGAATGTTCTTCTCCGTGACCTTGCCCCTGTAAGCCTTCCAGGAAATCCACCCGGCCGGCACGTTGTCCGGTAGCGAGTAGTTCGGCCGAAAGAATTCCAGACCTCGTTCGGTATGGAAGAACTCTCGCAGGATTTCTATTCGGAGATCCCTTCCGTTTGCGCTGATCTTGCAGCAATCAGATGGCTGGTTTGTCCCGGCTGGCGCTATGTCGAGCTTTCCGGTGGAGACCAGTTGAACCGCCCAGTCGCCGCTGCGGCAATAGACGCCGGTGTTCAACGCGTTATGACTCCGTCCGCTTATCGAGCGGATCATGGGCAGTTGCTTGTCCGGTCTGCAAGGTGAGCAGGGGAAGATATCCCCGCCTCGGATTGTGCCGGTAATGGACAGACTGACATCGACGCCTTCTTTCGTCCGGATCGCCAGCACATCAGGCCGATTTGGGTCGGTCGTGACGATGACGGCGTCTTTCAAAGCCACTGAATGGCTGGTCTTGCCGGCAAATGCGCTGACATGCAATTCGAGTATGCTCTTGCCGGCCACGTCGCCCGAAACTTGTCCTGTCGTTGCGTTGTATTCCATTTCGCACTTGGCGGTTGTCGTAACACAGGTAAGCAAAACCAAAGCTATTGAAAGCGTCATGCAATAGGGCATCCGGCGAATCCTCTCGATAGTGAAATATGTATCTTCTCCATCACAGGCATCGTACGGCAGCGCAGGATATCAGTGCGTCGGCCCGTCATCAAGGTTTGGGCTTGGTTTGGGGTTTTGCCAAAGGCGGGCCTGGCTGGGGAAAAACAGCGAAAACACCGGTCAGGCGCGGTATCCTCTTCGGGCTTTGAACAAGGAGGCGTCTTGGCGGCGACTCCGGCAGATAATCGGAAAGACGAAAGATAATGGAAAAGCTCAAGACACGTTTCGCTCCGTCGCCTACGGGGTATCTGCATATCGGCGGGGCGAGGACCGCACTGTTTAACTACCTGCTGGCCAGGCAGGCCGGCGGGACGTTCCTGGTTCGCATTGAGGACACCGACCGCGCCCGGCATGACGAGTCTGCCGTGTCGAAAATAGTCGAGGACCTGCAATGGCTTGGCCTTCAATGGGATGAGGGAATAGAGGTTGGCGGACCCAACGGACCGTACCGCCAGTCCGAGCGCCTGGAGCTTTACGAGTCCCACGTCCAGCGGCTTGTCGATGAAGGCAAGGCATACTATGCCTTCGACACGGCTGAGGAATTGGAGGCCCGACGGGCCGAGGCCATGGCTGCCAAGCAAGGCTTCCGCTACGAGCGCCCCGAGGTGTTTCCATCTGCCGACGACGTTGCCAAAGCTCGCGCCGATGGCAGGCCGGCGGTGGTGCGGTTCTGCGCCCCGGCCGACGACGTGACGATTCGGGACGAGGCCTTTGGCGACGTGACCGTGCCCGCCAGCGAGATGGAGGACTTCGTCATTCGCAAGGACAACGGCTATCCGACGTTCTACCTGGCCAACGTGGTAGACGACGCGACGATGGGCGTCAGCCTCGTCTGTCGCGGGCAGGAGTTTCTCGGTCAGACGTGGCGGCAGTCGGTGCTGAGAAAGGCGCTCGGTCTGCCCGAGCCCAAGTTTTGCCACCTGCCGCTGATTATGGACATGAAAGGGCGCAAGCTCTCGAAGCGCGACGGCGACGTGGATGTGCAGAGTTTCCGCAAGGCTGGGTATTTGCCCGAGGCACTGGTCAACTTCATTGCCTTGCTTGGATGGCGACCCGCGGGGGACGTCGAGAGGATGACGCTCGCCGAGATGATCGATAAGTTCAGCATCGACCGCATCGGCAAGGCCAACGCCAAGTTCGACCGCGACAAGCTGCTGGCGTTCAATACCGCCGCCGCCGCGGCCGCCACCGACGACCGCTTGCTGGCGGGCTTTCGAGACTATCTCTCCCTCAATGACACGCCCATTCCCACCGATGACGATGACCTCCTGCGCCGGGTGCTGAAGATCACTAAGGGCTTCCGCACTTTCGCTGACATTCCCGTCAAGTGCGGCGTGCTGTTCGGATCCGACGACACCTTCGATTACGTCGAGAAAGCGGTCAAGAAGGTCCTGAGAAAGAACGAAGGTGCCGGCTATGCCGTCCTGGCCGACTTGCGGGATAAACTTGGCGCCGTGGATTTCTCGGCCGGGGCCGAAGCGATCGAGAAGTTCCTCGCCGACTACTGCCAGGCCACCGACCTGGGGTTGGGCAAGGTAGCCCAGCCACTGCGCGTGGCCGTGACGGGCACCGTCGTAAGCCCGGCCATCGGCGAGACGCTGGATATCCTCGGCCGGGACAAGACCCTCGCCCGCATTGACCGCTGCCTGGCGGCCAGGCAAGTTGAATAGTGAAAAGGGGCGTGCGGCCCGTTGAGGTAGATGAACGCTTCCTGGAAATCGGCGATGGATCAATCTCAGGCCAATCCCTTTCCCGGCAGACTGGTTTCGGGTACGATATCCAGTGTTCGTGGCTGGCCGGATTTAGGCTGGCCGGGTTGGAATGGGTTTTTTCTTGGATCAACATATGAGCCTTCTGGTTACTGGCAGCATTGGCATTGATACCGTCGAGTCGCCCTCGGGCAAGGTTGTGGACGCCCTTGGCGGGTCGAGCATATATTTCGCGTACGCCGCGAGCTTCTTTACGGACGTCAGGCTGGTGGGCGTTGTCGGCGACGATTGCCCTGACGGTTTCCTCAAGCCGCTGCGTGATAATTCGAAAATCGATCTGGCCGGGCTGGAAGTTCGCGCCGGCAGCAAGACCTTCCGTTGGCACGGGCGATACCACGACGACGTTAACGTTCGCGACACCGTTTCGGTGGACCTCAACGTCCTCGGCGAGGTCGGTCCGACCATCCCCGAACCGTTCCGCGACAGCAAGTATGTTTTCTTGGCCAACACCCACCCATCGCTGCAACTCGAGTTGCTCGGCCAACTTGCCGAGCCGCAACTCGTCGTGGCCGACACCATGGACCTGTGGATAACCACCGAACTGGATCAGTTGAACGTGCTGCTGGCCCACGTCGACGGGTTCGTGCTCAACGACTCCGAGGCCAAGCTGATGACAGGTCAAGCCAATGTCGTCGCCGCCGGGTTCGAGATCGCCGACAAGGTCCGGCGCTTCGTGGTCGTCAAGAAGGGCGAACACGGCAGCCTGCTGTTTGTCGATGGTAAGGTCTTCGCCCTGCCCAGCTACCCGACACAAAAGGTGGTTGACCCCACCGGTGCCGGTGACAGTTTCGCCGGTGCCATGATGGGACACCTCGCCGCCGTCGACAGTTTCGACGCGCCGGCCCTGCAAAAGGCAATCGCGCTGGGCACCGTCACGGCCAGTATTGAGCTGGAAGACTTCTCGCTTAAGCGGTTCCTGACGACTGACCGGGCCGAAATCGACGCGCGCCTGGCTGAGTTTCGGCAACTGATGGCCTTCTGATTGTGAGTTATCAGTCCGGAGAACGGCGATGGCGATTCGCACCTTCCTGGCATTGGACCTTGACGCTTCCGTAAGACGGGTGATCGCCACCGTAGCCGGGCAACTGCCTGTTGGCGAGTCCAAGGTCCGCTGGCTGGAGCCGCAGAACCTGCACGTAACGATGAAGTTCCTCGGCGATGTGCCGGATGCGGACGTGATGGGGATCTGCCGGGCCGTCGAGGACGCCGCAGCCGGGCTTGAGCCGGTTGAGTTCGACGTTGTCGGCTTGGAGTGTACTCCGGCGCGAGGGCCTGTTAAGATGGTCTGGGCTGGCGTTTGCGAATCGGGCCGGACGCTGACAAACACCTTCGCGGGACTCGAATCTGCCATGGAGGCCTTGGGCTTTGACGTAGAGCGGCGGGCGTTTCGGCCACACGTTACGGTGGGGCGGTTTCGCTATTGCAGCGATCCCAGTGGGATGAGGCAGGCGGTGGCGCGGCTGGGCGACGAGCAGTTTGGCATTCAAAGTGCTGGTGAAGTTGTTGTGTACAGTAGCCAGCTTACGAAGCAGGGGCCTGTTTACGCGGCCATGGCACACTGTAATCTTGGCCGGTAGCGGCCGGTTGCGTTGTGGTATTTTTTGCGGTTTTCAATTTCGTTATTGCGGTACCCAAACAAAGACCGTACAGTACTAATTTGACGGCCCGGGCTCTGACAGGAGCCTCGGTCGTGGGAGCGCGTGCGGATGTCCTGGCGGCCTTGCCGCACCCGCGCGGTGCTTCCGTGCAGATCGTGTTTTCAAGGAGATAGACAGATGGCCAAGGCCAGCAGGTCCATGAGTAAAAAGGGCATTTCCAAGGTTGTCGGGCGCGAGACCCCTGCCGGCAGCGAGAGGCGAGAAAAGGCCCTGGATGCCGCACTCAAGCAGATCGAGAAAAACTACGGCGTCGGCAGCATCATGCGCATGTCCGAGGACCAGGTCGTACGCGTTAAGGGCATATCCACCGGGCCGCTGAGCTTGGACATAGCCTTGGGCGGACAGGGCATTCCATCCGGGCGAATTTGCGAATTGTACGGCCCCGAAGGCTCGGGCAAGACGACGGTCGCACTGCACGTGATCGCCAGCGCGCAAAAGGCCGGCGGTGTTGCGGCCTTCATCGACGCCGAGCATGCCATGGACCCGACCTGGGCCCGCAAACTTGGCGTGGACCTTCAGAGTCTCCTTATAAGCCAGCCGGACACCGGCGAGCAGGCGCTGGAAATATGCGAGATGCTCGTGCGTTCCAACGCCGTGGACATCGTGGTGATCGACTCGGTGGCCGCGCTCATCCCGCGTGCGGAGATCGAGGGTGATATGGGCGATACCCACGTGGGCCTCCAGGCCAGACTGATGAGCCAGGCCATGAGAAAGCTCGTTGGCGCAATAAGCAGGAGTCGCACCAGCGTGATCTTCATCAACCAGATCCGAATGAAGATCGGCGTGATGTTCGGCAACCCGGAGACGACACCGGGAGGCAATGCGCTGAAGTTCTACAGCTCCGTACGCATCGAGGTGCGCCGCGTGACCACCATCAAGGAAGGCGATGTGGCCGTCGGAAACCGCGTCCGCGCCCGCGTCGTCAAGAACAAGATTGCTCCCCCGTTCAGGAAGGCCGAGTTCGACATCGTCTTCGATGGTGGGATCAATATTCTCGGCGACCTGGTGGACTTGGCTGCGGAGGCGGAAATCATCACCAAACAGGGCTCGTGGTACAGCTTCGGCGACACCCGCCTCGGTCAGGGACGCAACAACGCGGTTGCTTTCCTCAAGGACAACGCTGACTTGCAGGAAGAAGTCCGAGTTGGCGTGCTGACGAAACTGGCCCCCCACATGCTGGAGACTCCCCCAAAAGAGCAGGTCGGAGGCGATGAGGCGCCGGCCAAGACAGGGGACGAATAGACAGACGCGGATAAGTGCGGATGAGCACAGTGTGGCCGATGGCTTCAGCCCAAAGAGGAATTCAACGCGGAGATCGCACAGGACGCTGAGAAGATAAGGAGTTCCATCTACTTGTCTTCGCGGTCTCCGCGATGAAGAATGATGCCGCGAGAACAAAATAGGTCGCGTTAGCAGTACAGACGACAGACTCGCATGATTCCTATCCGTGTCTATTCGCGTTCATCCTTGCCCGAGTTTCTTCTATTCGCTTCCTGTGTGCTGTCCGCGCTCTGGGCAACGATAGGCTTCTTGGTGCGGGCTTGAAAAATCCCCCATTTGGGCCTACCATTCAAGTCACATTAAGGAGCCGGACATGGACCTTGAAGTACACAAATCATCGCGCATGCATGGGACCATTCGTATACCGCCCAATAAGAGCCATTCCTTCCGTGCGCTTGTAATGGCTGGGCTGGCCGATGGCACCAGCCGGATCGTCGGACCGGCGGTTTCAAACGACTGGATGCGGGGAATCGAGGCACTCGAAATGCTCGGGGCCAAGGTGGAACCCAAAGCCAACCATGTTTGGGAAGTTACGGGCACGGGCGGCAAGCTCAAGACGCCTGATGACATAATCGATTGCGGTAATAGCGGCATCCTGCTGCGTTTCTTCATGGGCCTGGCCGCGTGCTGCGAAGGCTACACCGTCCTCAGTGGCGATGAGTCTATACGCAATATTCGCGTGTGCCAGCCGTTGATCGACGCGATTAACGGCTTGGGCGCCTGGGCCGTCAGCACCAAGGGCGACGGGCACGCCCCGGTTGTGGTTCGCGGACCCCTCAAGGGCGGGCGGACAGAACTCGACGGTATGGACTCCCAGCCCGTCTCGGCCCTGCTTATCGCGGCCGCCCTGGGCGATGCGCCGACCGACCTCGTCGTGCGGAACCCTGGTGAGAAGCCCTGGATCGGCGTGACCTTGGACTGGCTGGACCGCTGTGGTGTGGAATACAGCAACGAGGATTACTCCCACTACCGCATTCGGGGCAATAGCAGGTGGAAGGGATTCGATGTCCAGGTGCCGCTGGACTGGTCGGCGGCGCTGTACCCGATTGTCGCGGCGGTGCTTAGCGACGACAGTGAAGTCCGCATACCCGGAATGGATTTCCAGGACAGCCAGGGCGACAAGCTTGTGATAAACGTCCTTCGCGAGATGGGCGCGGACATCGAGATTGACGGTGACACGGTTATTGCCCGCTCCAGCAAGCTCAAGGGGTGCGAGATAGACTGCAACGATTTCATAGACCAGTTCATGCTGTTGGCGGTTGTCGGATCGCGAGCTGAGGGCGAGACGGTGCTGACCAACGCTGCGATATGTCGGCAAAAAGAGTGCGATCGAATTACGGAGATATTCCATGCCTTAAAGGCTATGGGTGCCAGTGTGACCGAACGCCCTGACGGCCTGGTTGTTCGTGGTGGCCGACTGCGGGGCGCTCGCCTTAACAGCCGGGCCGATCACCGAATGGTGATGACCCTCGCCGTTGCCGGCCTGGTTGCCGACGGCACGACCGTGATATCAGACGTCCAGTGCGTAAAAAAAACGTTCCCCTCCTTCTTACACGAGATGCAGTCGATCGGCTGCGAGATGGAAAAGACAAACTGATTGGTGGTCGGTAGTCGGTAGTCGGCAATCGGTAGCCGGTGGTCCGCAGGCGGTTTTCACGGTCTGCTCGATTCCGCGAGCACGGCAGTTGGCGGTCGTCAGGGATAATAAGAAAAGGCGGCGTCCGATGTGGACGCCGCCTTTTGTATGGATACAAATATACAGCCTGTCCGTGCCAACTTGTGTTGCTAATGGCCAAGCATTGCGTGGGTATGTCTATTTCGGCATAACCAAGAGCAGGAAGACGAAGCCGAACAGGCCAACTGTCTCGACGATGCCCATCGCAATGATGATGAACACCAAGCCCTTGCCCTCGCCCTCGGATATGGCACGGCAGCCCGCGGCGCCGATGAGACCTTGCGCCCAGGCGCTGAACATTTCAGCCAGGCCACCGGCAATGCCGATGCTCAACAGCGCGCCTGCATTTACAGACAGAAGTTCGGGGTTATACACCGGCCCGGACATGCCGACGAGCATCAGGATAAAGCCGTAGATCGTCTGACTGAGGGGCATGCCGGTAAGGATAATGTAGGAGAAATTAAGGCGCTTGCCAGCCTTGGCCTCCTTGGCCCAGGCGCCTGCTGCGGCCCGGCCTGCGGCGCAGATACCCAGGGCGCTGCCGACGGCTCCCATGCCCAGCGCCAACGCGAGTCCCAATTGTCCAAAGAATGGTGCCATCTCTCAACTCTCCTTGCCTTGCTTTTGCGCAAAAGGTTCATAAGGGTAACCGGCCCACTGCACGCCGGCATTATTTGAAAACTCCAACATATTCAATCGCACGCCATGTGCGAATATCGCGATAACCGCCAGCCCGATGTTCAGTGCGTGTCCGAAGACGATAACTGGCACGCCGACAATCCACAGGAAAGCGTTGTCCTGGGCAACCATGGCACCAAGACCATTGAAGGCTGAGGCGATATAATAGCTCGCCAGTCCCACTGCCATAAGGCGAATGTAGCTCATGGTGTCGCTGAACGTGCCGAGCAGCGGTAAAAGCGAATTGGCAAAGCCGAACAGTACGCGTTTGACTGGCTTTTCGCCAGGGAACGCGAACAACACGGCCAGGGCGTACCCCACGCCAAGCAGACATAGTGACGCGGTTGTCATGGCGGACGAAACGATGAAATAGTCCGGCATGCCCTGTTCGAACAGCAGCCAGATTATCCCCAGCATGCCGACTAGAACCAAGCCCCAGCCGATTTCAGAGAGGGCCTTGCTGCTGGGAAAGAAGCCGATCGCTTGGCGAAGATGCCCGAGTACCAGGTGGATCATGCCCAGCAGGAAGCTGATCTGGATAACGATCGCCCGGGCCTTCTCGGGGTTGGGATCCCACAGAACGCCGACGGAGACCATGGCGCTGCCGACTTTGTCCGACAGACTCGTGCCCTGGGACATTTCGGCCAAGGTCGCATGGTTGCCCGCTTTCATCATGCTGTCCGGCGTTACGCCGAAATAGTTGGCAGTGAGCATGCCCCATATTAGTGTGACGGCCCCGACGACGAGGATGAGGTTAACCTTGTCGTTGCCCGCTATCCTGACGAGTTTTCGACGGAAGATCATAGGCAGCAGCAGGAACAGCAGTCCGTACCCGGCATCGCCGATGAGCATTCCGGCGAATACCGGCAGGGCAACCATGAAGAATGGTGCTAGGTCGAGTTCCTCATAGCCTGGGAAAGTTCCGAGTATGTCGAACAGTCCCTTGATGGGCTTGGCCCAGCGGGGGTAGCGGACGAGGGTGGGGGGTTCGTCTTCCTCGGTTGGCTCGGAGACGGACACGGCTGCGTTTATGCCAGCAGTGTTGAGGCCCGTTTTCAGGGCGTCGGCGGCGTCGGCGGGGCACCAGCCTTGGACGGCGTAGAGTTCGCCTTCGGCCAGGCCGCCTCGCTCGGCGACTATGAACTCGCTCTGGGTGGTGAGGCGGTCGATTTCCGCCTGCATTCCGTCCGCAAAGTGGGCCAGTTCCGCCAAGCGATTTTCGTCGGTTGTGATGGCCTGGTCTATCTCGGCTGCGTCGCTGCGAAGGTCGTTGCGGTCGCGCTGCGGAAATTCGACCGGCTCGGCCGAGTCCGGGAGCGTTGCTTCGCCGTCACGCTGGACGACGCCCACGAGTACGCCTCGGCCGAAGCGGGAAGAGAGGACCTGCACGAAGTCGGCCTGGATTTCCGGCACGTCTGATTCGGGCAGGCTGTGGAAGCTTATTTCCAGCCCGGCATCGCGGATCGCGGCGAACTGGTTCAACCGCACATCGCCCCAGATTTCGAGTTGGTCGATCTGTCGGTGGAGGTTGGCAAGGCGGTTTCGCCGCTCGGCCGCGCCGCGGTGAATCCGCTGGGCTTCCTCGGCGGCCTGGAGCGTGGTCAGGTCGGTCGGCTTTGTCCCGGTGGGCTTAACTTCGGCAAGTAGTTGCTGAGCCCTTCGCAGGCGGTCGATGGCCGCCACGGTTTCTTCGTGGGCGATAGCCTTGGTTGCATCGACGGGCGTCAGGTGTACAACGCCGAGTGTTCGCAGGGCTTCCAGGAGCTTGGTGCGTTCCTGACGCCTGGCCACCACGTATGTTTTGAGCATCCTGGCGATCATTTGCCTTCGGCTCCCTCTTCCATCTTGGGCTGTGTATCTTGGTCGAGGCGGTCGAAATCGGTCGACCTCCCGGCGATTTTTGCCTTGGCGATCTTGCCGCGTCCGACCGCGGCGGTCATTTCGTCGCCGAGCTTGATGCGGATGACTCGGATGATCTCGCGTCCCTCGGGGATTTTGACTTTTTCGAAGAGGTTCACTCGCTGGATGATCTTGGTCAGTTCGCGGTCCAGCAGGCGGAACTGTTCGTCGATGACGTCTCTCTCGGCCGAGCGACGGTTTATTTCCTTGAGGTCTGCAATGGCGGTGTCCACCCAGGCGGGTGTGGCGAACAGGCTGTAGTCCGGCTCGGGGAAGGTGGCGTCCTTGTAGATCGGAATGCTGACGCCGGCGATGTTGGTTCGCGTGGTGGCGACCTCCATGGGCTTGGCCAGGGCCTGGATGTCCACTCCCGCGAGGTTCGCCATGACAGGCCTGTAGGGGTCGAGT
>Ga0307990_1004461_pt1 | contig 10297 bp, 5 predicted proteins | sample EllFjometagen129_FD_203168 | JGI IMG/M metagenome (GOLD analysis project Ga0307990, IMG submission 203168) | Marine microbial communities from Ellis Fjord, Antarctic Ocean - #129 | ecosystem: Environmental > Aquatic > Marine > Unclassified | place: Southern Ocean | collected 2014-10-08
TGTAGCGTGGCTACAGCTTGAGCACGTACGCCTCTTTCGTGCCAGTGCGTTAGCTGGACCAAGTGAGTGGCTCCGTTGTGAGGGAGACCTCATGGGCCCGTCACACACGAAGACGCCATGAACTCTAGGGAGAAATGACGCCATGCAACTAGAGTGGACCATGTCGCAAGCTCGTCTCTACCAGCTGTACGCCACCGGATTGCACGCAAGGGACTATCCAACGGGTGCTGCGGGAATCGTTGCCTGAGTTGAAGGTCTTCACTCCAACTGCCGATTTATGCTGCAATCTTCTCCATCGATTCTGTCTGCTATGTGACTTGATGGCGAATCGCTTGGTTATCTCATTACCGATATTCTCCGTTCTGTAATTGGGTTGAACGTTTTCTCGTGTTGATTTTTCTGTCCAGTAGTGCTATGGTAATTTTGTTTTCGTCTTAGGACAGAGCGGAAAGAAAAGGGGAAGGCGACGATGAAGATGGTGACCCTTAAACAAGGAGGCTGGTCGCGGCGAGCAAAAGCTGTGTGGCTCGTTCTTTTCTTAGTCGCTCTCTCAACTATGCTCGGTGGCTGTTCTAATCGAAATCATTCTCCAGTAGCGGTAATCTCAGCGACTCCTATGTCCGGGGAGGTACCGCTAGAAGTAACTCTCGATGCTTCGCAGTCGTACGATCCTGATGGCGATGAGATCAGCTATAAATGGGACTTTGGGGATGGGAAACTTGGAAAGGGGCAAACCCTTACCCATACTTTCACTTCCTATGGGAACCATATCGTGCAATTGACAGTTGCGGATACCAAGGAAGCAAAAGGCGTATCGTCCATAACCATTATTGTAACGCTCGAAACTGCCAGTGATACCATCGGAATGTCTGGGGGAATGGTCAATACCAGCCAGGGCAGTTCGGTTACGGTTCCAGCAAGTACCTTGGCAGACGGTTCAGTAGTATCGATTAGTGAGCTTGTTGAACCTGTCGTGAAATTCCAACCTGCTGTAGAAGCATTAGGAAATGGTATTTTAATTACCTTATTGAGCAGTAGTATCAATACCATCGCTCTGAAAAGTCAATCTTTGCAGGAAAGAACACCCGGAATGATCACTATACGAGTTCCGCTTCCTAGTAATATGCAGGTACCTTCTCCTGATGTAATAAGGGGGTTCTTTCTTCAATTTACGGCTGGGGATAAATCTACTCAAATGGTTGTAGGAATGGACCGAGAGGGGGATGTTGCCAAAGTTTCTATTCCGGTCAAGTTAATCACAGAATTCGCGGGCGGAGCTTTATCCAACACCCCTCATAGGGGCATAACTTCTAGTGTTCTATGCTCGCTGCCAGGCACTATTAGGGCTATAGCTTCCTATGGTTCATATTGGTTCTCACGTATTAGTGTAAGAATGTTTGCAAAGAGAGCCGGACATATACCGCCAGTCTTATATCGTGCGGAGTCCTCCTCGCATTTTGTTCCGGTTGGTCTTATTCCTAGTCTTAACGAAAATCATACAAGTTGTGTATCCCAAGACTCAAGTATTGTCCCAATCATTCTAATTCATGGATATAGAATTTTGGCAGCTGATGAAGTAGCTATCACGGCTTTGTCGTCTGGTACATCTCCCGGTTATGAAGCCTACGCTCAGACAAGCTGGAATAATTTCATTGATCACTTTTATGAACACTGCCGTGCCGATTTGAAGAAAAAGCTGCCTGCTGGCTACAACTTCAAGCTTTATGTATACCGTTGGGATACGGATGAGGGATTCGACAAAGCTGGGACTGGCCTTGCAAGATTGATTAGTGATTGCTTTGGGGACAGACCATTCATCTTAATTGGCCATTCGGCTGGAGGGATTGTCGCTAGGGCTTGCGTTGAGCACAATCAGGCGCTGGTAAACAATTTTCCCGGAATTATCACTTTAGCTTCGCCTCACTGGGGAGTGCCGGGGGCAAGTTTATTCCTGGATCAAAGCGCTAGGGATCTCGAAGATGTGGTAGGAAATTCTTGGCTGAAAGAATTAAATGAGAATGCGAAATATACTGGCAAGCTTATTACCTATGGTGGTTTCATTTCCTTGGGGGATTTTATTACCAATCCTCGGCATCGTGATTGGAAACTCGAAATGGGTTTCTTAATATTAGAACCAGCATCCAACGACGGCGTTGTCCCTCTTTATAGTGCTTTAGCAGAGGGCTATAACGTTAGGGAAAGACACGATCCCTACGAAGATTACGATCATGGTGAAATGCTCAATGGGAAAAGTGGGGGATCACGTCTCTTCAAATCAATCTGTAACGATCTGCAAGAGCTTGCTGGAGAGCTCGCGTTACCTGTAATGGATAGTCCGCCCGACGATGTAGATATCACTGTTACCAGTGTTAATCAGCTTGATCTCACTGTGAGTTCTGTCAATTTGTCTACAGCCTCTGCTAATCCAGGTGACAATCTATCGGTTGCCTTTACCGTGCAAAACAGAGGTGACCCGATATCAGGAGAGTTCAAGAATAGGGTATTTCTCTCCACAACGCGATATGGCGGCCAAGGAGGGCAGAGGATTGCATTAGGTACTTTTCGTATGTCGCTTGATGGATCTAATTCTAAGACTCAGACAGTGAATATCTTTATTCCCCAAGTATCAGCGGGCACTTGGTATGTCGCTGTCTACACTGACTATAATGGAATAATCGACGAAACTGACGAAAATAACAATATCAACAGCGCTGAGATAGCGATAGGTAAATCGGAGGATCACCCACCTGTACTCAAAATCATTAGCCCTGCTGATGGAGCGGAGTTTACAGAAGGTGACCCGATCACTTTCCAAAGTAGTGCCATTGATCCAGAGGATGGATCTCTAACTGGCTCCGCTTTGGTCTGGACTTCCAGTATTGATGGTCAAGTTGGCACTGATGAGTCTTTTACTAGAAGCGATCTTTCAGTGGGTACCCATACTATCACCCTGACAGCAACTGACTCAGATGGCAATTCTTCCTCAGCTTCAATTAATATAACTGTTAGTAGCGTAGGGTCAGTTCCTCCTTCACCAGGGCCAAGCGAAGGTAAGATTGCTTTCGTGTCAAATCGTGATGGTCGGGCGGAAATCTATGTGATGAATGCCGACGGGAGCAATGTGCGAAGGCTTACCTATACCCCTGGGGGCTTGGCATCACAGGCACCTACTTGGTCACCTGATGGCCGAAAAATCGCTTTCATAAGCGGCGGAGATTGGGATGGAGATGGGCACATAGGTTTAGGCCTTTGTGTAATGGATAGTGATGCGGGAAACGTGCGAGAGATCAGACTAAACATTAATCTTCCTATAGGATACATAAATAATCTTGCTTGGTCACCGGATGGCACGCGATTTGCTTTTGTAGGTCCTGATCCAACGCACACCAATTTCGATGTCTATACGATGAGTATTGATGGTTCAGATGTGAGAAAGCTTACCACCGATAGCAAGTCTGCTTGGACTCCTTCATGGTCGCCTGATAGCAAATATATTGCCTTTTCATCAACTCATGATCCGACTGATTTGAGGGATATTTACATCATGAACGCTGATGGAAGCAATCAGCAATGGCTTTCCAACGCTCCACCTTTCTCTAGCGAACCTGCTTGGTCACCAGACGGAACTAGACTCGCCTGTCAGGCTGATTATAACGACATCTGGGTTATGAATAGTGACGGTAGTAATCAGATTAAGTTAACGAACGACCCTACTGGTGATTATAACTGCCATCCGTCTTGGTCACGTGACGGCACAACAATTGCTTTTGTGTCAAATCGGGATGGTAATCGGGAGATTTACATAGCCAACGTTGACGGCAGCGGTGAAACCAGATTGACGAACGATAACGCCAATGACTGGGATCCCGCTTGGTCACCCTCCTTGCCTACTGCCAGTAACTCTTCTCTCAAGAGTGAGGGCAAGATTGCTTTTGCGTCAGGGCGGGATTCTCAGGGGGGAATCTACGTGATGAATCCTGATGGAAGTAACGTCCAAAGACTCAGCCATGGTGGTCAGGATCCCGCTTGGGCACCTGACGGCACGAGGATTGCGTTCACTACAGCAGGTGCGGCATCACTAGGGGCAATCTATGTGATGAATAGTGATGGGAGCAACGTGCGCAAACTAATCAATGAGGTTCATGGGATTCAGGGGATTGCATGGTCTCGGAATGGCGCCAAGATCGCTTTTGCATCATCACCATCGCAATTAGGTAGCCCTGAAATCTACGTGATGGATGCTGATGGAACAAATATGCATAATATCACAAATTATTGGGCTTCTGACGCGTCCCCAACATGGTCACCCGATGGCACAAAGATTGCCTTTGAGTCCTACCGAGGCGGTGACTACGATATCTATGTGCTGGACACTGATGGAGGGAATCTGCAAAGGCTTACTTTTGCTCCTTATAACGTTTCTGCCGCGAGAGACCCTGCTTGGTCGTCCGACGGCAACAAAATCGCCCTCAGTATCGGTTTCAATATCTTTGTAATGGATACTAACGGGGGCAACCTTCGACAACTGACAAACAGCGGTATGGATAACAGTCCTACTTGGTCGCCTGACGGCACAAGAATTGCTTTCGTATCTTGGCGTGACGGTAATCAAGAAATCTACGTCATGAATGCTGATGGATCTCATCAAGATAACATCACCAACAATCCTGCCGAGGACTGGGATCCTGCTTGGTCGCCAGCTCTGCCTACTGTCAGTAACTCTACTCTCAAGAGTGGTGGTGAAGAGCTTGCGTTACCTGATTTTACTGTGAGCTCCGTCAAGCTGTCTACATCCTTTACTAATCCAGGCGACAATGTATCGGTTACCCTCACTGTGCAAAACAACGGCGCCCCGATATCTGGAGAGTTTGATAACAGGGTATTTCTCACCCCCGTAACGAGATACGGCGTGGGGCAAGAGATCGCATTAGGTACCTTTCCCATGTCGCTTAGTGGGTTTAATTCTAAGACTCAGACAGTGAATATCGTTATCCCTCGGGCAACGGGAATGGGCAGTTGGTATGTCGTTGTCTACACTGACTGCGGTGAGACAATCGACGAAGCTAACGAGAACAACAACACCAACAGCGCTAAGATATCAATCGGAGTTCAGGGTGGACCGATACTTCCTAATGAGCCACCTTCGGTAACGATCATCTTTCCTCAAGACGGCTCAAGTTTTGCTGAAGGGGACGTAATCACTTTCCAGGGACAAGCCACCGATCCAGAAGGTGGTGCTCTAGCTGGGGATACACTGCTTTGGTACGCCGAGCCAGTGGGAGACGAACCACCAAGTGTGCTTGGAACCGGAGAGAGCCTGTCCATTAGTTGGCTTCCGGCAGGGAACTACCGTGTTGCTTTAACGGCGACTGACTCAGGTGGTAATTCTTCCTCAGCTTCAATCAACATGACCGTTGATAATGCAGGGCCAACTCCTCCTCCACCAGGACCAAGTGAGGGCAAGATCGCCTTTAGATCATATCGGGATTCTGGGATGGAAATCTATGTGATGAACCCTGACGGAAGTAGCGTGCAGAAGCTCACCAACAAGCCTGGCAGGGGCATCACTCCTGCCTGGTCACCTGATGGGACGAAGATTGCCTTTGCATCTGATCGTTATGGTAACTGGGATATCTATGTGATGAACCCTGACGGAAGTAACGTGCAAAGACTCACCAACACTCCTGCCGATGAGTCGGAACCCGCTTGGTCACCTGATGGGACGAAGATCGCTTTTAGATTTGATCGTGATGGTAACTGGGACATCTACGCGATGAATGCGGATGGGAGCAACGTGCAAAGACTCACCGACAATCCTGCCAATGACTGGCACCCTGCCTGGTCACCTGATGGGACGAAGATTGCCTTTGCATCTGATGCATTTGATCGTGCTGGTAACTGGGATATCTATGTGATGAATGCGGATGGGAGCAACGTGCAAAGACTAACCGACAATCCTGTCGATGACTGGGACCCTGCCTGGTCACCTGATGGGACGAAGATTGCCTTTGCATCTGACCACTTGGCTATGGATACTGACATCTTCCTGATGAATGCGGATGGAAGCAACCAGCATAATATCACCCAGGATCCTGATAGAGGGGACTGGGAACCTACCTGGTCGCCTGATGGAAAGAAGATCGCCTTTGCATCTGAACGCTGGGGTGAGTTTTGTGAGATCTACGTGATGGACGCAGATGGGAGCAACCAACATACTATCACCGACAATCCTAACGATGACTGTCAACCCGCTTGGTCGCCAGCCCTGCCGGCTACCACGGAAGGGAGGTGAGGGATTCTGATAGGACTTAGCATGACATGAAATCCGTAGGAAATCAGACAGCATAGCCGCTGATGACTATACGGTCGGTTCCCTAGGATGAGGTGGTTCCTATGGTGCATTTACATCGACTCTTAGAGAGTCTCTGAGCAATGAGGAAATAGAAAGGAGGACTTAAGCATGACGAAGAGAACACCTGTAGCAGTACTGCTACTCCCGCTTGTAACTCTTAGCATTTACTGGCTGTACTGGCTGGTGCAGACGAAGACGGAGATGAATAGCTCCGGTGCGGACATACCGACCGCGTGGCTGCTAGTTATACCTTTTGCTGGTTTCTGGTGGGAGTGGAAGTTTGGTGAGGGTGTAGACAGAGTGACTCACGGTCGTATGAGTGCAGGAGTTGCGTTCCTATTGCTATTTTTCCTCGGGAATATCGGTGCGATGATTATCCAGAGCGAGCTGAATAAAGTGGCCACATAGTAACCTTCTGATCTAGTCACCTTGCATCGTTTCGATAGCAACTGACTGATGCAAAAGAAAGGCGGAGATGGTGCTTGGTTTAGTCCCTGATGCACCTCTTGGCTGTTTGGTTGTCCACAGTGTGCGATCGGTCTTGCTGAACCAGTTTGCAGATTACACAGCCGGCGGCTGCTCCGCCGAATGTACTATGGGGAGGAACTTGCCGACATAAGCAAATCACTCCAAGGTGCTGGAAGCGGGGATCTGCTTCACCGTCCGGTACTCGTCATGGCTGCACGGGTCAAACAAGAACAGATTGATTCGCTAACACCTCCCAAGCCCCCTCGTGCTGAGTACTGTTGCTAGAGAGGAAACCGTGCTCATCATGGCTGGCTCAATCAGCGACCGAGGAAGGCACTTAGATTCCGACTTCAGCACAAATCACTACCAAGGCACCATCGACAATTGCGTCTACCTCTTTGTAGAGCAGTCAGGTCAAGGACTGAATACGAAAAGCTTACAGTTTATTCTTGATCTTAAGCAGTGTATCATGAATACTGAATAGTACTAGCATGAGTTCGCACCACACCCGAACGAGAATAGGACCTAAGAGGAGCAACAGTATGCCCATGAAGACGATACTGCCGCCGCCACCATAAGGTGTGTTAATGCCGCTTACAATTTGTATGATGCCTGCAATTACAGAGACAACAACACCAATCCAAAAGAGAATCTGAATAATAATTGGGGTCACCATTTTCTTGAACTTCAGGAAATCTTCCACCTTTTCCTCCTATCACACCATTTCGATATCGCCAGGATCAGCAAAGCATAGGTTGTTTACCTGCCAACGTTTGATGGCACACCATCCCCAAGGGGTGTATATGCCAATTGTAATAAGGCTTAGAAGAAGAATCTTCAACCAGAGGACGAATATTCCGAGACCGCTGCCTTTGAACACCAGCTGTTTGCCGTCAATGCGCGTATTCCTCGCGACCCATCGCTGTTGTGCCGCGTACGCTACAGGCCAAAGGAAACCTATTGTAATGCCGGTGAGCACTGCTGTCCAGATACTGAGCCAGAGATAGCTCAAGCCTTTACCCTCAAACTCGAATTTCCCGTGTGCCGTTATTCCTCCTTTATTCTCTTTTAGGTGCTTTCATAAGGGGATTTAGTGCTCTTTACCAGCCTCTCAAGAATCCCCGCCACTCACTCTTTGATATGTACGCACACCTCTCTCATCAGGATAAGTTAAAATCAGCTGGTCTTGAGAAAGAGAAAACGTGCAGACATACGAACCTAATACAACTCCAAAGTCAAGTTTTATATGACTATCATCAACAAACTTGTACTCTCCGGTCGATGAAGTATTACCCCAATAAAAGTGTGTTGCAAGCAGTGTTCCATCCTTAAAAAACTCCAAAGTACCTAACGTACTAAATCCCTCTAAGAGTGTAGTGTCTTCCCATTTGCCGATTATGTGGCTCTCTGGATGCGCATAAGTACTAGTAGGAGCTGGCTCTTCAGCCATCCTTCGATATGTACGGACACCTCTCTCATCAGGATAGGTTAACATAAGCTTATCTTCAGAAAGACAAAACGTACAAACATGCAAACCCAATACAACCCCAAAGTCAAGTTTTATATGACTATCATCAACAAACTTGTACTCTCCGGTCGATGAAGTATTACCCCAATAAAAGTGTGTTGCAAGCAGTGTTCCATCCTTAAAAAACTCCAAAGTACCTAACGTACTAAATCCCTCCAAGAGTGTAGTGTCTTCCCATTTGCCGATTATGATGTTCTGTGACCCACTGCGGCTTGGCTCTTTAGCCAGCTTTGCAGTGGCACGCTCACCAATGGCATAGAGGCAACCATTGCCAGATCCCACGTAGATGATCCCATCCTTTGCGATGGCTGGGGAAGACAACACCGAGTCACCGGTTTCGAACTTCCACTTCAACGTTCCATCATCGTTAATCGCATAGAGATATCCATCTTCTGAACCCACGTACACGGTCCCATCCTTTGCGATAGCAGGGGAAGAGGATACATAGGCACCAGTTTCAAACTTCCACTTCAGCGTTCCATCAGGACTAATGGCATAGAGATATCCATCGTCCGAGCCTACGTAGATAGTTCCATTTGTTGCGATGGCAGGAGAAGAGACCACATAGGCACCAGTTTCGAACTTCCACTTCAGGATTCCATCAGGATTAATGGCATAGAGATATCCATCGGTCGAGCCTACGTAGATAGTTCCATTTGTTGCGATGGCAGGAGAAGAGAATACTTGGGCACCAGTCCCAAACTTCCACTTCAGCACGCCGTTAGGTTTAAGTGAGTAGAGATAACTATCCCAAGACCCCACGTACACGGTTCCATCCTTCCCAACGGTAGGGGAAGACTCCATCCACTCATCCGTTTCGAATTTCCACTTCAGCGCCCCGTTAGCGTTAAGTGAATAGAGATGACTATCCCTAGACCCCACGTAGATGATCCCATCTTTTGCGACGGCAGGGGAGGACCCTACCCAGTCATTCGTTTCGAACTTCCACTTCAGGGTTCCATCAGGATTAATGGCATAGAGACACCCATCTTGGGAACCCACGTAAACAGTCCCATCTTTTCCGATGGCAGGAGAAGAGAATACTTGGGCACCAGTCCCAAATTTCCACTTGAGCGTTCCACCGGGATTAATTGCATAAAGATACCCATCGTCCGAGCCGACGTAAACAGTTCCATCTTTTGCGACGGCGGGAGAAGAATTCACTGAGTCTCCTGTTTCGAACTTCCACTCGAGTGTGCTGGTTTGTGCACCTGCATAGGGACTCCTCCCGGTATGTTGCAGATCACAATGGAACATTGGCCAAGGGGAAACAGACGATGGTCCTTGGCCAGTTCTTCCGCATCCGAAGAGAAGACCTGCTAAGATGACAATTACCGCATAACGGAGAAATATTCTCCTTTCCATTTTCATCATCTCCGAGAACCATTATAGCCAATTTCTTTCTCATGGGAAGAGCAGAGGCTCCCCTCTACGCAAGATAAGTGAGTTAGGCTTTCGGGATGCAACCCTCCGAATCTCAGCTTCTACAGTCATAACCTTGAAGTGCAGTTCTAAAGGGCCTTACAGAACCAGGCAATAAGCCTTGGTATCATGACGACCTCGTTTCCTCATTTTCGGCAGCGGCGAAGTTGTGGAAGCTTGACTACGTGTGGGAAGTGTATAAGCCCGTAGCAAAGCGGCGATTTGGCTACTATGTCCTCCCTATCTTCTGCGGCGACAGGTTTGTCGGGCGATTTGATGGGCGCTACCTGCGGGAGGAGAGGACGCTTCGGGTGCTATCCTATCGTGAGGAGCCAGGTGGCCTTTCGTTGTCACATCCCACGATCCATGACGGATTCCAGCGCTTCCTCGCATATCTCGACGGAGAACGAGTTGTTCTTCCTACCGGCGAGATCTGGGAGAGAGAATAGCTTGACGATTAGCCTATATCTACCTTGATCTTCCACGCAGTTGACCGCAGCCGGCACTGATCTTCACTCCTCTTCCCA
>Ga0307990_1004462_pt1 | contig 10297 bp, 6 predicted proteins | sample EllFjometagen129_FD_203168 | JGI IMG/M metagenome (GOLD analysis project Ga0307990, IMG submission 203168) | Marine microbial communities from Ellis Fjord, Antarctic Ocean - #129 | ecosystem: Environmental > Aquatic > Marine > Unclassified | place: Southern Ocean | collected 2014-10-08
TCGCGGCCAGAAAAATTTGGAGGAGCAGACGCTAGACTGGCTGGATGGATACAAGGGATCAAAACCGGTACGCATAGGAAATGCGGCCAGCATTCAGAAACAGAATGACATCTACGGGGTTCTGCTGGATGCCATATACCGCTTCATCCAGACTTTTAAAAGTGATGTCACCACCATTGAGCGGCTCTGGACAATTACGCGTTCACTGGTACGCACTGTTGAAAGCAGCTGGCGCGAACCGGATATGGGAATATGGGAGTTCCGCGGTAATACAGCTCACTTCGTCTACTCAAAAGTTTTGTGCTGGGTGGCGCTTGACCGAGGTATTCACATTGCAGAGGAACTGCAGTGCATCGATCGCTACCGCGAGTGGATCACTCTTCGTGATGAGATCAGAGAAGATATCATGCGGCATGGGTGGAATGAGAAGATCGGAGCCTTCACCCAATCATACGGCAGTGAAGCTCTAGATGCAGCGAACCTGCTGATAGCAGACTATGGATTCATTGAACTTGATGATCCCAAATATATATCAACTGTAAAAGTCACACAAAAAGAACTTTGCCGTGATGGTCTGATGTACCGCTATAAGAACAAAGACGACTTCGGCCTTCCGAAGTCCAGCTTTACCGTCTGCTCATTCTGGATGGTTAAAGCGTTATGGAATATAGGCCAGCGTAAAGAGGCTCGCCGCATGTTCAGCAAGTTGCTTGGTTTCCGCAACCAGCTTGGCCTCCTGAGTGAAGATATCGATTTCGAAACAAAAGAGTTGCTGGGTAACTTCCCGCAGGGATATTCGCATCTGGCGCTCATCGACTGTGCATTGAGTCTCTGTGAAGGAGATTTTGGAGAAGAGTCACAGCTGGTTGATCTAATCCAGAATCTGGAAAGAGTTGAGGAATAAAAAATGGCACGAACTATAATCATATCTAACCGTCTACCGGTCTCCATCACTATCGGTGACGATAAAAAGATTTCGGTCAGCGAAAGTATCGGAGGGCTTGCCACAGGACTTAAATCTGTTCATGCAGATGAGAACAGCCTGTGGATCGGCTGGAGCGCCATAGAGTTCAGTGATGTTTCTCCTGAAGATAGAGAGCAGATAAACCAAACTCTTCTAAAACAATACCGATGCCTGCCAGTTCATTTGGATCAGAATGAAATTGATAATTTTTATTACGGCTACTGCAACAAAACCATCTGGCCGCTTTTTCACTATTTTCCCAATATGACAACATGGGAGCACAAACACTGGGAGGTCTACTGCAAGGTTAACCGTAAGTTTTACGAAGCCGTAGCGGACCAGCTCTCCGATGACGACACTATCTGGGTGCATGACTACCAACTCATGCTTCTGCCAAAGATGATCCGAGATAGCCATCCGAATGTGAAAATCGGCTTCTTCCTTCATATACCCTTTCCTTCATATGAGATGTTCCGGCTTCTCCCCATGCGGGAGGAGATTCTTAATGGAATCCTAGGTGCTGACCTGATCGGGTTTCATACATACGACTACGTACGTCATTTTTTCAGCAGTGCCCGACGTCTGCTAGGATATGAAAATGCATTCGGTAAAATCAATCTGGGCAACAGACTCTCCAAAGTGGATGCATTCCCGATGGGAATTGACTACGAACGCTACAATAAGTCCGGGAGCGATGTAAATATCAAAGAGGGCACACATAAACTACTGGAGGAAACCAGTGGAAAGCAAGTGGTACTCTCTGTTGATCGCCTTGACTACACAAAGGGTATTCCGGAAAGAATTCGCGCTTTTTCCCGCTTTTTAGAGTTAAATCCGGATTACGCTGAAAAGGTCCACCTGATTATCATTGCAGCTCCCTCACGTACAGCACTCAACTCCTACAACGATCTTAAGCGTGAGGTTGAAGAGCTAGTCAGTGAAGTCAACGGCAAACATGGAAAAATCGGGTGGATGCCTGTCTGGTTCTTCTATCAAAAATTTACTTTCAGTGAGCTGGCCGCACTCTATCGCGGATCTGATGTGATGCTGGTCACCCCCTTACGTGATGGCATGAATCTGGTAGTTAAAGAGTATATTGCATGCCGCAAGGATCATCGCGGTGTTGTTGTGCTCAGCGAAACTGCTGGTGCCAGTTCCGAGTTAAGTGAAACGATATCTGTTAACCCCAATGATATCAATGCGATAGCCGCAGCCATTAAAGAAGCGTTGGAGATGCCGGTCAACCAGCAGATTCACCGCAATAAAATTATGCACGAACGACTTAAACGCTACACCGTTAAATATTGGGCTGAGGACTTTCTTCAGAAATTGGATGAAAACGTGTTTGGTTCTTTGCACTCAGAATCTATCTGGATACAAGCAAAAGACCGCAAGTCAATTGTTGAAAAATACAGAGCCGCAAAAAAAAGACTTTTGATCTTTGATTATGACGGCACCCTCACCCCTCTACGTCAGCTGCCCGGCCAAGCCAAACCGACAACTGATTTGCTACAATTACTACGCAACTTAGCCGAAGACCCTAAAACCACACTTCTTATCTGTAGTGGTAGAACTAAAGAGGATATGAACAGCTGGTTCGGAGACCTGCCCGTTGACCTCTCCGCTGAACATGGAATCTGGATTCGCCCATCAGGACAAGAGTGGGAACAGCATATGATTCTTAACGCTGAATGGAAAGAACAGATCAGACCGGTGATTGAATCATACGTTGACCGCACTCCAAAATCATTCATTGAAGAAAAAACGCTCGGCCTGGCCTGGCACTACCGGCAGTGCGAACCTGACCAAGCTAACGTACGACTTAATGAACTGCGCGACACCCTGATGGAGTACATCCAGAATGAGAACCTCTGTCTTCTGGATGGCAACAAAGTTCTTGAGGTACGCGATGTCAATGCCAGTAAAGGTAACATTGTTAATCTATGGTTGCAAAAAGACGAATGGGATTTTATTGTCTGCGTCGGAGATGACGTTACCGACGAAGAGATGTTCAGTGTTATGCCGGAAGGAGCATTCTCCATTAAAGTGGGAACCGATTCATCTGCTGCCTCCTATCATGTAAAAGACTGCAACGCAATTATCGACCTACTGAGCAGCTTCTGACGCAGGTGTCCCGTCTTCGTCCCGCCGTGGCAAGCAGAAGTCCCGTCTTCGTCCCGCAAGCGGAACTACGCCGTGGCAAGCAGGAGTCAGGAAAGCGTAATTGGACATAGCTCCATCGACAAGCCATACTTCCTATCATTCCTATCACTCCCATCTCGCATTCCTCCCATTCCTTCCATCTCGCATTTTAGAACTTTAGAATTTTTTCATTTTTTTTAACTTGTCTGTTGCATCTTTTTCAAGATTGAGGTATTGTAGTACCTGATTCACACAATAAGAATTTTGGAGAATTACAGATGACCGGAATAGTAAATGTCAGTGAAGCAGCCTCGATTGCCTTCCACACCGCATTTCATCTAGCAACCAGTGGCGACAAACTTGTACACAAGCAGGAGCTGGCGGAAAAACTTAGAGTTTCACAGGAGCACCTGGCAAAGATTATACAGCGCATGACTCGTGCCGGGATACTGCAGACAGTACGTGGACCCAAAGGTGGATGCAGACTTACAGAGGGAGCTCTGGAGATGACACTTCTGAATGTATTTGAAGCTGTTGAGGGTCCCTATCAGCAACTGGGTTGCCTGTTGAAAAAGAAGATCTGCCAAGGCGAATGCTGTCTTCTGGGAGGATTGTTGCAGAAAATAAGTCGCGAGGTTTACGAACAGCTGAAAAGCACAACTTTGAATGATGTTGCTCTGAAATTGATAATGGATAATTGAAGAAAATTATGATTATTCCTACTTTTGTGTGGGTAATACTTCCGAGGTCCCGTCTTCGCCCCGCAAGCGGGGCTACGCCGTGGCAAGCAAGGGCCTCGGCTACAGTAAAACCTTTTCAACGGGAGAATTTATGAAACGTAAGATTATTGAGATAGACCGCGAAAAATGCAATGGATGTGGACAGTGTGTAGAGGCCTGCCATGAAGGAGCCATACAGATGGTCGATGGCAAAGCAAAATTGGTCAGCGACATTTACTGCGATGGTCTTGGTGACTGTATCGGCGAGTGCCCGGTCGATGCTATAAAGATTATTGAGCGCGAAGCGGGAGCCTTTGACGAAACTGCTGTTGCAGAAAAGATGGCAACAAAACAGAGCAGCAACGTTTCCCCTAGCGGATGTCCGGGAATGAAAAGTTTTTCATTTAATAAGGATGCCCCAAAAACAGATGCTCAGCCAGCTGCAGGTGGTGTCTCAGCCCTGACCCAGTGGCCCGTGCAGCTGCAATTGGTTCCGGTGCAGGCCCCCTTCTGGCAGAACTCCGATCTGCTGATTGCGGCTGACTGCGTGGCCGTAGCCTATCCAGACCTGCATTCAAAATTGATCAAGGGACGTAGTCTGGCCATTGCATGTCCAAAGCTCGATGATACCTCAACTTATGTGGAGAAGCTGACCTCAATCTTCAAGGAAAATGAGATCAAGAGCATTACAGTTGCTCGTATGACAGTCCCCTGCTGCTCACGCATATCCGCTTTTGTTGAAGCGGCTCTTAATACTTGCGGCAAGAATATTCCCTGCAATATCATCACTATTAACCTCGATGGGACAATACAAGATGATCGAGATGCATAGCGTGGAAGAACCGCAATACGAACTTCCAACATCGAACGCTGAACGCCGAACATCGAATATGAGGTAGCGCTTCGCGCGGTTTTAATAAAATTAATGAATATTGAAAACAAAAATTAACCAAACAACAAAAAGGAGGCAAACAATGTTTTGCTATCAATGTCAAGAAGCTGCGAAGAATGAAGGCTGTACCCTGCGTGGTATGTGCGGAAAAACTGAAGAAACCGCGAATCTGCAGGATTTGCTCCTCTATCTGCTAAAAGGGATTGCAATCCGTGCAGAAAAAGCAGACCCCGTTAATGCAAAGGCCGGCCGATTCATCATGGAAGCGCTCTTTGCAACCATTACCAACGCCAACTTTGACAACGATCGGTTTGTCGCGTTTATTCGCGAAGCGATAAAAGTTCGGGATGCCCTGCCGCTGGAAACCTCGGAAAACGTACATGATGCCGCCGTGTGGACTGCGGACACGTTGGAAGCATTTCAGGAGAAAGCAAAAACAGTCGGCGTACTCGCAACTGAAAACGAAGATGTCCGTTCACTTCGCGAACTGATTATCTACGGGCTGAAAGGTCTGGCTGCCTACACCGAACATGCCGCTGTTCTCGGGGTTGAAGACAACGGACTCTACGCCTTCGCAATGGAAGCATTGGCATCCACCACACGGGATCTGACGGTTGATGAGCTGGTTGCGTTGACCCTTAAAACCGGCGAAATGGGTGTGGCCGCCATGGCTATTCTCGATAAAGCCAACACCGAAACATACGGCAACCCCGAAATCACCCAAGTGGACATTGGCGTTGGCGCCAACCCGGGAATCCTGATTTCCGGCCATGACCTGAAGGACATGGAAGAGCTGCTTGAGCAGACTCAGGGAACGGGCGTCGATGTCTACACCCACGGCGAAATGCTGCCGGCGAACTATTATCCTGCGTTTAAAAAGTACGACCACTTCCACGGAAACTATGGCAATGCCTGGTGGAAACAGGGCAGCGAGTTCGATACCTTCAACGGACCGATCCTGATGACCACCAACTGCATTACCCCGGTGAAGGATGCATATAAGGACCGTATCTTCACCACCAACACCGTGGGCTATCCCGACGTTGCACACATTCCTGACCGCCCGGAATCCGGTAAAAAAGATTTCTCGGCAATTATTGAACTGGCCAAAACCTGTGCGGCTCCAGTTGAGATTGAAACAGGCACCATTACCGGAGGCTTTGCTCATCATCAGGTGATGCAGTTGGCCGACAAGGTGGTGGATGCGGTGAAAACCGGTGCGATCAAGCGCTTCATTGTAATGGCCGGCTGCGACGGTCGTCACAAAACACGTGACTACTATAAGGACGTTGCTGAAAACCTTCCGAAGGATACCGTTATTATGACTGCCGGCTGTGCAAAATATCGCTACAACAAGCTGGAGCTCGGCGACATTGGCGGAATACCGCGGGTGCTCGATGCCGGACAATGCAACGACTCCTATTCGCTGGTAGTGATTGCCATGAAGCTGCAGGAAGTTTTCGGGCTGGACGATATTAACGACCTGCCGATCTCCTACGACATTGCCTGGTATGAACAGAAAGCGGTTATCGTGCTGCTGGCACTGCTCTTCCTCGGCGTCAAAGGCATTCGCCTTGGACCGACGCTGCCTGCCTTCCTTTCGGCTAATGTTGTTAAGGTGCTCGTTGATAATTTCGATATTAAACCCATTGGCGAAGTTGCAGACGACATCGCAGCTATGATGGAAGGGAAATAATATCCAATATCCAACAAAAAATTTCCAATTTCCAAGTTGAAAAAGAGTAATGAATCATATTTAAGTTAATTTGATTTTACAGACAAAACAAAATAAACAACACAAACAAGTAATGATATATATAGCCCCATGGCCCGAGAGGACTATGGGGTATTTTTTTTAGTTCGTACTACAAACGGTAATATTCTTGTTTTATGATACTCACTAAACTATTATCAGCTCTTCAAAAAATATTCTTTATGTGCATACAAAATTAAATTATATGGAAACAAAAAAACAACAGTGGCTTCAGTTGCTATCGCTTACTCTGGCACATGCCGTAGCCGACACATATGTGGGTATCATTGCCCCGGTGCTGGTTCCAATGCAAATGCATTATCAGTTTAAGATGTCGCTGCTTATCATAATTGCCTCAATGATAGGTTTCTGCTCAAATGTGTTCCAAGTCCCGATTGGCAATTACAGGGCAACCTGGAAAACTCCGGTCTTCATTGCCATGGGTGTTCTGCTGGCGGGAACATCGGTATTTATCCCCAACCTGCCAGCCATAGGCAATCTCTCTCTAGTGGGAATGATTGCCATAGCGGCAGTAGCAGGATTTGGTGTGGCAACAGTTCATCCGGAGGGCTTAAGAGCGGTACATGGACTGGACAAACTGCCTCCATCCCTGGCAACTGCAATCTTTATGGTGACCGGATTCTGCGGATTTGCCAGTGGGGCCTACCTCTCATCATCGTTGACTCAGCACTTCGGACTCAACAGTATTATGTGGCTCTACCTTGTAGCCCCTATATCGATTATTCCCCTGCTGCTCTGCAAGGTTAAGCTGCATGTAGACACACGAAAGCCGGATGACAAACCGGAAACCAGCGATGAAATTCCCTCCGTCCCATTCATTCCACTCTTTATAATGGGCACCTTGCTGGCAACATCTTCCTTTATGCAGGCAACTCTTCTGCCGACATTCCTTCATAAAGAGGCGGGATATTCGCTTTCATTCAGCGGACTCTCCTTCACCCTCTTCGGAGTGGGCGGAGTTATAGGAGCCCTTACATGGGGGGCACTTGCACCACGCATAGGTCACCTCAAGGTATTGATTATGGGAACCCTGCTGGGAGCACCACTGACAGCCCTCTACCTATGGCTGGCACCCCAAAGCAAACTGGCGGTTATTGTACTGATGTTCACAGCATTCATTGTATATAGCGGTTTTCCGCTCTGCGTCACACTGGCCCGTTATGCGAAATCCAGGCTGCACTTCAGTCAGCGCATCGGATTGATCAGTGGTGCAACCTGGGGAACAGCGGCAGTGGTCATCTGGATATTGAGCCCAATCACAGAGCACACAGGCTTCGGTCCCCTGCTGCATCTGGTCTGGATTGGTTATCTGATTGCCTGTGGAATTGCTATCTATATTTTGAAGAAGATGAAGCCGCAATAAAACTGATCGCAATTTTTTTTGCTTCGCTGTATTAGAATCTGTATTCCTTACCGCTACCAATTCGCGTAATTCGCGAAATTCGTGATCAAACTCTTTTCTAACCGAAATCAATTCCGGAGCATATACCATTTTGGTCGATTGCAGCTCTTCATAAACTCATCAACCCCGGACTCAAAAACACGCTTCTCACTTTCTACCGCATCTAAAAAAAGCACCAAAGTAAACTTTGAATCCGAATTGCCTAGCGAGTTGCTAATCTGCTCCGCCATCAGATTGGCAGGTAACAGCAGCCGGCCATTGACAATCTCCGGGGTAAAGAGTTCTGAATTGACCGGGTTATAAGCTTTATAAACCAACTCGGAGCAGACAATTTCATTATCGGTTGTAAAATCAAAGTTCAGATCGTATGGTTTCTGGTAGTGCGAGCATGCATTCAGGACTACCTTTAACTTATCCGACTTCGAAAGCTTCGGGCGGATTACCGCCAGATAGTCGCAGTGTGCACTTTTCTCAAGTGACTGCAATATCACCCCCGCTTTAATTGCCTCAATCACAGAAAACGGATGACCATCCGCGTCCTTATTCTGCAGAGCCCTGCACAGCACCGGATACTCTGATTTCAGTCTTTCAATATCCTCGTCAAAGTATGCTTCAAGATCATCCATAGTTCCGAGATACAGCGCCGCATGCGGCCAGAATCCGGGAATACCGACATTAGTCATATACCAGTTGCGACGCTGCAGCAGGATATCACCGGGTTCAAGTCTGCTCCTTGATGCTGTGATGACCTCGGTTGGTATCAGGTAATCGCGATTAGTCGTTCGGATGTTACTCATCTGCAGAGCCACCTGTTTCTGTAGAGGGAACCAGGCCTTAAAGGCGGCATCTTCGAGAATACCCAGTGGATTTTCTATGTATATTTTTGGATTCCGGAGCTGAGTCGCAAAAAAGTCCTTACGGCGTTTCTCAAAATCCTTAACAATCTTTTTATCAAAAGTCAGATCATCCTTTACGAGTTCATGATAGACGGCACCAGCGTTTGCCCGCAATATAACCTGAGGATGGGTCAGGAGTGTCTTCATCACATAAAAAGTATTATTCGGCAGACAGGGGGCGGATTCATTCAGAAGAGTCTCCATAAAGGCATTTGAATCCACCATATTGTAAAGAGTCAGACTGGCTTGATACTGGGCAATATATGTTGCATATGCCAAAAAGAAAGCATCCGCATGCAGTTTGGGTTTGGCATTGTAATCAACCTGATAGAATCCGCCATATTTCTCTTTCAGCATATCGCATTCCACAAAAAGGATAAATCCCTGACACCAAAGTTTCTCTATTGTTTCCCGCTCATGCACACTCAACGTGGCAACATCACGCTTAAGCAACCCGTTCTGTTCAAAACGGCTGACCAGATTATCAATAGCTCCACGCAGCACCAGGTAGTGATCCAGATCAACATCTATCTCAGCTCTAAGCTCAGCCGCATCCATCTTAACCAGCGGGCTCTCCTTGACCGGTGCCAGTACCTGCGTCACGTAAACAGCCGCAGCAATAAGTAATGCAACAATAATATAAGGCCGCAACAGACGCGTCCTTTTTTTAACTATCCTGTTGTTAACCTGGAGAACCCTGCGATTAAAATAATACGAAACACCCACAGGAATCAACCCCAGCACAAGCACAAACAAAGCCCAGATTCGATGATGCGGATATCCGACCTTAGAACAAAGCACCGCAAATGCAGCAATCACAAATGGCAAAGTAATCCAGAGAATGCGCTTATTTTTCAGCATTTTTCTTATTCTCCATATCAATTTTCCAAAGCATCTTCTGTGTTTTATAGACCGTCACAAAAAGAAAGAATGCCGCGCCTCCCAGCACATAGGGGAGAACCCGTGGTATATCGATCTTATCATAAAGAAAGATAATCAAGGTATTGGCTATAATAAAGACAAGCCGGATCTCTGTGGGACCAACCCCCATATAGCTGATTTTGAACTTTCCGGTGGCCGCAAAGGCGAGAAAAGAGTTCACCATAAAGGCTCCAAAGAGAGCCAGAATATAAAAAAGCATATACTTATTATGATCCTGCACCAGCAATCCGTAGCCAATCAGGATTGAGCAGAGAAAAAGATAGTCAAGGAAGTGGTCCATATAGTAGCCCCACTTAATCAGACCGGTATTGCGCCTGCGTCCAATCTCTCCATCCAGAAGATCGGTAATATACTGTCCAAAGATCGAGAATGATACCAGCCACAGAAAATGAATCTTATACTGGGCAAGAAAGCTCCCACCAATAATCAATGCACACCACAACAGCGTAGTCAGGGTCAGATGATTGGTCTCCAGCCATAGCGGAACCTTTGGCACCAGCCAGTTTTTCAGTTTGCCCTCGGCTTTTGCCAGCAACCAGGTTCCCTCTTTCTTATCGCCTTGAAAT
>Ga0307990_1004463_pt1 | contig 10297 bp, 5 predicted proteins | sample EllFjometagen129_FD_203168 | JGI IMG/M metagenome (GOLD analysis project Ga0307990, IMG submission 203168) | Marine microbial communities from Ellis Fjord, Antarctic Ocean - #129 | ecosystem: Environmental > Aquatic > Marine > Unclassified | place: Southern Ocean | collected 2014-10-08
GTGATGAAGGTTGCAAAGAGAATTCCGAATCCGAGGGAGAGTGCCATTGGGATCATGAAGCGTGCTTGGACTGATGTTTCGAATATCATTGGTGCGAGTCCAAGGAACGTTGTTACTGATGTCAGCAGTACCGGGCGGAAGCGCCGGGTTGGTGCCTGGGCAGCGGCTTCTAGTGCAGTCATACCTTCTTTGCGATAATCGTTGGCGGTATTGATCAGTAGAATGTTGTCATTGATTACCACACCTGCTAGTGCAACCATGCCCATTACGCTGATAATACTCATGCCGAACCCCATGATGATATGTCCGCCGATTGCGCCAACAATACCGAAAGGAATGGCTATCAGAACTACCAAAGCCTGAGTGTAGCTTTTGAAGATCACGGCAAGCACGGCAAAGAGTGCAAAGAGTGCCACGAGAAATCCCTTGCGCATACCTCCCATGGACTCGCGTTGTTCGCGCTGTTCACCTTCGATTGAGTATGCAAGTGCAGGGTAGTCGGATTTTAGGGATGGAAGTAGTTCTGCCTGCAAATCATCAAGAATTTTTTTGGACGTGAATTTTGGTGATGCCATATCGGCGGTGACGTTGATTGTCCGGCGTCCTTCAACACGTTTAATCTCCTGATAGGCTCTGCTGCGTTTGATTTTAGCCGCTTCCAGAATAGGAATTTCTTGCCCTCCTGGAGCTCGTATAATTAATGCCATTATATCATCTTCAAAGCGGCGTTCATTTTCGGGTAAACGTACAAAGACTTTAATTTCATCTTGTCCGCGCTGTTGCCGCAATGCTTCGGCACCATAGAAAGCATGCCGTACTTGCTGGGCAAGATCAAGTGAGGTGATACCAAGGCTGATGGCTGCCGGTTTAAGAGTGAATGTGAATTGTTCTTTGCCCAGCTCCACGCCATCATCAATTTCGATGACTCCTGCGTATGTTTTCAGTGCTGTGGCCACCCTTGCGGCCGCGCTTTCAAGAATGTCGTTGTCGGGATGGGTCAATTCTATATCAACCGGACTTCCGGTTGCCGGACCGATGTTGAATTTGAATGTTAAGGATTCTACGCCTGATATTTGTCCAGTTTCTTTGCGCCAGAGTTTCGTAAACTCTCTTGCTGTTATGCAGCGTTGATCAAGTGGTACTAGATTTACTTCAATTGCGGCAAGATGTCCGCCGCTGGAAAGAGTTCCACCGAATGGACCGAATCCGCCTATCAAACTGCCCGAAGATGCATAAATGCCCTCCAGTGCATTTGTGTTTCCACTTTTCTGGAGTACCGTTAATGCACTTTTGCGCAGATGTTCTGTGATCTTGAGGGTTTTTTCAAATGGAGTGCCATAAGGCAGAGTTGCGGTTGCGGTTATTCGGTCGCTTTCAACCTTAGGGAAAAGTCGGAAGGGGAGCCGACCACCTTTGAAATAACCAACGGTAACAACCAAAAGTGCCAAACCTAGTGCTATAGTAGTGTAACGGTGGCGTAGGGTGAAGCTAACAAATGGTTCATAGATTTTATTAGTAAAACGATTTAGCCATTTTCCGAGAAAGCGTTGTGGGGCTTCAACCGTATGCCAGAATAGGTTTTCTGATTGTGGTTTTTGGTGGGCAAGGTGGGCAGGGAGTATCAACAGTGATTCAACCAGAGAGATCAGAAAGATGACGATAATTACGGCAGGTATATCGTGCCACATCTGTCCCATTATTCCCGGAACAAACAGTAGCGGCATAAATGCAATGACGTTGGTCAGAATAGCAAACACTACGGGTACAGATACAAGGCGCACTCCGCGGATCGCGGCTTCAACTCCCTTTTTGCCGTTTTCACGTTCGTAGTAAATGCTCTCTCCGACTACAATTGCATCATCTACCACAATTCCAATTGCAATTATAAATGCAAATAGAGAAATCATGTTGAGTGAAATGCCAAGATATGGCAGAAACAGGAGGCAACCGACAAATGATATCGGTATGCCAAGCATAACCCAGAAGGCTAGTCGGACCTCTAGAAAGAGCCCTAGTACAAGCATCACCAGTAGTAGTCCCATTACTGCATTTTTGATCAGAAGTGACATGCGGTCGCGATATATATCGGAGCGGTCATGCACAACCGCCGTACTGACGCTTGCCGGTAGACGCGCATTTAGCTTTTCGACGAATTCGTGTGCGGCTGTCGATACACTGATAGGGTCTTCATCCCCAACACGGTATACTGTGAGGTTGACTGCACGCTTCCCATTATAGTGTGTCTCCTGATCTATATCTGCAAATTCATCTCTTATGTTTGCAATGTCATTCAGCAGCAATCTTGAACCATCGGGGTTGCTGATGATCGGAATGTCTGCGTATTCACTGCCATAGTCGCGACGCTCCTCCACGCGCAGCAATCGTTCGCCACCTGGAGTTTTAATGCCCCCTCCGCCAAGCTCCACTGATGTGCGGCGTACTTGTTCGGCAACCGTTCCAAGGGTGAGTTTGTGTTCGCGCAGTTTTGCTTGCGGGACTTCAATGCTGATCTCTAGTGGTCTTGCCTCGGAAACCTCTGCTAGGGTGATGCGTGGATCAAGCGCGATTTCTGATTTGGCATTCAGCGCCAAGCTACGCAAGGTTGCTTCGTCTACATCGCCGTAAAAAATAACAGAGAGTACCGGTCTTCGTACAGTCATTAGACTTACAACTGGTTCTTCGGCTTCTTCAGGAAAAGAGGTGATTCGATCAATCTCATTTTTGATGTCTTGAAGCACTTTGTTGCCATCGGCTCCGGAGAGTAGTTCCGCTATTACGCTACCCATGTTTTCGACAGCTGAAGCGGTTACTCGTTCAACACCGTCGAGTCCGCGCACTGCCTCTTCGGCCGCTAGCAGGATTCCCTGCTCAACTTCGCTTGGGCTGGCGCCGGGGTAGGTCACACTGACTCTAATGACATCAATTTCGAATGATGGGAAAACTTCTTGGCGAATGCGTGATACTGACATCAGACCGCCGACTATAAATGTCATCATTAGCAAATTGGCAGCAACCGAATTGCCTGCCATCCATGCCAATGGCCCTTTTTTTATTTTTTCTAAAGTCATTGTTTGTCCTTGGTCTGCTGGTCTGCGGGTCTGTTGGTCGCTGGTCTCTGGTCTCTGGTCTTTTGGGCTGTTGGTCTATGGTCTGCTGATAAGTTTATGTTCGATGTTGGGCGTTTGTTTTTCTTTGCCTCTGGTTGCGTTTGCTGAAGTGCGCTAGGCTTGCTCGGAGAGATGCGCCCTGCCTTCCCTTTAACCTTGTCACCTTGCGTAACCTTGTTACCATTTTGTTTAAGCATCATGCGGGGGATTGGATTGGATATATGGCTACTTATGATTTTTTCGCCCTCAGATATGCCACTCTTTATAAGAGCTCTGCCATCTTGTCTCCAAATAACGTCTACATCTCTTATCTCGAGCTGGGATTCGGAGTTCATTACCCATGATTTGTTACCTTCGTGAATTAATGTGCCCGGCAGTTCAATTACTTTATCCAGTGTTATTCCTTCAATCAGAACTTTTACATAGGCACCGGCGAGGAGTCCGGTTTTACTATTGTTAGTTTGCTGTTTGGCAAGCATCAGGGGATCATCAACGCGCACCATGACTTTTACCATCTTTGTGATGTTGTCTAGGCTACTCAGTATTTGTGTTAGTTTGCCTTTGAATTGGACCGGATCCGAAGCGCCAGTATCATAAACAACCGTAACCTTTGAGCCGTTCTGACCGTTGTTATCTGGATGTTTTATCCATTGGAGATCCCGTACCGGGAGTGCGGCTTCGACTCTGAAAGCATCAGTGCCAGCGAGTTGAGCCAGATGTGACTGTGGCGATACAAGTTGTCCTCGATCGACAAATTCATTGATTACGACAGCATTGAATGGAGCTCTAATTTCGGTACGCTCAACATCAATTGTGGCTTTTTCGAGAAGATTACTTGCTGCCAAGACAGCAATTTTTGCCGCTCGCAACTGAGGTTCACGCAGAGCAAGTGATTTTGTGCGGGAAAGAGTGTTTTTGTCATATACCTCTGTACTACCTACTCCCAGCTCCATGCTTCCTGCACCCATCATGCGCCATTCTTCTGCTGCAACTTCTGAGCGTGACATCTCAATCTGATATTCAACTCTAGCTTTTTCACGTGAGGCAAGGTGTTGTTTTCGGGCGGCTTCATAATTGCGCGGATCAATTGCCAGAAGTTTTTCGCCTTCGTTTATAATGCCACCAGGAACAAGATTGGGGCTTTTCCATATTACCAATCCGGTAACTTCGGGCTGTAGGGTTATATCTTCTATTGGAGCTACTGTACCCATAGCGGAAACCATCACTTGCTGCGATCCGTATGAGACTGTTACAGTTTTAACAGCAGAAGCCATTGTCTTGTTATTCTGCTTTTGGGGCGCAGGTTTGGTTTTGACAAACCATACTGCCAGCATTACCGCACCTACTAATACAAGAATTGGTATTAAAATGCCTGTTATTTGTTTGGGTATATTCTTATTAGTCATTATTTTCGCGCCTTTCGCCTGTTTCGTAGTTTTCGGAATTTTTCCAACTGCTGCCTAAAGCTCTTTGCAACTGAATGCGGTAACTTAGTCGTTGTTGCCGGGTATCAACCATAATACGTGCGAGAGTCTGCTCGCGGTTGAGGGCGTTCATTACCGGCAGGTATTCTGTCAATCCGCGCTTATAGCGAAAATGGGCATACTTCAGGGTTTGGCGTGCAGCTTCATGCTGCTCTTGTTGACGTTCAATTGTTTCGTTTTGTTTAGATTCATTAACAAGTGCATCTTCGACTTCGCGCATGGCTGTCAGAAGAATTGTTCCGCATGCGGCAAGTTGTTCCTTCATGGCGGATTCGGCTCGATCAGCTTCAGCTTTGCGACGTCCGCCATCCAGCACTGGTGCAAATATGTTGCCGGCAATATTCCAGAGTAGATCGTCAAAAAGCTCAGCTGAATCCGTATTTGAGTATCCAGCCGATGCCGTAAGCCGCAGAGCTGGAAGTCGGTCTGCGACTGCCACCGCTACACGTTCATCTGCGGCTCGTACTCGGTTAAGGGCCGCACGTACATCCGGCCTGTTTTCAATCAGGTCTGCCGGTAATCCGGTTTTCGGTAGTGGTGGTAGTTTTGCCAAGGTTTCAGGTTTCAGATCTTTGTTATCATTAGGCGTGCGACCGAGAAGTAGCGCCAGCTGGTGACTGACTGTGATGATTGACGCTTCCAGTCTCGGTTTAAGTGTACGCAACGCCGCCAATTGCTCTCGCTGTTGCCAGACATCCAGTGATGTGGCTTGTCCTGTGTTAAAGCGCATTTCCAGCAGAATAACTTGATTTTTACTGTTTTTGATTTGAGCCTGCAGTAGTTCCAGCCTTTCGTTAAAAGCTGCGAGACGATACCAAGCGTCAGCCAGTTGAGCCGTCAGTGATATTGCCGCAGTTTCGAGATTGTCACGGGCTGTCTGTGCATCAATAGTTGCCGCTCGTTTTGATGCGCTTACACGTCCCCACAGATCAAGTTCATAGGATGCCGCTAGGTTAAGGCCAAATTGGTTGCTTTCTTGTAGATCTATTCCGGCAAGTGTTTGAATGTGTGATTTTGCGCGTGCGGCGTTGCCCTGCAGACTCAATTGAGGTATTTGCGCTGCGCCGGCTTTGCGTGCGACTGCGTTGGCCTGTTCTAGGCGGTATCTTGCCTGCTGTAGACCAAAGTTTTCGCCAAGAGCCTCTTCGATTAAGGTGTCTAGCTTGTTGTCTTCGAAGCTTAACCACCACAGGTTTGTAGAAACAGAACCTGCGACAGATCCAGATGCATAATTTTCCGGTAGATCAACCGCTATTTCAACTTTAGTTCGCGATGTATGCGCGCATGAGCTGCACAGCAGTAGCGTTCCAACTGACATATATGTTAAAAATTTGATATTCATAATGTTTGTCCGTAAGCGCTATGTCTGATTTAAATCCTCTTTTACTGCCTCCAAACCTGCTAATGAGAAACGGGTGATATGATTTGCGAGTTGCACTACATCCTCCTCACAAAAATCATCTTTTCCAAGAAGCCGGCTTCTGAAATGTCGGTTTGATGCAAAAATAATACACTGACCCATAATACTAGTCATACACTCGTTGATAGTATTTTGTTCAATTTTGCTGCCCTCAAGAAGTTCACGGATTATGCCACATATATGCTCTGATTGTGGGCGGATTGTTCTATCTACAATATTACTAAGTGTCAAAGTGGGGCAGGACATTTCCTGTACCATTAATCGGGAAAATATACCGTACTCATCAGTGGCAAATACCCGTCTCAACATAGCATGAATTGCTGTATGTAGCCGCTCTTGCGGTGAACCTGAACTATCACTCTCGTCATTTAGAGGGAATTTTCGGCTGGTAGATTCAAATGATTGGTTCCATACCTCATCATAAAGTGAAGCCTTGTCACGAAAATAGTAGTTTACAAGAGCAATGTTTGCTCCTGCCTTTTTGCAGATTTCATTAATAGTAGCTCGATGATATCCCTTATCTGCGAAGACCATGCAGGCACTGTCTAGTATATTCTGTCTCGTATTATTGTTATTTGCCATAATTCCCAAAGATTAAATGTTCATTTGAAATAGGTGTTTAACATGCTGTCGTGTAGCAGTCAACATGTTAAATTTAGAATTGCTGTTTTGCTTTTATAAATATTTATTAAATATGTCGTTGACTATGTTTGCTCGAAGGTGAAGTACGCCATGAAACCAATCTTTGGCGGGTTGTTGACGCTGGTGCAGTTTACGCATGTGACTCTAAATCGACCTTTGAAAACGGCACCGATTTAATGCTGAGTGCGCTTATGAATAGCTAAGCGCGCTAGATATTCAGTGAACTAGTTGCTTTTGCAATGGACAAAAGAACACCACGGCAATGTCATGCTCAAAGATCCGAATGAAACGATTGCACAGCAGGAATACTTTTTTACTGCGACACTTTACTTTCCAATTCTCAGCGGGCTAATCCGGGATAATTTATCTTGATTCAGCAGATTGACTGCATCACGATTTTTAAAATTAAGGATTTGACGTTATGTTGCTTGCATAATCGACGGGAACGGAGTGTGCTCAGCAATAAAATGACTTGAAATTCAGAACAAAAAGTGGGGCGTACAGCTAAAACTCCTACTCACTTAAATGTCCGCAATTTTGGTGCGGAGAAATTTAAGAAATGCCAATCTATTTCACTCTTCTTTGAGAAGATGTGTGTAAATTTCTTGTGGAAAACATTGTGGCTATACTTGAGTCTTGCAATTTAAGGCTAAAAATTAGAAGGTCATTTTATGAAAAAAGAAAGTCTATTAACGTGGATAACTGGTTTGTTCCTTGTGACGGCTGTTTGTAGGGCAGGCTTGGTTTGTGAGGAGCCTGTATTTGATTATGGGACGGTATCCGCAAGCCATCAGGTGGTGCATTCGTTTGAACTGAGGAATGCTGGGACTAATACGGTCAAAATTCTGAAGGTACGGAAAACCTGTGGGTGCGTGGCGACGGTGACATCGAAAAAGGATGTTGAACCGGGAGGCACGGCAGAGATCAAGGTAAGTGTTTCGCTGAGGGGGCGCTTGGGGGATCAAATTAAAGTGGTCTATGTTCATACGGATAGTCAGGAAACACCTTTTATGAAGTTGGTGACAAAGGGATGGGTGGAGCGTGGTGTTGTGCCCGTTGTTCCGCATCCGACTGCGGCGCAGGCAGTTGCTGCTCCTATGAAAATCTCGGCACCCCGTGATAGTCAGGCTCTTCGGGCTGTTCCGAATGAGATTCGAGTGCCCCGCACGGTTGGACCGGACGGGGTGACGGTACGGGTTGAGGTGAAACTTCCCGATATTGCCGGAATCCGAGTCAAGGGAGTTTTCCTGCCTGCGGATGTTTCGTTTGCCGTGCAGCGCAGCGAAAACGAGTGTTGGGTTGAGTTGGGTCCGATACATGATGTCCAGGCGTTGAAAGGATCTACATTGGTAATTCTTACAACTAGCGGGGCATTGCGAATTCCCTGCATTGTTGAGGAGTAGGCCGGATGGTACGTAGTTTTTTAGTACTAATATGTGCTTTTGGATGGGCAGTCTCTTGTTTTGCAGAGAAATCAGTTCGTGTTGAATTGTTTTTTGAAACAGGTTGCTCTGAATGCGAGACCGTCAAGCGTGAGGTATTTCCCGATTTAGCTGAAAGTACGTCGGTTTCTTATGAGATTGAGCTGTGCAATATCGGCATCACCTCGAACTATTTGCGACTTGTTTCGTATCAGGAGGCATTGGGGGTCACCGAGGATGAAGCGGTTTCGGCAGTGGTGGGAGAGAACCGTTTTCTCAATGGGCTTGCTGAAATACGAACAGGGTTGGTTGGCGCAGTGGAGGCGGATGAATCGGTTGCGCGGTTCGGCGAAAGGAAGCAGGATAAACGTCAGGTTCTGCGCGAGCGCATTCGCAGGTTTTCTGTTCCGGCGGTGCTGGCGGCCGGTTTGGCAGATGGGTTGAACCCGTGCGCAATTTCTACGCTGATCTTCTTTATGGGGCTGTTGGCCTCCTCGGGGGTGCGCGGACGGCGGATGCTTGTGATGGCATCGGCATTTTGTCTTTCGTCGTTTATCACCTATACTCTGATCGGTCTCGGACTGCTCCATTCGCTGCATTGGCTGGAGGGCTGGGATGTGGTGGCGTTGTCTATCAACCTAATTCTTCTGGTGGCTCTATTTGTTATGGCGGGACTTTCGTTCCGAGATGCTTGGCGGTTTCATCGGACTGGTAAGGCGTCAGCAGTGTCTTTGAAACTGCCCGCTCCGGTCATGCGGTTGATTCATCGCTCATTGCGGCGGGGCATTCAAAGCCGGGCTCTTTTTGTCGGTGGTGCGTTGGCTGGTCTTTGCGTCACCGTGCTGGAGTCGGTTTGCACAGGGCAAATGTATTTGCCGGCACTGGCTACGGTAATTCGATCCGGCGATGGATATGCGCGGGAGTGGGGGTTGTTGCTGGGCTACAATCTTGCGTTTATCTTACCGTTGGTGGTCGTGTTTATTATGACTTGGGCTGGGTTGGGTAGTCGTTCTTTAATGGACTTGGGGCGGCGCGAAGTGGTGGTTGGCAAGGTGCTGCTGGGAGTGCTGTTTCTCGCCCTAGCCGCCCTGATGATCCTGTTCCACTGATTCGAATATAGGCCTATTGAATCGACCTACAAACGTTGTGTGATGAAAGGTCTTGTGTGCGTAAATGAGGCGGGAAGGAACCGAATACGGCACTGTTCCCTCCCTACAAACGTCGTGTAGTGAGACGTATTTGCCGTATTTTTTGATGATTTAACCCGAAATCTCTTTTCGCAGCAAAATTTTCGTAGATTTTCAGAAAACCGTTTACTTCAATACCACAATAAATCTATAATACTTATTCGGTTGGAGTAGATGAATTTGTATAAGGCAATTACCACGATTTATAATTAATAATAGGGGGTATCCACTTGACGCAAGTAAGCGCGGTGCTACCACTACATGTTGTGGTTTCTGTTAACAATCTCTTTATATGACAATGGTTTGGTAACGACAGCCTGCTGCATTAGACGATAAAACAGCAATCCACGTGAACGAGATGAACGACGATTAAAACGAAATGTGTATTCATCTAGATAATATTCCAAATGCTTTGGACTTACATAGCTTTGATGTGTACTTAATAGCCAACGTTTGACCAATGCAGCAATCCTATGTACCCCCGGCATACTTATATGAGCTGGATCACCAGAGCTTGATATATGAACTTTGTTGTGTTTATAGCCGTTTTTAGAGGTAGCATTGTATCCTTTCCAACCATCGGTCAATATCTCAGACCCTTTCGCGGCAATATCACAAATAAAAGGTACAAGACTTTCACCTGACACATCAGGAATGCGGCGCATCCTTATTCGTCCGAATCCTTTTGGCGAATGGATTTCCACTGCAATAACCACAATTTCTTTCTTTTCGCTACCACGTCCTCGTTTGCCTCCTACACTTGTTCCGCCAATATAAGTTTCATCTACCTCAATACGACCTCTAAGCTGATCCATATTGGGATGTACCATTGCCTGCCTTAGCTTATGCAACCATACCCAAGCCGTTTGATAGCTTCCAAAACCAAGCACACGCTGCAACCCCAAAGCACTTGCTCCATCCTTTTGGCTGGTTACAAACCACATGGCTGCAAACCAAGTGCTTAAGGGCTTTCGAGTACCTTCAAATATAGTGCCAGCCGTTAAAGAAACTTCATGCCCACATTTGCTGCAATGAA
>Ga0307990_1004464_pt1 | contig 10297 bp, 10 predicted proteins | sample EllFjometagen129_FD_203168 | JGI IMG/M metagenome (GOLD analysis project Ga0307990, IMG submission 203168) | Marine microbial communities from Ellis Fjord, Antarctic Ocean - #129 | ecosystem: Environmental > Aquatic > Marine > Unclassified | place: Southern Ocean | collected 2014-10-08
TTCGCGAAGACCGGGCTTGCGAGTGAAGGTCCCAGACCTGGCCGCCGCCGCCAGCATGTGGTATGCCCAGAACATGCCAGGCTTGCAGGCACCATCGGCCTCCACGATCGGGAAGGAATTGAAGCTGATCGCGCCAGAAGTCAAAATCCGCAGGCATCATGCCGCCGGCCGATTCTACGAAAACCTAGGGCTGACTTCAAAAGCCCCCGCATGATGGCCGCAAATTACATAGGGGGGGGGGAGGGGGTCGCGACCGGGGGCATTTTGCCTATTCCAAATGACCACACCCTTTCGAGGCTGTGAGCATTTTGGGGGTACCCCCCCTCTCGAGCGCGCCCAACAACGACGCCCGAAAAACGACGCCTGCAACGACGTCCAGGATGCACAAGTATGCGCATACTTGCCGGGCATGGTATGCGCATACTTGGGCCAAGAGGCAACCCAAAATCACGCGGCCATGCAGTCGAAAAACAACCGGCAGGCGTGGCCGCCGATCGCCGGGAAACCGATTCGATTCATTGCGCCGCCAGGTGGGGACAAAAGTACCGGCACAAGCGTCGGCAAGTGGGAGGCAAGGGAAAGCGGCCGGAGCCTGGCGGATACCGGGATGGTTGCAAAAATGAGTAAGACAAAAAGCCCGCAACGGGCAGAAGGTAGGTAGGCAGTATGAATCAAAAACAGATGGAACGAAACTTCAGCAAGAACCTCAAGGCCCTGGGCAAGGCATACCCCGACGCTGAGGAATCGATTGCCAGGTCCATAAAGGCAATTCGCGAAGCGGAGCGATACCTGGCTGATGATTGCAAGGTTCGGATTTCCGCTTCAGTGCCGCTGTACGACGCCGAGTTGACCGGCAAGGGCTACAGCAAGGCCGACACGCTGGCCTATGAGCCCGTGCGAGGCAAGTGGAGAATCGCCGCCAGGTTCGCCAGGCGACCGGGCTTCCCAGTGGTCTATGAGGCCATGTCTAAGCCTCTGAAGGCCATCGTGGTTGCCGCCGCCCCCCGCCTGCTGTCGGAGCTTTATGACCACGTTGTGAGTATCACAATGATTGCAGACGCGGGCGCGACCGGCGTAGAAAACAAGCTTTCCGCGATGAAGGCTGCTCGCGGTCAGAAGATGCTTGCGACTTCTAGCTGACCACAAGGGAATATGATAATGCGTATGGAAGCTACTATGACAATGGACGCCAAACCGCCAGAAGTTCCCTTGCGGTTGCTGTTGACGGCGAAGGAAGCGGCGGCGGCACTAGGTGTCTGCGAAAAGACGCTGTGGAGCTTGACCGAGCCGCGAGGGTCCATACAATGCATTCGCATTGGCCGGGCCGTGCGGTACGACCCTCGCGACCTGACGATGTGGATCGACAACCAATGCATTCGCATTGGCCGGGCCGTGCGGTACGACCCTCGCGACCTGACGATGTGGATCGACAACGCAAAGGGCAACTAGCATGGCGAGCTTATCCCAGAGCGGCAAGACGGGGCGGCGAATGATTCAATTCACCAACCGCGACGGCAAGCGGCAGACGATCCGCCTGGGGGCGATAGGCAATCCGCCGCCGAGACGGGGCCGCCCCTGTGGGCGGTCCTACTTTTTTACCCCCGGCTATAGCGCATGAATAGCGCATAGAAAAATCAGGTGGTAAACAACAAAATACAACAGCCCGCAAGTCATTGCCTTGCGGGCGGTTGTGAACACTGGGGATAAAGGATTCGAACCTTTGCTAACTGAGCCAGAGTCAGTCGTGCTACCGTTACACTAATCCCCAGTGGGATTAAACTTACGGCACATTTTGGCAGCTACTTGCTGACTCTACTAGAGTATTTCTAGCAGCTTTCGGCGAAAAATGCAAGCCTCGCACGATGGATTTTTCGTGTTGCGGGCGATCTGGCGGGAGATAACGCCTTGCGCGGCCACTACAAACGGGTCGTTGACGCATGGTGGCTTGCGATGTTAATGTCTTGGCGTTGTCGGGACCCGTCGCGTCCGGGGCTGGGCGGCAAGTGAATGCCTCACAATTCGGAGCGAATCATGGAAGATGCAGCCAGGATTCTGGTCGTCGGCTCGATCAACATGGACATGGTGGTGCGAAGTCTTCACATGCCCGCCCCGGGCGAGACGGTTCTGGGCAATGGTTTCGTCACCTCGCCTGGCGGCAAGGGAGCGAACCAGGCCGTAGCGGCGGCCCGGCTTGGCTCGCACTGCCGCATGCTCGGGCGGATCGGTGAGGACGCCTTCGGCGAGTCTCTGCTCAAGGGCCTGCGGGATGAGGGAATCGACTGCACCAATGTTATGACCACCGAGGGCGAACCGACCGGCGTGGCTATGATCGTCGTCGATGCCCGCGGCGAGAACTCGATCGTTGTCGCCAGCGGCGCCAATTACCTTTTGACGCCCGACGACGTTTTTGGCCAGGCCGACGCTTTCGGCGATATCGACGTGGTGGTGCTTCAACTCGAGCTTCCCCTGCCGACGGTGCGGGCGGCGATCGATCTGGCCAAGCGAAACGGCTGCCGGGTGATCCTGGACCCAGCGCCTATGCCCAAGTGCCTGTCCTCGAGTATCTGCGAGGTCGATATAATCACCCCGAACGTCACCGAGGCCGAGATGCTCACCGGCACGAAGACCGGCGAGGAAAAGGCTGACATGAACATCGCGATGGACCTGATCGCCCGTGGCGCGAAGGCGGCCGTGCTCAAGCTCGGCTCGCGCGGGTCGATGGTTGTCACGGCCGACGGGCACATGGCCCGCGTAAGGGCCTACAACGTGGACATAGTGGACACCACCGCCGCCGGCGACGCGTACACCGCTGCCCTGGCGGTATGCGTGGGCGAGGGCAGGCCGCTGGTCGAGGCAGCAAAGTTCGCCAACGCCGCCGGCGCCCTGGCCTGCACGCGTCTGGGGGCACAGTCCGCCATGCCGACGCGACACGAGGTCTCCATGTTGATGGCGGATCAGCAGCAATAGGCGGGCAACGCTCCGTAATCGTCCGGCCTTATTCGCCCGTAACGGTCACGATTACTCGGCGGGTTCGTGGGCCGTCGAATTCGGTGAAGAAGACTGACTGCCACGTGCCCAGCACAAGTCGGCCCGCGTCTATGGGAACGGTGGCCTGGCAGCCCATCATGGAGCTCTTGACGTGGGCGGCGGAGTTGCCCTCGCCGTGCTGGTAGAAGCCCTGTCGCCACGGCACGGTTTGGTCGAGCACGCCGAGGATATCGTGGATCACGTCGGGGTCGGCGTTTTCGTTGATGGTCACTCCGGCGGTGGTGTGAGGCACGTAAACGCTGACCAGTCCCCGGGAGACCTTCGACTCCGATACCGCCTGGCTGACCTTGGGCGTGATATCCACAAAGTCGTCCCGTCCGCTCGTGCGCAGCTCGAATGTCATCGTATGGATCATGCGATGATCTTATCTTCGCACAGCGATTGAGATCCAGGGATTTCGGAAGGGGTGAGTTTTTTTCGGCGACCCGGCGTGGGGATTGTGTCATAATCATTGTCAACAATAGGAGACCGTAATGAATATTATCGAACCGCACATTCACATGTATTCACGGACCACGGACGACTACCAGGCTATGTACGCCGCGGGTATTCGCGTGGCCGTCGAGCCATCGTTCTGGCTGGGCGCCAACCGCCAATACGCCGGCACGTTCTTCGACTACTTCCGGCTGATCCTGGAGTTCGAGACTGTCCGCGCCCGGCGATTCGGCATCGACCACTACTGCGCCGTATCTTACAACCCCAAGGAGGCGGAGAATCGGGAACTGGTCGACGAAGTCCTGGCCGGGATAGACAAGTACCTCGACCACGAGCGGTGCATCGCGCTGGGCGAGATCGGCTTCAACGACATAACCGACAACGAGGAATACGCCTTCCGTCGCCAACTGGACATCGCACTGGCCAAGAACATGCTGGTGATCGTCCACCTGCCCCACTTCAACAAGCCCGAGGGCATTCGCCGCAGCCTGAAGGTAATCCGCGAGGCGGGCTTCCCGGAGGATCGGATATACCTCGACCACAACACTGAGGACACCATGGTCCAGGCCCGCGAGAGCGACTGCTACCTGGGCCTGACCGTGTACCCGATCTCCAAGCTCACGCCGCAACGGGTCAGTGCGATCGTTCGCGAGTACGGGGCGGACAAACTCATCGTTTCCGGCTCGGCGGACTGGGGCATCTCCGACCCGCTGGCGCTTGTGAAGGTGATTGACTTCCTCAAGTCCGACGGGCACGACGAAGCCACGATCAACAACCTAGTCGGCGCGACGGCCAACACTTTTTACAGTCGCTGCGAGCGGTGGAAGCCGAACTTCGACTTCGAGCCTGTAGACGTGAACACTTTCCAACGTTGAGGCCCCGCCATGAGCGAGCCGCTATCGCCCGTCGAACCTCAGCAAGCGTCGCCACCGGAAGCGTCCCAAATGCGTCCGGCGGTCGCTCTGGTGGGTTTTCGCGCGACCAGGCTGTGGGCGTGGCTGCAACTGTTTCGCGTGCCGAACCTCCTTACCGTGCCTGGCGATCCGATCGCGGGATTCCTGCTGGCCCAGGCGGGCGGTCTTTCAGCGACCAGACCCGGCATCCGCATGGCCCTGGCGGGGGCGATCTGCGTGCTCATTTACGCGGCCGGGCTGCTGTGGAATGACTGGTGCGACCGACTGGAAGATTTGCGCGACCGGCCTGATCGGCCCCTGCCCAGCGGGCGGGTTCGCGCGGGACAGGTATCGCTGGTCGCCAACGCGCTTATCGCGGCCGCGGTGGCGGTCGCCGCCGTGGCGAGCACGGGCGTGGAGGGCAGGCCAACTCTCTGGGTCGCCGTCGCGCTGGGGGGGGTTGTGCTGGCTTACGACATAGGGCTGAAGCGCGTGCCTTTTCTGGGTCCGCTGGCGATGGGTGCCTGTCGCGGTCTGAGCGTGCTGGTGGGCGCTGCGGCGTTCGGGCGAGATGGCCTGACGTATCCGCCGGTAATCGCGGCCTCGGTGGGCATTACGCTTTACGTCGCGGCAGTGACTTGGCTGGCCAGCGGCGAGACCCGCCAGCGAACGGTTGCGGCGCACCGCGCCGCGATTGCAGCGGCGTTTGCGGCGTGGGTTTTGGCGGTGACGGTGGCGTTACTATTGGCTGGCGCTGTACAGGCCCAATGGCGCTGGGCAATGTTGCTGCTGACGGCCCTTGCGGGGCTTTGGCTGGCGAGTTGCCTGATATCGCTTGGTCGGCGACCCGAGCCGCAACTGGTTCAGCGGAAGGTGGGTGGGCTCATTCGCGGCATAATCCTGGTTCAGGCAGCGCTGGTGCTGGCGGGAGGATGGACGGGGCTGTGGATTGCGATAGTGTTGATGGTGTGCTTCCTGCTCAACGGGTTGCTAGGCCGACTGTTCTACGCGAGTTGAGCAAGTCGGGGGATTTCCGCGACAGAAACTTTTCCATCCCCCAAGCATCACCCCTACTACGTACTACCTGCTACCTACTACCTGCTTCTAGAAATCGTCGTCGTCGGACTCCATCGTGCCCTTCCAGACCTCGAGGTTTTCGAGATACACGCCCGTGCCACGAGCAACGCAGGTGAGCGGGTCATCGGCAATGCTGACATCCAGGCCGGTGGCATTGGCGAGGACCGTATCGCAGCCGCGGAGCAGTGCCCCGCCGCCGGCCAGCACTATGCCGTTATCGACCAAGTCGGCGGCAAGTTCCGGTTCGGCGCGTTCGAGAGTTCGCGTCACGCAATCGATAATCGCGCCGACGGGCTCTTTGAGGGACTCTCGGACTTCTTCAGAGGAGATGACGGTCTTTCTGGGCAGGCCGGAAATCATATCCCGGCCTCGGACTTCCATGGTCATTTCTTCTTCGAGTGGAGCGGCCGAACCGATGCCGATCTTGATCCGCTCGGAGGTTTGTTCGCCAATCATGAGATTGTAGGTTCGCTTCATGTGGCTTGCGATAGCCTCGTCCATATCGTCGCCGGCGACTCGGATGGACTCGCAGACGGAAATATCCGCCAGTGACATGATGGCGACCTCGGTGGTTCCGCCACCGATATCGACGATCATTGACGCCGTCGGCTCGGTGATGGGCAGTCCAGCGCCGATACCGGCAGCCATGGGTTCATCAACGAGGTAGACTCGCCTGGCCCCGGCTCGTTCGGCGGAGTTCAGGACGGCACGCTTCTCAACGGCGGTGATACCGGACGGGATGGCGATTACAACGCGTGGTTTGACAAGGCAGCGGCGTCGGTGGACTTTGCGAATGAAGTAGCCGAGCATGGCCTCGGTGATATCGAAGTCGGCGATAACGCCGTCTTTCATGGGCCTGATCGCGCTGATGGAGCCAGGCGTCTTGCCGAGCATTTCCTTGGCGACAATCCCGACGGCGTTGCCGTTCTGGAGAACGCGGTTGGTACCCCGTTTGACAGCCACGACGGAGGGTTCGTTCAGGACAATCCCCTGACCTCTAACGCAGACAAGGGTATTGCAGGTGCCCAGATCGATTCCCATGTCTACGGAAAACAGTCCCAAGATAGGGTCGAAGATCATGGAGCGATCCCTTTGCTGCGTTGACGCATACGCCGTCTTCCTTGACGATCCGCACGCCGACGGAAGACCCCGCGAGCCAACGACAAAGCCGCGTGCTGACGTGCAAACCACACGCACACATTTCCCGGGCCGGACCCGGAGGTACGTCTGCTTCCCAGCATCTCATTGATGCTCGCCGGGCGCGGGGCTCATCCATTCACGACCCGGAAACCACTCAACGTCCCTAAGCCGCTATCTGGGCAACGATGGCAGCGCATCGAAGAATTCTCCGATGGCCATTCCGTACCCGCCGGCCTGGACAGGCGAGGTCAGTTTCCATCCGCAGAAGACGACCGCCGCCGCCAAGCCGATAATAGCCACAATGAGCAAGATGGTGTATATATCCGGCTGGGCCTTAACCTGGATAACCGGACCTTGTGAAGGCGTAAGTGCCATCGACAGGGCTCCCTTATTTCAACAGATCGTTGGTGACTTTGTCGCCAACGGTCGGGTCCAATTGCTTGTCTATGATCGTGCCGGCAGCGCCACCTTCGTCGACATTATCGAGTCGAAGGTATCCGACGAAACTGGCGTTGCGGTAGATATAAAGTTTCTGTCCGCGGGTAACGCCCTGAGCGGCGCCCACGTTGATGCTGGCCAATTCGCCGCGTACTGCGGTTATGGTGCCGGTAACCTTGCCTTGGGGAATGGCAACAGCGGCTGCGGCACCCGTAGCGGTACCGGGAGCCCGCTTCTCCAAATCGGCAACCTGCTCCTGGCTATCCTGAAGCTTGCGTTCCAGGGCGCGGACAATTCGCTCGCTGCGCTCCAACTCGCCTCGCAACTGTGTCAGATCGGCCGTGAGGCTGCCATTGGACTTCTGCATCGTTGCGATTTTGCCCCTCACGCCTTCCAACTGCTTGCTGAGCATCTCGTTGCGCTTGCCCCCCGCCTGGACGTTGAGCTGTAGCTGAGCCAGACGGGTGTTGGAGGCGTTGAACTTGGCAGTTATCTCGGCCACCAACAACGCCGTCGTGTCCGGAACCTGTCCTTGTTTGAGTTCAGCGAGTTGGGTGGCAAAGCCGTCCCGACTTTGTTTGAGAAGCTCAATCTCAGAGGCCTGGACATTGGTCACGAGTTTCTGAGTGCGGACGGCTTGCTCATTGAGCTTAGCCCTCAGTTTCTCCTGTTCGTACGCCGCCCGGTAATTATTCGGTACGGTGGCCATGTTGATAAAAACGACGCTGGCGACAAGCACCAGAATCAACAAGACGACGACGCATATCTTTGTCAGGATGTTCAAGCGAAGTCTCCTTCGGATAGAATCACGTCCATACTAATATTACTTCGAGGGCTACCAACAAGTTGCAACCCACTCTAATCGGGACAGTCTACGATGCCGCTGTCTCTCACGTTGCGATTGTATTTTTCGCCGTACTCAAGTCAAGCAAATATTATCGGGTTGTTGCCCAACATCAGTCTTTTCCGCCCGCAGTGCGGATTTTCGGCTTCTCAACGGACGGCCTTGACGTCGCTGACCCCGCTGGCGCGATGATCGGATCGGCCGGGCTCAACGGAGCCTCCGGCGTCATCGCGGGCCTCGCGGACGGTCCATGACGGTCGATAATCCGCAGTGTGCTCGTGGCGACCGCAACGCGAACGGGTCCCTGCCCGGCTCGCAGCAGCGGTTGCAGCGCCGAAAGGGCCTCTTCGTTGCCGTACCATCCTACCGCCAAGGCTGCCAACTGCCTTAGCGAACCGGCATCGCTGTCGGCGGCGCGGCGGGAAGACTTTGCCGATTTTTTGAGAGTCGACTCGGGATATTGAAGAGCCTCGACGCAAAACTCGAACATATCGGGGTCGGCGTAGCCCATCTTTGCCATTTGGCCGGCCGCCATTACGCGAACGCGGGCCGGCTCGCGAGCGACGGTGAGTTCCTTGAGCACGCGTTGGGCCCGGGGTGAACGGGTATTCGCCATCGCCGGAATCGCCGCCAGCCTAAGGTCCAGAAAGTACCCCTTGGTGTAGGCTTCGATCACCTCGGCGCTGCGGCTGTCGCCCAGCACAGCCAGCGACTCGGTGACTTGAATCTTGGCGGCCTCATTCTGCTCGTTGACCAGCATGCTCTTGAGGGGACTGATGGCTGAGGGGTCGCCCATCTTACCCATAGCCATCGCCGCCTGACTGCGAACCTCCGGCTCGGAGTCGTACAGCAGCGGCGCGAGTTGCCCCGTAATGCTGTCATCGCCAAGTTCGTGAAGGGCGTAAAGCAGCGCGCAGAAGACTCGCTTGTCCGGCTCGGCCTTTACTGGCTCATCCTCGCGATCCTTGACCATTCTTTGAATTGTGGGCTTTGCCGGCTCGTACTTCAGATCTCCGATCGCCATCGCCGAGGCGAACCTAACCAGCGGCGACTGGTCGCTGAGGCCCTGCTGGTAGACCTCGCCGACATCGGTGCCGAGAGTGGTAGACAGGGCCTCAATGGCATTGGCCCGAGTGGCGGGGTCCTTGTCTTGGGCCAACTGGAACAGCGCCGTACGAGCATCGACGTAGGCTTTATTGCGATCGACGACAGGGGCTGCGGGCTTGGAAAAACCCATCCACTGCCCCATCTCGCAACCGGTCAGAAACAGCGCCCCGACCAGTCCCATCGTTACGGCCAGTCCGTGCTTTTGTCGCTCCGATTTCAATTGCACATCCCTTTTTTATCTCGGCCGCGCCGGGCAAACATGACTACCACCCACGCCATTGCCGCCACCAACACGGCCTCGGCAAAGGCGTCACCGACGCGACTGTACCAACTAGTTCGCTCATCGACAAGCACTTTGGGTCCATGCCCGGGCAGATATTCTAACTTACCCTCCCGTGCCCCGTCCAGCAGCAGTGTGCCGGAAATCATCGTGTTGTGCCCGCCGCGTCTGACTTCGGCGACAATCCGCCCGTTGGAATCGATCGACGCGCTGACTCCAGTATTGACCGCCCGCACGACCGGCACGCGGTTTTCCACGGCGCGGAAGCAGTAATGGCTGAGGTGCTGGGACTGTTCGGTGCTGGCGAGGGGAGTTCCCGACCGGACCGGCCGAACGAACCATCCGTCGTTGGACAGATTGGCCAGGATGTCGGCTTTTTTTCTCCCATCCTGGTATACCATCTCGCGGCACACCGTGGGCATGGTGCCTTCGTAGCAGATCGGCGACACCACTCGCCACCTGCCACCGGGCCTGGCCAGCACAAACCGCGTGCGGGTCGGGCCAGGATCCAACTGCTCCATAACATCCGGCACGCACTGACGCAACAGCTTGTGCAGGCCCAGCCAGGAGTGCTTGAACGGCACGTATTCGCTGAACGGCACGAGGTGTCGCTTGGCATAGCTCGGTGCATTTGGCTCGTTTGGATCGAACCACACCGCCCCGTTTCGCACCAGCCATTCATCCTTGCGGAAAAGCGGCTCGGCGTTGCGGTGGATCGTTATTCCGCCAGCCAGGATAGGACAGCCCAGTCGCCCCGACATATCCAAAACCTTGCCCGCCAGCAGGCGTCTGCTCGGCTCGTCGCCCCGATCGGCCTGCAAAACCCGCCGCAGAAAAACGCGAAGCGAGTCTTCGTCGAACTGAGTATCCCAGGCGCTGCGATCGAACTTGGCCGCCAGGGACCGCAGGTAATCGCCCTCGAGCGAATCGATGTCCAGATCGAGCATTTCGCGATTCAGCGCGGTCGGGAGCATGGTTTCCGGCCAGATCACCAGATCCGGCTTGACCTTGGCGCCCAGGAAAGTCTCCGTGTCG
>Ga0307990_1004465_pt1 | contig 10295 bp, 8 predicted proteins | sample EllFjometagen129_FD_203168 | JGI IMG/M metagenome (GOLD analysis project Ga0307990, IMG submission 203168) | Marine microbial communities from Ellis Fjord, Antarctic Ocean - #129 | ecosystem: Environmental > Aquatic > Marine > Unclassified | place: Southern Ocean | collected 2014-10-08
ATTTGCCGGTTCAATAAATGAAACTTCACCTTTATAGCTGATTGGATATGGTTTTTGACGTGGGTAAACATTAAAAGTTCCATTTATAGTTTCAGACATTTGATAACTTACTTCGACACTTATAGCCTCTTCACCGACAGGTATAACAATTTGAACGGGCATAATGGGAAGTTCAGGATGTCCGGGTTGATAATTGTAAGAAAGCCCTTTAATCGAGAGTCTATCATAATTATCAATACTTTTAATTATTGGTTTATCAAATGTAAATTCCTTCTGAATAACGGTTGCAGAAAGAGCCGTAAATATCATTGCAAAACTAATTAAGACAAAAATAAATTTCTTTTTCATTAGCTAACTCCTTTATCTTTTTTTTATTATGTAAACGCAATAAAGGTTCCAAAAAATAATTTTAATAGGTTAACAAACAAGCCCGATTCAGGTGTGTACTGAATCGGGCTTGTTGTTTATTATAACCTGTAATAGCCTGATCAGATAATATGCTGATTCATTTATTACAAGATATCAGTTTTCATTATTTCAACAAGATCATCTTCTTAACACTGGTGTAATCACTACCATCATCTTCCGCATCAAAACTACTGAAATATACACCACTTGTTACATTCTTACCGGATTCATCACGTCCATCCCAGACTATTGAATGATAACCAGCCTGCATGTTATCATTAACAAGTGATTTCACTTTCTGACCACGAATATTGTAGATGATGAGTGCTACCTTAGAATCAGCTTTCAAACTGAACTTGATGTTAGTAGTCGGATTGAATGGATTCGGGTAGTTGCCGTTAAGTTCGGTAACTGTAGGAATGAGTTCCAAACCTGTTCCTGTTCCTGTTCCTGTTCCACTTAATTCAACAGTAAGTTCAGAATTGTTTGGATCATTGCTGGTGATAATAAGATCTCCTGAGTATGTCATAGCTGCCATAGGTGTAAATTCAATATCAATCACAAGCTCTCCAGCTGCTTCCACTGAATAACTTGTTACATCAGCTGTGAATGCTTCCGGAGCTGAGATAGTACCAGTCAATTCCTCTGTTCCCATATTGAAAATTGTAAGCTGTTCAGTTGCTGATTCACCCACACTTACATCATCAAACTCAATCTCTTCTGTACTGAGGTTGATACTAGGAGAATTACCACCGCCTGCTGCCGGGAAGACTACATAGTCGATCCAGCCACAGTCACTGCCGTTGCTCACGGAGCCATCTTTGTCATATTCCCATTTGAATTGTACATTTGTTCCAGCTGTTACTGAATATGTCTCCTGTGACCAGGCTACTTCACCAGCCCATTCGTCTTGCTCTTGATTATTGATATAGAATCTCAGGTAATCCCAACCACTTTCAGATGAGACTTTCTTATAGAATGAGATCTCACCATCTGTAGCTACATCCATTGTAACACTGAAAGTAGCTGTTTGACCATTACCAATATCTTGAGATACAGCGCAGTAAGTTCCTTCATAAGCATCAGCATCATCTATTTCCCAGGCAAATGAACCCATCTGCCAATCGAAGAGTGAGAAGTCACCAGTCTCAAAGTTTTCCATAATGAGTCCGATAGAAGGATAATATGGGAAAGCGTTGGTGTAGCCGCCACTGGTTACCATTAAACCAAGTGTTGCGATCATACCAAGTGTTGCATCAGATTCCACTTCGATATCGAAGGTTGCAATTGTCTGCTCAGCAACATCAAGTCCTGCAGAGTTATAAGTTCCACTGGTAACTGTGATCAGATCAGGAGATGAAGAGGAAAGCTCTGCTACAATAGCTTCCGAAGTTGCATTTCCTGCATTGAGAACTGGAATGGAAAGTGTTGCTGTTTCACCAGGATCAAGTACCCCATCTCCACCTGAATCAGAGATTGTCATAGATCCGGTTTCGAATAAAGGAGCATTGAAAGTGATAAAAATCGTAGAATTCCAGGTTGCTTCCCCTGTAATTTCAACATCAAAAGCAATTTGATGTTGGTCAGGTATATTATCCGCAACTTCAATCTCAAAGGCATCGGCAATTGTGATTGATGATTCAGCTGGAACATCACCAATAGAAGTACTTGCAGATGTGATTGTAACATAATTATCGCTTGTAGAAAGCAAAGTACTAACATTTGTTGCTTCATCAATTCCAACGTTCTCAAAAGTAACATTCAATGTTATTGTTTCATTGAATTCGGGAATATTATTGTTATCATCTTGGATTTCATACGAGCTTACGATCACATAAGGTCCACCACTTGGAATCACTTCAATTTCAGCAATTAGTGGCTCGTGATTTTGTCTGGTGATAACAAGTTTTGCCATTCCAGGTGCTGCAAAAGCATCAAAATCTAAGCTAATCATACCGGATTCATCAACTAATCCATTACCATGAATAATTCCATCCATCGTAAGTGAAACATAGGAATATGGTTCTGCAGTAATCTGGATATTATCTAAACCTAAGAATATTACATCAGGGTATGTAGCGGTATTTACTTGAGGAATACCTAAATATGGAGTAATGGAAGGATCGCCCATAATTGAATAGATCTCCCAATAGTAATTAAATGATCCATTCCCTTCAGTTACAGCAAGGTTTCCATTAAAGATCATTCCACCTGTAGTCGTATACCAATCGGTGAAATCTTCATCATGGTCATGGAAAAGTCCGTCATATACTCCCATACCTGTACTTTCATAAGTTGGATTTGCAGTTACTGCACCTGCACCAACGCCCCACCAGTAATCTTCATCCCAATATGTGCTGTTTGTTCCACCGATATAACCAATAGAGCCTTTGTTTTCAGCACGAAGCCAGGCTTCTCCAAAACAGGTTTGAACTTCAAATTTATTGGTGAGACAGCAATTTCCTACAGCTAGTCCATATTTATGTTCATTCTGTAAGCTATTGATATTAGGGATTGTGAAAGATGGATCGCCCCAACTTGTGGAACTGCCATGTGCAGTATAATTTATGTAGCCAACTCCATCACTAACATTTTGAATTATATTCGAAGAGTTGCTACCTGATTGAGGGTATAAATAAGTATGTGATATAATTCCGTGAGATGCATTGAAATAATTAGATGTACCATAACTTATTTGACCATTACCCCATGTGCTACCGTGGCTTGAATCCATTCCGGCTATCATCACAACTTCTTCCAGGTAAGCTGGATCAGGCATTTCAAATTTTTCATATTCCAAAGTTTTATCAATTTGCGGTTGTAATTCAGCTAAGTTATTAGCAGAGAAACGACCATAATACATATCTGCAATTATATCTGGACCATCTAATTTAACATAATTCAAATCTGTGATATGACTACCTTCACTTCCATTCCAGGCAGGGATCTGAGCGACGTCACCAACAAAAAGTACAAATGAAGGTGCTGGGTCATCAGGTGTCCCTGCATCATACAGGTCTTGCAGGAAACTCTTGATAGAGTTCATGGTATTGCCAACATTTGGATCATTGGTATAAGCTTCGATAACTTCAAAACCCTTCTCAGTTTTCCACTCAATAAAAGGTTGAAGTGGAGTTTCAAACATAGGATCAGAAACAATAACGTATTTAATTGGGTATTGAGTGATCTGGTCTCTACTTTGCAGGTGAGAATAATTGATTAAGGATTTCGCAAAGGTAGCTTCAAAGTAGGGTGAATATACTTTAGATCTTCTTAATTGTGTTTGTGTTTGATCACCACCGATAAAGTCTATTTGAATATCAATGTTATTGCAAACTAAAATTGTTCCCTCTACCGGATTATATTGAATTGGAGCTAACTCTAAAACAAATAATCTTACTCCTCGCATTACTCCGAGTTCCTCAACTGAAATTAGTTCATTAGAAGTAAATTGGTTTTTTGCATAAGCCTTAGAATTATAGTTGAAAACGGCTTCTGAAGGATCTGCACTTTTAGGAATTGGTAGCTGTGCTGGTATGACCTGATTGTTTATCCCAAATTCCTGAAGTTGATATTCTGCTGTAACATAATTAAGTGTTTTTGCTGTTACTTCTGCCCCAAAAGGTACAGAAAAGATCTTTCTAATTATTGGAAGTTTTGGTTCTCCAACAGAGTTAGAATGTGTAAAACTCTCTATGTTAATCTGTGAAAAAGTACCATCATTTGTTTGTACATCAAATGCTGAGATTTCAGCCATGTTCAATTTCATCTGCAATCCACTATCATTGCTTCTAAGAAGCTTTAATTCAGTGTTGGATGATGAAAGGTCGATTGAATTTATATTTGCTGCTAATGTCATTCCGATTAAAGCAAAAATAAATACTATTAATGTTTTCTTCATTTCTTTCTCCTCTTTATTTTCTTTTTCTAATTATTAATGCAATATTGAAACCAACATTAATAAAAAGATGATATTTTTGCGAGATTCTTTTCTCTATATAGTTTGATATTTATTTAACAATTGACAAAAAATCAATTACTTGGAATTTCAAAACATGAAAGGAGTAAGTAATGGGAGATAAGACTTTTTTTGAAAATATAAAAAGAGATGCAAATACTATATTATCAAAGGTCTTCGATAAGGTTGAAGTAGTTAGTAAAACATCAGTTTTAAAACTAAGGATTAGTGATCTGAAAGGTAGAATTAGAGGTCATAAAGTTAAAATTGGTGAATTTGTTATCTCAAATAAAAAGAAATTTACTGAATTTCCTGAAATAGTTGAGATATTAGAGAAGATCAAACTTCTTGAAAAGCAAATTAAGATCAATAATGTGCAAGTTGAAAAACTTCAAAAAAAAGTTAAGAGGGAAGAAGTAGTAAAAGAAAACGAGAGCACATCCTCTTAATAAACCTCTCTGTCTACTTTGTTGACAATGCAATCACCTGAAAAACCTTTACTTAGACTAATGGGAATCGATTTTGGAGAAGTGAGAATCGGTATAGCTCTAAGTGACCCATTGCAGATCATCTCTCAACCCTTTCTGGTTTTAGCGAATAATGAAAATACAATCAATGAAATCCAAAATATAATAAAAACTGAAGAAGTGGAAAAGATCATTTTGGGCTTACCGCAAAATCTTGATGGTGACGATACAAAGAAAACTTTAGAAGTTCGAGAATTTGCAGAAGAATTAAAAAGTAATATTGATATTCCCTTATTTTTCTGGGATGAAAGATATTCCTCTGTTGAAGCAAATGAACAGCTTAAGAAAATGGGTTATACTATTTTAGAAAGCAGGAAAGTTGTAGATAAAATGGCAGCTTCCATTATTTTAAAAAATTATATGGAAGATCAAATATGAAAGTGTTACGAAAAATTATTATTTCAATAATAATAATTGTGATTGTTACTTCCTTAACAATAGTCTTACTTATTTTCTTACCAAAAGATGTTAATGAAGTTCTTATCGATATTTCTAAAGGTGAATCTGCAAATTCAATAGCAGAAAAATTATATGAAAAAAAAGTAATTCGTAGTAAGCAAGTTTATTATCTGTATGTAAAATTTACTAATATTGATAAAACATTAAGTTTTGGAAAGTATCATTTTTCTGGTAAGTTATCCTTTCCTGATGTTCTGGAAATTTTAAAGTTAGGAAAAGTTGTGCTGCGCAAGGTTACTATTCCTGAAGGTCTGACTGTTAAGAAAACAGCTAAAATTCTTTCACAATATGGCTTTGTAGATCAAGAAAAATTTATAACTCTCTGTACTGATTCTCTTTTTGCAAAAAAACAAACCGGATTTTCTGTGAGAACTTTAGAAGGATTTCTCTATCCCGAAACGTATCATTTCCCGTATGAAGTTAGTGAACAATATATTATAAAGGCACTCGTACAAGAATTTTTCAAGCAAACCCAGGATTTCGACTTTGTTCCAAATAAAGATCTAAGTTTTTATGAAACTCTTATTCTTGCTTCTATTGTTGAGAGGGAAGCACGTTTCAGAGATGAACAACCGACAATTGCGAGTGTTTATTTGAATCGGATAAAATATAATTACAAACTTCAAGCAGATCCTACAGTTGCTTATGCACTGGAAGAACAAGGCAAATTGCGTAGGAAAATCTATTATCGTGATCTTAATATTGATTCACCGTATAATACTTATAAAAATTTTGGATTACCACCTTCACCAATTTGTAGTCCGGCTGTCAGTGCAATTAAGGCTGTACTAAAGCCAGCCGAAACAGACTATTTCTTTTTCTTTGCAAATGGTAGTGGAAGACACGAATTCAATCAGACTTATCAGCAGCACATAAATCAGCAAAATATTAGAAATAAATAATGGAAGATCATATACTTCTACATCTGGCAATCATCATATTTTTTTCAAAAATATTGGGTGCAGTTGCCAGCAAGTTAAAACAACCTCCTGTTGTTGGAATGCTTCTTCTGGGTATTGTTCTGGGTCCCACGGTTTTACATTTTATCGAACCGGATGAAGTAATAAACTGGATCGCAAAAGTAGGAGTTTTATTTCTGCTTTTTGAAGCTGGTTTAGAAACAAATATCAAATGTATTAAGGAAGATTCTAAGCAGGCATTATTACCAGCATTTGGTGGGATTTTATTTCCCTTTTGTCTTGGATTTGCATTAGTCTATTTCACAAATCATAATATCTCGCAAGCTTTGATCGTTGCTGTGATCTTTACTGCAACAAGTGTAAGTGTGAGTGTGATGACCCTAATGGATCTGGGAAAGCTAAAAGGTATTGAAGGAAGATGTATAGTTAATTCCGCCATTATTGATGATATTGTGGGAATTTTACTTCTTACTTTTATTTTTGGACTCACATCCAAAGCTGGAGCAGGAAGTGCTGGTTTCACAGTTTCAATTCTCAAAATATTCGGTTTTTTTATTGTTGCATTTATCATTGGCATATTCATTCTCCAACCTTTCTTCTTAAATCTTAAGAAAATTCTATTAGATAATGTGGTTATTTCTTTAGCGATTGCTGTTGTATTATTGTATTCCTGGTTAGCCGAGATGGCAGGTCTTGCTGCAATCACAGGTGCTTATTTTGCAGGTCTATTTCTGAGTCAAACACAACATAAACATGCAGTTCAAATCGGAATAACGAATATTGGAAAATCTTTTTTTGTAGATGTATTCTTTGTCAGCATCGGTTTGCAATTTGATCTCTTTGAAATTGAGACGGAGCCTGTTTTCCTTATTCTTTTCGTTTTGCTGGCTATTTTTGGAAAAATGATTGGTAGTGGACTTGGTGCTAGAATAACTAAATTTGATGCAGTTCGTTCATTTCGGATTGGTGCCGGTATGATTCCACGGGGAGAAGTTGCATTAATTGTGGCTAATATGGCATTAGTGAAAGGTGTGATCTCTACTGATATACTCTCTGCAACTATTTTATTGGTTATTATCAGCGCTTTAGTTACACCGTTAATATTAAAATTTGGTTTCACAAAATTTAAGAAGAGTTCTTTTTAAATAAACTATGATCATGATTTTTTAAAGGAGAAAATGTATGTGGAAGAATATTATTGATAAGGAATTGATCATAATTAATCCAGAGATCAGCAATAAAAAAGATTTGTTTGAAGCAATGGCTAACCATGTTTATAATCATGATTACGTTATAAATAAAAAACAATTCCTGCATGCCTTGATGGCAAGAGAAGAAATGGCTAACACCGAATTGATCCCTGGAATTGCTTTACCACACGCCAGAAGTGATTCAGTTGAAAAACTTTTTATGTCCATTATCATATTTAGCAATGGTATAGATTATGAGAATGAAGAGATGGGTCCAGCCAGGATAATCTTCTTTTTTGGCTGTACGGAAACGCAAAACAAAGAATATTTACAGCTTCTGGCTCAATCGAATAGATTACTGAAAAAGAAGAAATTTCGTGAAGCTCTTCTAAATAGTAAAACTAAAGAAGATGTTTTAGCAATACTGAATGAGTTTGATGATGAAATATTAAGCCCAATTGAAAAAGAAAATTATCTGCTGATATTAACCTTAAATAACACAGACAAATCTGAAGATGTAATGAACTCCATGATTGAAATAGGCATAACAAATGCCTCAATTTTAGACTCAACTTCAATGGTGCGAAAATTGGCTTATGAGATGCCGGTATTTGCCGGATTGAGTTATATGGCTCAAGGAAAGAACAAAAGTTCAAACGTAATTTTTGCTCATGTTGAAAACAAAAATACAGCCAACAAACTGGCAGAACTACTGAAAGAGAATGGAATCGATCTGGATAAAAAAGGTGTAGGATACATTCAGATTATCAGGGTGGAAAACGTTATTGGTAGTTACGAAGAAGATATTGAATTATAATCTCAATACTATAAGATAAAACAATTTTTCTTGACGATGTTGTTCCAAATTTCGAATTTCTGTGCAGGAGAATAAATGAAAATAAAATTCCTATTAATATTAATATTCATAAATTACTTTTTATTTGCAGCTGCATACCAGATCAATCTAAGTTGGGATGAATTTGAAGGTGAATGTAATGGATTTGTCAGTGGATCAATAGATGATGAACATGCCTTTTTAAGTGGAGTGGGAGCAGCAGAAGCCTTAGATGGAAAATTGATTTCCATTGGTGAGGGAATGACCATGGAAGCACAACAAGTTTTTAAAATCGAGGGCAGAAAAGGTTATTTCACATTCTGGATAAAGGATAAATTTGCAGATGATGATATGAATAGCGATCCGACCTTGATAAGTAAAAGCAAACCCATGATCTCAGTTTATAAAGATGGCAATCTGATCGATCTAATAAAAGTACCGCTTGGTTTAGGTTTGGCCTGTAAAATATTTACGCTTGATGCAGCCAGCGGAGAAGTTGATCGTGAGATTAAATATTTTCCCAAATCAAGAATAATTGTAGGTAAAATTGTTGATGCTGTTACAGGTGAACCACTTAACAATGCAAAAATATTAATAACAGATTATATGAAACAATCGAATTCTATAGTAACGGATACAACAGGTGTATTTATTTTTGATGCCGAGATAGGTGAGTATAAATTGGATATTGTTAAAGAAGGATATATCATCACTTCCGCTAATGTGCGAATGGGAGCAGATGAAACACCAAGGGAAATTGTCTGTGCACTCTCTCCTGAGATCAGAGAATTCCGCATTGTACTTACCTGGGGAAGTAGACCTAAAGATCTTGATGCTCATTTATCCGGTCCTGATCCTGATGGTGGAGACTTCCATATCTGGTATAGGAATAGATATCCAATTGGTGGAAAGGACTTTCTTGATAGAGATGATATGGATAAGTATGGACCTGAGACTGTGACGATCTATAAACCGGCTGAAGGCAATTATAGATACTCAGTACACGATTATTCCAACAAAGAAAGTAAGCGTAGTAAAAAACTTTCACGCAGTAATGCCCAGGTTTTTGTCTATGGACAGAATAAATTACTTGCCAGTTTTGAAGTTCCCAATAATTTTCGGGGCAATTGTTGGCATGTTTTCAAAATAGATGAGAAACATGCGATTATTCCAATAAATGAAATTGAATTTGTGAAGGATGCGATGAGCATCCACTAATAAAAAAATAACAAAAGAGAGGAGGGAATATGAAACTATTAAAGATTATGGCAGTTTTATTTGTTGTGATGCTTCTGGTAACTGCTTGTGGAAAAGGTGGAGGTAAAGGTGTAAAAAAACTTTACTATCCTGAATGGTGGCAAGATCAAGGTAATGCCGAATACGTTCAAACTTATGGAATGGCTACAAAAGTTTCACAAAATTCATCCTATGATGCTGCTTATGCAAATGGTATGTTGCAAGCTGCACAATATGTAGAAACTTATGTACAAGGTATGGTTAAGAACTATGAAGAGGAAGCTGGTGTAGAAAATCCTCAAGTTTTGGCTCTTACCAGTAAAGTTGTAAAAGCTGTTGCAAAAGCTAAATTTGCAAATGTTATGGTTACCAAGCAGGAAACGATTGTAACTGATGATAACCGTTATCAAACATTTGTACGTGTGAGCGTTCCTAAAGAAGCAGTTAATAAAAATCTTATGAACCAGATCAAAAACGAAGAAGCTTTATACAATCAATTTAAAGCTTCTCAAGCTTTTGGTGAACTGGAAAAAGAGATGGATAATTACGACAAATAGTAATTGTTAGAATTAAAAAAAAGCGTTCGAATATTCGGACGCTTTTTTTGAGTTAATATTAATTTCGTTATTCAATTTCAAATTATTTGATTATAATTATCATAACTAAACTGTTTTACATATTAAACTTTAGCTGAATAAGAACAAAGTAAATTTATATTGGAGTAAAGATGAAAAAAAGATTATTTGTAATTATGCTAATTGG
>Ga0307990_1004466_pt1 | contig 10294 bp, 12 predicted proteins | sample EllFjometagen129_FD_203168 | JGI IMG/M metagenome (GOLD analysis project Ga0307990, IMG submission 203168) | Marine microbial communities from Ellis Fjord, Antarctic Ocean - #129 | ecosystem: Environmental > Aquatic > Marine > Unclassified | place: Southern Ocean | collected 2014-10-08
AGGAATGATATTGGGGGCGCCTCTTTATTTTCTCGCTGGGTTAATCTCCTGTATTGCCTCTGCTGTGCTGGCATCAAAGTATAACAAGCAGATATTGTAGGGGTGACGGTATGTCTGTGAGAAAAGAAAGCAAGCTATTGCAGTGTCACCCGAAGGACGAACAGAAGGAAGTCGATTTTATGCAGAGGTTCTATTGGAATTTGCAAGGGACACAGGCCATACATACCATCGACAACCATCTCGAAACGAGGGGGGCAAATCTGTATTCCGTCTCGAATCAACAACAGTATGTAAAATTGCATTTTTCAAGAGAGCTGGACATTCCAAATCTTGATAAAATAAGAGCCCTTGAAAGTGAGTATGCGCTACTGCCAATTCCCAAGTTCCCAAAGTTGTTTCCCGGCAGCGGTCTTTTATGGTTTTTCTTATTTTTCTTCTCTTTTGGAATGTTAATTCCTGTATGGTTGCTCTATGTTATTTTTGTATATTCTCTGAAAAAACCAAGAGCTCAAAGAGAGTATGAACAATATGAAATCAGCCGTCAGGAAATTATGGAAAGGCTGGAGCACATAGAGAAGCTGAATGAGCAATTTGATCAGCCGGCCCGACAGGAAATAAAACCGCAGTTACAGGTATAGCTGGATGATAGATTTAGGCATACCTCTTAAGGCATCAGAAGGGTTGCCTATCGTTTTACCGAAAGACCGCTTCCGCCATCTTTATGTAGTCGGTAAAACGCAGACAGGCAAATCCACCTTTTTCCTCAACCTGATTAAGCAGGAATTAGGCAGCGGGGCGATAATCGTTCTGGACCCGGCTGGCACTTTCGCCTCAGCGGTGGCTGCCATAGCTCCTAGAGACCGCCTTGTCTATGTTGATGAAAAGCACCCCTTGATAATCAATCCCCTGAAACGAAACCTGAGCCGGTCGAAAGTCGCTAATGAGTTTATCGAGGTAGTGAATAACTGCGTAACCGGCAGCACTCCCAGCGTGGAAATCACCGTCCTCATGGCGGAGATTTTGAGAAACGCAATCAGGGTTTTAAGCGATAAAAACCTCAATATTGAATACCTGGCAGATTTTCTGAATTACGAACATATCCGAGACCAATACCGGGGCGATAAATACTGGCAGCACTTCGACCGCCAGGACGATAAGAAATGGTATATCTACCGAGAAAAACGAGAATCCGCCCAGAGAGTTGCTTCCAGACTTTCAGCCTTCTTCCTGGATGAAAACCTGCGTCAATTTACCATCGGTGACAATCAGTTTGATGTTAAGGCAATAGCCGATGAAAAAAAGATTGTGTGCTTTGACTTCAGGGGATTTGATAATGACTTGATGATTTACTTGGGCAACCTGGTAACCACTGCCGTTAAGTCATATTACATGCACGACGCCACCACGAAAAGTCCGCCTCTATTCCTCTACGTTGATGAGTTTCACCTGTTTGTCAGTCCGGCCTTCAACAATATGCTGGCAGAGTGCGCCAAGTTTAATATCTCAGTAAACCTCGCCCACCATATATTTGAACAGGTCGATAAGAAGACCATTGATATGGCACTTGGCAACTGCCATACCAAAGTTGTTTTCAATTGCGGCTATGAAGAAGCGGATCGGATGGCAAAAGAATTTCAAACAAAGCCCGAGGCATTTTTAAACCTCAAGGAATATGAAGCCCAGATATTAATCGGCAATAAAACGCATCATGTTTTAGCCTTCCCACCACCGAAAACCGAGGACTACGCCCCTGAGAAAACCTTCAATTTTCTGAGGGACGACTGGATAATGGTATAATATAAACAGAGTTCCTCGCCGGGCTGACTACACAAGCTGCCGGTGAAACACTCTTGCCATAAGCTTTGCTCAGATGAGCTGTTGTGCATACATGCGCATTTAATAAGCGAATGGCGGGCAAGATGTGATAGCTACAAATGGGTTCGCCTACCCTGTTTGGGCGAATTGGAGCTTGAGATTAGAGCCCCGGAAAGGGGCTCTTTTTCTTTATAAAACGAAGAAACCATCAAGGACACCAAAGATTATCAATCTTCACTTCCTCGATTCATTTTATAGCGTATGCTATAATATAAATAGCTGATAAGTCTTTATTTTCCTGCCTTTTTCAAATTCTTACCCTTGTTTCCCTATATAAATCCCGAACCATTTTATAACATGTTCATTAAAAAGAGAGGAGGTATGTGCCATGGTAGAATATCTTAATTTTCAGGAAATCAGCACCATTCCCTTCAAGACCGTATTGGACCATTTCAATGTCAAATACGATGAACGGGAAGGAGAAATCGTCTCAAAACACGGTATCGTCAACATCAAGAAGAACCTGTATCTCAACCCCCAAAACAAAGAGGAAAAAGGAAGCGTCATTAACTTCACTGCCAACCTTATGCAGACCGATCTCCGTTTCGCAGCCAGCCACTTGAAAAAGGCCTTTATGGAAGAGCCAAAGCCGAAAGAGATCCCCGAGTACCAGCTTCATTACCATAACTTTCTCGCTGACAAAGGAATCAGTGAAGAGCTGGCCCAGGAGTTTGAAGTCGGCTATGTCAAGTCGCGGGGAATCATGTCTGGGAAAATTGCCGTTGAAATCAGAGACGAGAACGGTGAGAAAGTGGCGTACATTGGCAGAAATATCAAGCCCGATGCCAGCAACAAGTATTTCTTTTTCAAGGGATACAAAAACAATCACCTCTACAACCTCTGGCGTGCCAAATCTCCAAATGTCATTCTCACGGTAAGCCCCTTTGATGTTATCCATATCCACCAGCTCGGCTTTCCCGATGTCGTGGGCCTGATCAGCCACAACATGACTGAAGCTCAGGAAAATCTCTTAGGACGCTTTACGCGGATCTTCATTCTGCACCCATCACCGCAAAACATCGTGAACAGGTTGAGCAGATTCGCCTTTGTCAAAGCGCCGGAAATCGACAACGTCCAGAGCCTCACCAGGGAAGATATCGATACTCTCTTTTAGAGTTATCCACAGCCAGCCTCTTTACAGGCTGGCTGTTTTTCTTATAGAATGAAAGTATCAATAATAAAAAAACTCTATGCACTATGAGGAATTAGAAGAATTATTTGCCAACCTCAGCGAAAAAGACAAATTCAGATTAGTCTGCCGTTATGTTTTATGCCTGCCAGCCTCAAAAATTGCCAGCCTTGAAGGAAAAAGCAGACAGGCTATTTTCCTTACTCTTCAAAGAGCACAAAAATCGCTGATTAAGATTCAGAGCAGAGATGATTGTATAGCTGCCCTGCAGGAACTTTTTACAAGGGGATAAGAAATAAAACCTATGGAAGAAAAAAAATACAAAATTGACTTGATAGACAGTGATGCCAAACAGCTTGGCTGCTTTTATCTTTTCTGCCGGTTCATGCTCCCGGTCATTGTCTACTTTGTCGTTGCCTACATTATCTACAAGTACCTGGCCAATAACAATATCATCCCGCCCTTCGATTCCGGCTTGGAGAGCCAAACAATAGACATACAGGGTGGATTCTTTGATCTGTTTTGATAGAAGGAACTGCTGCCAAGGCTACGGTACAAAAAAATATAGACAAATAAAAAAGAGCGAGAATTGAATCTCGCCCTTTTTCTTATTAACGAACACACCAGCGATTATTATCTTCTATCTCCGTTGCTATCAAAGCATTGAGAAGCATTTGACACCCAACAGAAGGCACTGCTCAATAATGCCGGTAGGCCGTTTATTTATTATGTATTTATTATAGCACACGCCTTTATTTTGTAAAGTCAAGAACTTGTGGACAACTTTTCCTGATTTTTCCCTTCTTATCCGTTTATACAATCCCATTTAATTTCTACAATCTCCATAACTAAACAATGGAGGTGTAAAGATGTCCAGAAGGAACAGATCGAAGAGTGCGAGTTTGGGGAGCATGCTGCTGAAGGAGGCCAAGAGTCTGGTCAAGGAATTCCAATATCAGGTCTTCGGCGGCAGGCCCAAAAAGAAAAAGACCATTGTCTTCTACAATGGAAAGCCCATTTTCAAAATCGATAATGGCAAACGGATCTATTATCGTTGTCGATAATGGCTAGGATCTTTCTTAATTGAAGCCCCCGGGGCAGAACCCTGGGGGCTTGGAGGTTAAACCAGACCGTGCCTGCTTTGAGTACGGTCCGGTTTACGGTTTGATCTGGTCGGCTTTTGGGAAAGCGCCTGAAGTGAGGTAACCATGATTTCTCTATCAAAAAACCATGTTCCGCCGAGCTTGAAAGCTCCCGGCAGTTCGTCAGCTTTTTGGTAGACCCACTTGGTTGACTTTCGAAGCAGCAGAGCTACTTCGCCAGCCGACAGGAACATTGGGGAAGACATAGGATGACTCCTTTCTGTCTTTCCCTTTCCTTCCTGTTTTTAATAATACCTCATTTCATTTTTTGATTCGAACTACCCGAATCCGGCTAACACTCAAAACCTCCGCCCTTTAAGTCAAACCTTCTCTCTATAAAGCGTATGCTATACTAAATATAGGATATGTCAAACAAAAAAAGGAGGTGATCGAGGTGGGAGTCTATAGACGAAAGTTAAAAAAAGATTGGCGCTGGTTTTATTCAGGCCAGTATTTGGGCGTTAAATATCATTCAAAGGCAATTTTCTTAACTAAGCAAGAGGCGGGCAGGGCTGAGAGAGTCAAAAAAGCCCAAATGGACAAAGAGGCCAGGAGTCCGGTCAAAGACATCCTTCTACTCGATTTAATCAACGACAGGCTTGATTATGTGGCTTCCAGGCGCTCAAAAGCCTACTACAAGGACAGCCAGAAGTATCTCAAGCTCTTTTATAACTATGTCGGCAATCCGATGGCTTCGAAGATAGGTGGAAAACAAGTCAACAACTTTTTGATGTATGTCGCCAAAGACCTCAAAAATCGCAAAAAAACCAATTCCAAGGTTAATGCCATTATCAGGGCGTTAAAAGCTCTGTTCAACTATGGCATAGACATCTGTGAAATTGACATGAAAAACCCGGCGGGGAAAGTTAAATTCTACAGCATGGATACGAGGATAAAGTACATCCCGACAGACAGCGAAATAGAATTAGTAAAAGCTGAATGCGATCCGGGGCAGAAGATGTTGATTGATTTTGTTCGACACACCGGCTGTAGAATTAACGAAGCTTTAAGACTCACAACGGTGGACACAGGGGGAAAGTATGTGATCCTCTATACCAGAAAAGCCAAGGATGGAAGCTTAACCCCCAGGAGGGTACCGAAGCCGGACTGCCTAGTAGGAGTTAAGCTTAAAAAAGGGGTATTTTCACGATGGAGCCGAGAGCCGAAGTTTCTTGCCAGAAAAGTTGAGAAACTTAAACTGAAACGCTGGAATTGGCACAACCTGAGGCATAAACGAGCCTCCGAATGGTCGGCGGAAGGCAAGCCTCTCTTTGAGATTATGAGCCTCCTGGGACACTCCAATTTGACGACAACTCAAAACTATTTACACTTACTTTCTTTAGCCAATCTTTAACCGACCAACAAAACAGCCACTTAGTAATAACTGCTAAGTGGCTGTTTCTTATTATGGAGCCGATGAGCGGAATTGAACCGCTGACCTACTGATTACGAATCAGTTGCTCTACCGGCTGAGCTACATCGGCTTTCGTACGATTCGAAAGGTGACTTTCTATCTCAACGTTTTTGTATTGTCAAGAGATTAGCTAATCGGCTGTTCACTCTGTTGGCTGTTTTATGTGGTGTGTTTCAACGCTGTCACGCGGCTTTTCTCTGTCCCCCCTTCGATATCCAAATCCTTTACCTTGACTTTCATTGTTGTTTTGGTAGTATCTTCGCGGGTTAAAGGTGAGAATCAGGGTATTAATTCAAGCGATGCGGGGTTGTTCTGAAGATGTCGTTACAGGGGCAGAGATACCGGAGCTGGGTGGAGATCGATCTGGACAGTTTCAGGGATAACTGGGCCGAGATAAACCGGCTGGTGGGTTCCGATGTCAAGATCCTTCAGGTGGTGAAGGCGGACGCGTACGGCCATGGGGCGATCGAGATTTCGCGGGCCGCCGTGAAGAACGGTGTGTACGCTCTGGGGGTTGCAAACGCGGATGAGGGGGTTCAGCTCCGGGTCGGTGGAATCGAAGCGCCCATCATCATACTGAGCCCTTCTACGACCCCGGAGATTGATGAGATTATCAAGTATAATCTGATTCCCTCGGTTTCAGATATCCACTTTGCCGGCGAATTGAGCATGAACCTGCTTGAAAATGAGACGCGTCTCTCTGTCCATATCGAGATCGACACCGGGATGGGCAGGGGGGGCACCATCTCAAGCGACGCGATCGCCATGGTGAAGAATGTTATCGCCCTTCCTAACATAGAGGTTGAGGGGATATTCTCCCATCTGTCCGTGAGCGAGGTGGCTGGCGACGAATATAACACCCTCCAGTGGAAACTCTTTAGTGAGATACTGAGGGGATTGGAACAGGAGGGGATCTCCATTCCCCTGCGGCATATCTCCAACAGCGGCGGTGTGCTCAACTTTCCCGCGTTCAATCTGAACATGGTTCGTCCCGGTCTGATGACATACGGGGTATATCCCGGACCGGATACGATGCCGAAGGCGAAGCTGACTCCGGTGATGACCTTCAAGACGAGCATTGTGGTCCTCAAGGATTTCCCGGCGGGGTACAGTATCGGATACGGCAGGACATACATCACCGAAGGACCCACACGGATAGCGACGATACCGGTTGGATACGGAGACGGGTATGGTGTTATCATGTCGAACCGGGGGCATGCCCTGATCCGGGGCCGAAGAGCGCCCATCGTGGGACGAATCTCCATGGATATGTGTACGGTGGATGTGACCCATATTCCTGAATGTGAGATAGGCGGTGAGGTTGTTCTGATGGGGAGGCAGGGGGACGAGTATATCTCGGCCGGTGAGATTGCCGAGAAGGCGGGAACGATAAGCTATGAAATCCTCTGCGCCCTGGGCAAGAGGGCGCCGCGCGTATTCGTTGATAAGGGGAAGCCGGACGCGGTTGAGCCGAAACTGAGAAGGATATTCATACCGGGGGAGGAGAAGTCCATCGCCCGGATCGATACCATGATACGCGGCTGTTTCCAGGCCAGGACCACCGATCGTGAGTTCGCCGACGCGATCTATTACGAGATGTTCGAGACACTCTTCGGGAGAGAAAACCGTCAGCTGGAATTGAGGATGGGGTTCAGATATGATATCAGGATAAGTAACTCCCTTGGCGGGGACACGCCCCTTGGGGAGGAAACATCCGGCCCGGATGAAGGTTATTTCAGGGTCACGACCCATATCGAGTATACAAAGACGCTCAGGGACACCTTATTTATCATCGGCTGTGCCCGCAATAACGAGCAGCTCTCGGCCCTCTTTGAGGAGGAGAAGTGTGAGTACCGGTGGCTTCTGAACGGTACGGACAGCCCCTTGATGGAGGGTGATTTCAGTGTGACCCGTGTCGCGATCGATGGCTCCGATGTGCCGGTCATCAGCGCGCAAAACACGGACAGGGGTTACGAAGTACTGTGCGGGGGCGATGAGCTTAAAGAATCCCTGAAGCGGCAGGTCAAGGTGGAGATCGAGATAGAGACAAAGAAGCCCCGGGAAAGCAGGATGTTCCCCGTCTACCTGGCGTATCCCACACGGGGGATGAATATCTCGTTCCACTATGAGGGGACGGGACTGAAGAACGTCAGAGAGGTAAGCTTCTTTGCGGGACGGCGCCCCTATCCGGACGTACAAACAAACGAGGGACGGTCGATAGATCTGAAGATTGACGAGGATGAGTGGGTATTCCCGAACAGCGGTGTGACCTTTGTCTGGGACCTGTAATTTTTTGAGGCATGGCGTCCGTGTAAAAATGGCAAAAGGACTAAAAACAATCCCGACGGATACCGTCGGGATAAAAATCTTGTTTGATTCCGGTTTGTCCGGGATAGGCGTGAGAAGTTATACTAAAGAGGAAAGTGTTCTAATGAAGTTACTGCGAGTCGGGATTATACTGGGCGGCATGTCCTCTGAGAAAGAGGTTTCACTGAACAGCGGTCGGAATGTATATGATAACCTGGACCGGGAGCGGTATGAGGCTGTTCCGATCTTTATGGATGGCGGGGGAAGCCTGTGGATTATCCCCTGGCAGCTGGTATCTCAGAACACCACAACCGATATCTCGGATCATCTTGAACGAGACGCGCGGCGAATATCATACGAAGGGCTGAGGGATGAGATCGACTTTGCCTTTATCTCCCTTCATGGGAAATATGGCGATGAAGGGTGCATTCAGGGCCTTCTCGAAATCCTGGGGATTTCCTACACCGGTCCCGGTGTCCTGGCCTCCGCCCTGGGCATGGATAAGCATGTACAGCAGAAGATACTGAAGGCGACGGGTATTGATGTGCCCGAGAGCATAGCGGTCGGAGAAGAGGAGTGGCTGCAGGGCAAAGAGACTGTCACACAGAGAATAGAAAATGTCTTTCCGGTTCCCTTCGTCGTTAAACCGATCAGGGAGGGATCGAGCATGGGGGTGACCATCGTGAGGGACCCGGAGATGATGGATGACGCGATGGCCGGGGCCTTCAAATGGGACAGGGCCGCCCTGGTCGAGGAATACCTTGAAGGAACTGAATTCTCGTGTATCGTTCTGGAGGGGGAAGATGGCCCTTCTATCCTCGGGGTGACCGAGATCCATCCGCAGAGCGATTTCTACTCGTACGACGACAAATACATGCCGGGCAGGTGCAGCAAGTTTACGCCTCCTCGGAATATCCCCGCCGATGTGGTTGACCGGATCAAGGCAAGTGTCATTGAGGCTTTCAAAATCCTGGGGTTCAGATCGTACGGTCGCATAGACGGGTTTGTCCTTGACGACGGCAGGGTTCTGATCACCGATCCCAATTCGTCTTCGGGGATGGCGCCGTCGTCGTTCTTCTTCGAACAGGCCGCGGAGGCCGGGATGCTTCCCTCCATGATACTCTCCGAGGGAATAGAGGCTTCGGTCGGGATTCATAGAGAGAAAAAGGGCCCGTTGCAATAAGGATATAAAACTAATCAAGGAGGGTACACCATGAAAAAGAGTAGACGAACGATTGTATTTACACTTGCTGTTGTTATGGTTTTCTTGATCTTTTCCGCTTCGGCGCAGGCCCTTGAATTTGGGGCACGGGGATACTGGTGGTTGCCCGAACTTTCCGGAGATTTAAGGGTGGACAGGAACGGGGTTGTGGGGACGAACATCAATGCGAAAAATGACCTCGGCATCGGCGATGAGAGTTACCCATCCGTCGAGGCCTTTGCCGGGGCAGGAAGACATCACATAAGCCTCATGTATACGAAGGCCGATTACTCGGGTGAAAAGAGCCTGACCCGAACAGTTAATTTTATGGGGAAGGTGTATGCCATCGGTAACGTTGTCCAGTCGGATCTCACATTCACGATGCTCGATCTGGAATATCAGTACGATATTATAGATCTGGAGAACATACTGGCCGGACTCTCTCTGGGGATCATCGGCAAGGTCAAGTATATCGAAGGGGAGGCAAGGTTGAGGGCCTCATCCCTCGAATTTGATGAAAGAGAGTACTTCAAGGCGCCTGTTCCCATGGTCGGCCTGGCGCTGCATGTGGGAATCCTCGCCGATATCCTGGAGGCAAGGGTAAAAGGGACGGGCATTGGATACTCATCAGGCAACACCTTTTATGAAGGGCTGGCTGAGGTTTCCTTCACGCCATTCCCGTTTCTGGATATCCATGGGGGGTATAGAGTCATGAAACTGGAGGTGGATAATATCAGTGATGTGTACGCGGATATTGAATTCAAGGGGCCGTATGTCGGCCTGACGATAGGGTTTTGATGAAGCGGAAAACGGCTATGGAAAAAACAAGGCCCGGAAAAATGAGGGTGGGGGTCATCATGGGGGGGGATGTCTTCCGAAAGGGAGGTCTCCCTCGAGAGCGGAAGGAATATCTTCAGCAAGGTGGATCGGCGGACGTACGATCCCCTCCCCATCTTTATGGACAGCCGGGGTCTGCTGTGGGAAGTCCCGATCAAGCTGCTGCTGCGCAATTCTACCGGGGATATCGAGGCGGACCTGGCGGAAGAGGCCAAAAGAATCCATTATGAAGATCTGAAGTCGACGGTGGACTTTGTCTACATAGTGGCTGTAAAATAATAACATGGCCTTTTTCTGATAAGTGTGTTAATAAGGCAAAATGGATACTGAAGAGGCGATTAGGAGCCGTTATAAAAGCCTTGAATGGGTGTTAGATGAACGTCTCAGAC
>Ga0307990_1004474_pt1 | contig 10283 bp, 8 predicted proteins | sample EllFjometagen129_FD_203168 | JGI IMG/M metagenome (GOLD analysis project Ga0307990, IMG submission 203168) | Marine microbial communities from Ellis Fjord, Antarctic Ocean - #129 | ecosystem: Environmental > Aquatic > Marine > Unclassified | place: Southern Ocean | collected 2014-10-08
CGCCTCGGCCGCCGTCGCCAGCGTCGCCACAACCGTTCTCTGCGTTGGCAGCGTGGCGTTCTGGACCAGGGCGATTGGCGTCTCGGCCGGCCTGCCCGAAGAGATCAGTCTGGCGGCGATGGCGGGCAGGTTGCCCACGCCCATGTAGAACACCAGCGTGTCCAGTTTGGCAAGGGCGTTGTAGTTGATGGCGGATTCATTCTTGGTCGGATCCTCGTGGCCGGTGATGAAGGTGACGGTCGAGGCCAGGCGCCGGTCGGTCAGCGGTATTCCCGCGCAGGCCCCGGCTGCGATAGCGGCCGTGACGCCGGGGACAATTCTAAACGGAAGTCCGGCATTGACGAGTGCGTCTGCTTCTTCGCCGCCTCGTCCGAAGATCAGCGGGTCGCCGCCTTTGAGCCTCACAACGAGCTTGCCCTCGGCGGTTTTTCTGACGAGCAGTTCGTTGATCTGGTCTTGTGTCATCGCGTGTGCGCCCGGTCCCTTGCCGACGTAGATCAGTTCGGCGTCGCTACGGCAGCGGGTCAGGAAGGACGGGTTGGCCAGGCGGTCGTAGAGGACGGTGTCAGCCTGTGCGATCCAGTTAAGTGCGGCGGCGGTGATTAGGCCCGGGTCGCCGGGTCCGGCGCCAACGAGCACAGCCAGGGGTTTGTGTGTCTGTTGTCTGCTCATGGAGGGCCATTGTAGGACCAAGCGCTTGCAGAGGCAAAAAACTCGTGTGTTATTTAAGGTGTCTCTCGGGGCGGTCGATGTGCTAGAGGACACGGCGAAACCAATGGCCGTGAAGCGCCCAGGAGTGCTAAGATGACAAAACGAAAAGACTTTCCTGTAGAACGCCGACGTCACCCCCGGACTCTTCTGGCGATGACGCTGGGTTGTGTCCGTCTGGATCCAGACGGAGGCGACGTGGTGGACTCGCTTCATATGCGAGATATATCTCGCGGCGGGTTAGGTGCTTACAGCATCAGGCCGTACTACCCTGGCCAGCGCATCGTGCTGAATCTGCCCGTTCCCGCCGGTGGCGGCAGGCGTAATGTGTACGCCACGATCGTACGCTGCCGACAGGCCGAGGATGGCTATAGTGTCGGTTTCGCCTTTGACGCCCCGTACGTCGGTGAGGCCTATCGCTACTCTCGCACCACCGTAAACGCAACCACGCAGGCCGTCGCCGCTTGATGAATATCGGGCGCGGACCTGACACAGATTTAGGGCCGTTAACGCTGGGAAGCGTGAAAGGGGTTGTTCGCAACCCCTTTTTGCTGCGCGGGGGGTTGCATGTCTACTGCACCAGAAAAACCTTCGTCGGCTGAAGTTTCCAGCCATCGGCGCGGGGTTCGGTCAGGGCGAGCAGGTTGCCTTCGCTATCGAGCAGGGCGACCTTGTCGCCGCAGGTGGGTTCCGGCAGCTCGATCATGTTTCCGTTACGCAGGCGATGCCGCTGCGATTCGTCTATGACCACCTTTGGCATGTCGCCAAGTGCCAGCGTCGGCGGCAGCAGGTCCCGGGCGGGCTCGAGGGCATCTGGATCTACGGCGCGGGCAAGTTCGAATTCTCCCACGGCCGAGCGGGTAAGCGCCTCGCAATAGCCGCCGGTTCGCAGGGCTTTTCCGATGTCCCGGGCGATCGCCCGGATGTACGTCCCGCTGCCGCAGCGGACGTCGAGTTCCAGGTGGGGCCAGTCCCATCGCAGCACGTCGATGGAGTAGATCACCACGGGTCTGCCGGTCAGCGTTACGTCCTTGCCGGCCCGGGCAAGCTTGTAGGCTCGCTGCCCGTTAACGTGTACGGCTGAGTGAGCGGGGGGGACCTGGTCGATCTCGCCCACGAACGTCGCGACGACGCGCCGCACGGCTGCCTCGTCCGGCCTGGCTGCGGACGGATCGGGTGTGATCTCGCCCTCGGGGTCGTCTGTGGTGCTCGTCGCGCCGAGTCGCATGATGGCGCGGTATCGTTTGGGTTGTACCTGGACGTAGTCAGCCAGGCGTGTGGCGCGTCCGGCGCATACAACCAGCACGCCCCTGGCGAACGGGTCGAGCGTCCCGGCATGGCCTACCTTCACGCCCCGGCCCAGCCGGCGTCGTACGCTGGCGACTATGTCATGGCTGGTGGGTCCGGGCGGCTTGTCGATAGCGAAGAATCCAAACATGCCAGCAGCATAAGCTGTGGCTGGCGTTTCGCAAAGTGCAATCGTGCCCATTGGGCCTGCGGTCAGGCCTTTTCAGCATTGTTTGGAAGCTTCTTTCATGCCGGAACAGTGTTTTGGCCGATAAGACCTGAGCACGCCTGGGTCGGGCTAAAACTTACGAGTCCGGCCAGGTGTGTGTCTCTGGTGACGTACCTGCCTACCGGCAGGCAGGTGATGTAATAGGAGTAGCCCGGTGAAAAAGACCAAGCGAAATTCGCAACTACGCCAATCTGAGACAAGGCACAAGCGGGTGTTCAGCCTGCCCGAGGCCAACCGCGCGCTGGTGCTGGTAAGGCGGATTGTCACCGATGTGATCTTCGAATATTCGCGTATGATCGACTTGCAGGAGCAACTTGAGGCGGCTGAGGAAGCCGAAGCCGTCGAGCAGAGCGATAAGACGCGGATGGACCTGATCCGCTCGGCGGGCCGACTGCGAACCTGCCTCGACGAGTTGGACGACGTTGGCGTGGAACTCAAGGACTGGGCTCTGGGCGTGGTGGACTTCCCATCATTGGCCGCCGGTCGTGAGATATGCCTCTGCTGGCAGTATGGTCAGGACGGCATCGAATACTGGCACGAAGTGGAGAGCACCTTCGCCGACCGCCAGCCGGTCGCCGACCTTCCCAACAACGCGGAGTTTTTCCAAGCTGCGACGGGTGCGCAAAGCAACATGGGCACCGACAGTTAAAGGACACGCTGCCCCACCTGCTTGCTGAGGCGAACAGGCCTCTAAGCACTGACTACCGGGTACTGACTACAGGCTACCGCTACATTTTCCTGCTTCGCTCCAGCACATCTCGCAGGTTTTCGCATACCCCGTTTACTTGTTTTTCCTTGAGGTCCAGGATGTCTCGCAGGGCTTCGCCGATGGCGGGGATGTATTTCTGGATGTAGCTGCGTTTCTTCAGTTCCTGCTTCTGGCGGACGACCTGGCGTACGTGCTTGTTCAGCCGCCGGCCACAATCCTGCAGGGCAAGGCGGATTTCCTTGAGGATCTCGGGGTAGCTTGCGATGGCTTCCTTGGACTCGCTGGTGAACGGCACCCAGACCGAGGCCATGTGGACCACGATTGTCACCGGGCCTGACGGCAGCGAGCCCCGGCCCTGGGTTAGGCCGTAACTTCGCCAGTTCATGCCGACCACCGACTTGTAGGTCGAGCACGCGGACTGCTGGTATTGCAGCGGCACACGGTTGGCGAAGCGGATCAGGCGGGCGAGTTGGCCCTGGTCGGCGCCCTTGCCCGTGCCGGGGGTTTCCTTCCGGGCGGCGAACTCGGCCTCGTCGTCCTGGGCGGCGGGTGCCTTCGCGGAGGTCGGGGCCTGGGCGGACGGGTCGTCGCCGGCGGGGTTTCCGTACGCCAGTGCCGCTTCGATGATGAACGGGTTTCCGCGGTAGACGGCTGGGCTTCGCGTCACGGATGTATAGAAGGCCGCATCCACCACCTGCCGCAATCCGGCGAGCAGTTGTTCCTCGCCGATGGGCACCACGCAATCGGTGGCGGGCGCCATGATTTTGGTTTCCTGGATGGCGTGGTAGATGGCCTTTGCGGACTCGTTGCCAAGCCGGCTCGGCCTGGCGGCGGGGTTTGCCCCTGCCCGCGTGCATATTTCCTGTGCGACCCTGGCTGAGACGCGGGAGAACTCGCTTGTCAGGAACTTCTGGGTAGTCCGCGCCTTGGAGTCAGCCAACATTTTCATCAGCACGCCCAGCTCGATGCCATATGGGTGCGGGCGGATAGCCTTGGGGATTGGCGGCAGGGCCTTGACCGACGCTTCGTACGCGATTGCCTCGCCGCCGGGCTGGTGGTAGTGAATCGTCACGTGCGGGTTGGCGATGGCGGTCTGCTGGAGGTAGTCATCCACGCTCTGGCGGCCTCGTTGGTAGCGGGCCTCGAGTTCGATCTCCACCCGCGTGCCATGGGGGACATCCCACTCGATGGAGTTCTCGCGGACGATGTTCGGCTTGTTCTTGCGGGTGTCGATCTGCAACTGGTACATGTGGGCAGGCTGGCGGGCGGAGGTGCGGGAGATGATCCTAACCGGTACGCCGGTGGTAAGCACGCCGTACATCCCCGCAGCGGAGATGCCGATTCCCTGTTGGCCCCGACTCATCCGCAGGCGGTGGAACTTGCTGCCGTAGAGCAACTTGCCGAATATGTTGGGGATCTGCTTCCGCACGATGCCAGGTCCGTTGTCCTGCACTGCGGCCCGGAAGTGCGTCTCGGTTATCTGCTCGATGTGGATTTCCACAGCCGGCAGGATTCCCGCTTCCTCACAGGCATCCAGCGCGTTGTCGACGGCCTCCTTTATGGTCGTCAGCAGGGCCTTTCGCGGATTGTCGAAGCCCAGCAGGTGGCGGTTCTTGGCGAAGAACTCGCTGACGGAGATATTCCGCTGGCTCTTGGCCATGGACTCTGCCGTCTCGTAGCTGGGTTGCTTCTTTCGCGGTTTGGCGGTCGGCGTGGCGGCTGGGGGGGTGGGCTCGGAGGCAGTGCGTGTCTTGGCCCTGGCCGGGGCCTTGGGCTTCGCCACGGGCTTGGGCTTGGGCGCAGGTTTGGTCGCTGCCTTGAGCTTGGGCTTTGCCTTGGTTGCTGCTTTTGGCTTGGCAGCGCGTTTGGGCTTGGCCTTGGGCTTGGCGGTTTTCTTCGGGGTTTTCCTGCTGGCCGATGTGGTCTTCTTTTTTGCCATCCCTGGCGTCTCTCCGTTGCAGCAGTGTTTGACGCCGCAAATGTAAGGCACGCTTGCTCGTACGTCAATAGCCGCCCCGAGACCGGTCCAATCTGATCGGCTTGACCTTGTAATATTCGTCCCGATTGGGCACACTCTGGCGATTGGCAGGCCCTTAGCAGTCCGTTTAGAAACGGGCTGTCAGTGTGGGCAGGCCGCGGTATTCAAGGAATTGCGACATGAATCCAATCGAACGCCTTCACGCTACGTACGACTTCAAGCCCCTGGACCGACTGATCCGGCAGGAGTTCTATATTTGGGACGAGGCCATAGAGCGGTGGAAGTCCGAGGGCATGCCCACCGACGTGCCGCGGGCGGAGTTGTTCGGTTTCGATGCCGGCGGCGGCTGCGGTATCGGTATGCTCGGCTGGTGCGAGCCGGCCTTCGTGCCGCCGATCGAGGAGGCCGTGCTCGATGATGGGGACGACTACCAGATCATTCGCGACACGGCCGGGCGTCACCAGAAGGTATTCAAGGGTCGGCGGCACGGTTTTATGCCGACCTACCTCAAGCACGCCGTCACCTGCGATGCCGACTGGGAGCGCGACGTCCTGCCATTACTCTCGCCGACGACGCCCGCTCGCTGGCAGGGCGAGGCCATTGAGAAGAAGGCGGCCCAGCTTCCCACCGCAGTGGCAGAGGGAAGGATGATCACCCAGGGCGGCATCGGCGGGTACATGTACCTGCGTGCGCTGGTCGGGCCGGAAGAGATCTGCTACATGTTCCTGGACAACCCGGGCCTGATCCACAAGATGATGCAGGCTTGGCTGGACCTCGCCGACGCCGTCAGCGCCTGGGCACAGAAGGCAAGCGGGGTCGGTATCGATGAGCTCTTCCTGGCCGAGGACATCTGCTACAACCACGGTTTGCTTATCAGCCCGGACATGGTCCGCGAGTTCATATTCCCGTATTACCAGCAGCTACTCGCCAACATTCGCTCCCGCCAGCCGGGCAGGCGCTTGCACTTCCAGGTCGATACTGATGGCAACTGCAACGAGGCCATCGGTCTCTACCGCGAGGTCGGCATGAACGTGATGAGTCCGTTCGAGATCGCGGCCGGCAACGATGTGGTCGCCACCGCCCGCAAGTACCCGGACCTGGTGATGAGCGGCGGGATCGACAAACGCGTCCTGGCCGCCGGCGCCGACGCGATAGACGAATACGTCGAGCGAGTCATCCCGCCCATGGTAAAGCGAGGTGGTTTCGTCCCCACGTGCGACCACGGCGTACCGGATAACGTCTCCTACGCCGATTACATGCACTACCGGAAGCGGATAATGGAATTGGATCACTGAAGGAAAGGTAGTAGGTAGTAGGGGGACAGCAACAGATGTCTTGTCCGCATTCCTGCATCCCTGCCCAAAAGCGAATTGCGTCGGTCTTACTTGCCTTGCTCGCACAGCAGTCGCCAGCAGCGGTGGATTCGTTTGTTGCGGAAGTCCTCGGGGATGGTCTTGTTGGTTATCTCGCGAACGCTCAGGCCTGCCTCGGCGAGGGCGGGTTCGTCGAGCTTGAAGCGGCGGAAGTTGTTCGAGAAGTAGATCACTCCACCGGGCGACATTCGCTGGGCCAGGTTCGTCAGCAATTTGACGTGGCGGGTCAGCACATCCCAGTCGCCTTCGACCATCTTGCTGTTGGAGAACGTCGGCGGGTCCACCACGGCCAGGTCCCACACGCTGCCGGGCGGGTAGTCCAGCAGGAAGCTCGGCGCGTCGGATCGCACGAAGCGGTGCTCGGACCCGTCGAAGCCGTTGATGGCCATGTTCTCGCGAGCCCAGTCGAGGTAGGTGTTCGAGAGGTCCACCGTGGTGGTGGACTTGGCGCCCCCGGCTGCGGCGTAAACGCTGAACGCCCCGGTGTAGGCGAAGAGGTTGAGCACCCGTCGGTCGGCGGATTCGTCGCGAACGAGCGACCGCGTGATGCGATGGTCCAGGAACAGGCCCGTGTCGAGGTAGTCCGAGAGATTCACGCGGAACTTCAGCCCGGCCTCGGTGACGTCGAAGGTGTTCCCGGCATCGGAGAACTTTTCGTATTGGTCTTCGTCGCGCTGTCGCCGGCGATGCTTGAGGAACACATCACTCGGCGGGATGTCCATTGCCTTGGCGGCGGTGCGGACCATCAGGTCCAGCCAGTCGGCGTGCTGGGCCGGCGAGTGGTCGTGGGGGCGATCGTACTCGGCGAGGTGGAGATGTCCATCATAGAAATCCACGGCCAGCGGCACCTCGGGAATGTCGCGGTCGTACAGCCGATAGCACGTAATGCCCCGCTTTCGCCAGCGCCGCAGATGATGGGCTCGCTTGGTAAGGCGGTTGCGGAACATCTCCGCCTGGTCGAAGTCCCGCTTGCCGAGCCCGCCAAAGACGGGCTGCGCCTCCGCATGTGTGCGGCGTGGCATGGGCGTCTCGCCCATGGTTTCTTCTGCTGCTTCTACTTCTTCTGCGTTCCCTCTTTGCGACACGGGCGAGACGCCCGTGCCACTACTGCCATGTCCCGGGCGCGGCCCGTGGAACTGGTAGTAAGTACACTCGATGGAACCGTTGTAGAGCTTGCGCCTTCGGTTGGCGGCCCGGCCTACGGTTTTTTCGAGGTCCTTCCGCGCGCTGAGTATGAAGTGCGACCACGTTTGCAGGTGGCGCAGCACAAGTGGTAGCGAGCGGTAAAGTTCGCGAATCTGCTCATCCTCGCCAATTCGCAGGCCGTAAGGAGGATTGCAGATGATGCAGCCATACTCGCGGTTGCTGGTGAGTGTTTCGAAGCTGTGCTGCTGGAAGTGTATCTGTCCGGCCACGCCGGCACGCTCGGCGTGAAAGTTAGACAGCGTGATCGCCTCGGGGTCGATGTCCGTGCCGATAATGCGGATGGGCAGATCGTCGGTGATCGCCTTGTCGCGGGCCTCCTGGCGCGCCTGCTGCCAGAGCGTCTCGCCGGGCGTTGGCCAGGCCTCCGCGGCGAACTTCCGACCCAGTCCGGGCGCGACGTTTCTGCCGATGAGGGCGGCCTCGATGGGAATCGTCCCGCTGCCGCAGAACGGGTCGATCAAGGGTCGCTCGGGTTTCCAGAAGCTAAGCAGCACGAGCCCGGCGGCGAGGGTCTCCTTCAGCGGCGCCTGGCCTACGAACTTGCGATAGCCTCGCTTGTGCAGGCTGGGTCCGCTGGTGTCGATGGTCAGCGTGGCGACGTCCTTGAGCAGCGCTACCTCGACTGTGCAGGTCGGCCCGGACTCGTCGAGCGTTTGCACACCATGGGCGGCGCGGAGCTTTTCGACGAGGGCTTTCTTGACGATCCGCTGGCAGGCAGGCACACTGGAAAGCTGCGACGCCACCGATCTGCCCTGCACGGGAAACGCCCCATCCGGGCCGATCCACTCCTGCCAATCGAGTGCGTGCGTGCGGTCGAAAAGCTCGCCGAAGTCCCGCGCCTCGAATTTCCCGACCTGTATCAGTACGCGGTCGGCGCAGCGAAGCCATAGGTTCGCCCGGCAGATGGCCAGACCATCGCCGACAAACGCGACCCGACCGGTCTGCACGATCCGCGGCTCGTAGCCGAGGTCCGCCAGTTCCCGAGCGACCACGGCCTCCAAGCCCATCGTCGTGGTCGCGACTAGATTAAGTTGATCCATACTTCCTTCCGCTCTATGTTCGCTGGCTTGCTGCGGTTAGCCCAACGCCTGGCGGATTATCGCCACGTTTTTCGCGGCGTCCACTTCGGGGTTTTTGGTCGGGCAGGATGTTTCCAATACGATCCATCCCTTGTAGCCGATTTCCTTGATTGCCTCGGCGATGGGCGGGAGCTTCACTTTACCTTCGCCTATGTAGTCCGGGCCGTCCTTGAAGTGGAACAGGACGATGCGGTCCTTGAGCTCGCGGATCTCGGCTGGGACGTCGAAGCCTTCATCAGTCGAGTTGCCGATGTCGTAGTAGCAGCCCACCGCGTCCGAGCCGATGCGGTCGAGAATCTCGATGTTCTGCTTGCCCGAACAGGTGCTTTCCAGGCCGAGCTTTACGCCGGCCGCCTGGGCCTTTGGGGCCGCTTCCTTCATGCGGGAGACGAGGTTATCGACGACGTCCTTCTTGAGCTGCTTGCCGCTGAGCAGGTCGCCATCGGCGAAAAACGGCACGAGGATTCCCGCGGCCCCGAGTTGCCCAGCCGCGTCGATGCACTGGTCCATCCAGGCCGGAGCCTTGGGGTCCGTCGCCATCGGGTTGCGGTTGAGCAGGTCCATCGACAGGCTGCTGACGACGAGTCCGGCGGCCTGGGTCTCCTTCTTTATCGCGGCGATCTTTTCCGGGTCGGCGATTTCCAGCGTCTCTGCCGGGCCGCCCACACCGAGTTCCACGCCCTCGATGCCCGCCCTTCTTGCGATCTCGTAATTGTCGCCGTAGCATCCGGTTCGGCTGCCGATGCGGTATTTCAGCCCGCCGCCCCCGGCACCGCCGGCTTGCATCTCCCTGAGCATCGCCGATCCGGCGAGTCCGCCCGCAGCCGAGGCCAGGAAAGTCTGTCGTGTGAGCATCATTGCACTTCTCCCTTGGGGGTAGCCGTGGAGGTTTGTTGTTTATTGTCCATCATCCATCATAAGTCCTCAGCATACTCGCACGGGGTCGGAATCGGGTAGGCCATTTTTTCCTCTCGGTCAGCGGCGTATTGAATTGAGTTTCCGCATGCGACGGTTCGCCGAACTGACTGGCGTGACAATGCTCGGCGCGCTGGTAGGCGACCTGCTGCTCCTGCCGGCATGTCTGATGCTATTCTGGAAGCGGCGCACCGGCTGATGGCGCGGCCCAGCCCGAAAAGTAGCCTGCCCCCGTATCAAAATACCCTCTTGTGCGCCCGTTGTGCGCCCGGCCGGGGCGTGAAAACACATCGCTGCGCTAGCAAAACACGCATAGTCGCCATCGCAAACCCTTCATAATAACACCCTTGCGCGCTCGGCCAGCACGCGACAATCCGTCGCTGCGCTATCGGAATACCCCCTTTCGCGCTCGACCAGGGCGCGAAAATTCATCGTTGCGCTATCAAAACACCTCCTTTCGCGCTCGGCCAAGGCGCGAAAACACATCGCTGCGCCATCGAAATACCCCCTTTCGCGCCCGGGCGGGGGCACTTTCCCGCCGTTTGCCATCCTTCGACGCCGCCCGGACCTCGGCAGGCCTCAATCTCGGTTCCTGCATCGGCGATGCGATGGGAAACCTGGACGGGAAGTCTGATCTCACCATGACTATCCCGGAAACGGCAGGCTCATGGATCTCACTCGGGTTCGCGCGGAAGGCATTCCCTGCCCCGAAAAATCGCCGTGAAAAAATCCCTTGGTTTGAGGAGATTTTGGCCTTGACAAAATGGGGGGGGGGGGGTAGAATACACAGGAACAAATC
>Ga0307990_1004475_pt1 | contig 10282 bp, 11 predicted proteins | sample EllFjometagen129_FD_203168 | JGI IMG/M metagenome (GOLD analysis project Ga0307990, IMG submission 203168) | Marine microbial communities from Ellis Fjord, Antarctic Ocean - #129 | ecosystem: Environmental > Aquatic > Marine > Unclassified | place: Southern Ocean | collected 2014-10-08
TGCAATAACTCCAGAAATACAGAATAATCATTCTTGTCTTCAAAGATCGCCTCATATCTCCCTCCCCTGTTCATTATATGATACCAGGCTCCTGGATATTCTATTCTTAATGGACGTGACATAGGCAAAGTTATGCAATACATACTTTCAAATTACAAAAGCTAATAGGAGATTTGACCCCTATTCCAATAATGACCTCTTTGAATACCAACTTAATTTTTTTAAAATTTCTGAAGGGTATTTTTCTGATAGTTCTATGTAAGTACGCAACAATGTATTAAAATATATTGTTATTTGTTCGGTCGAAGCAGGTGGGCCATATAAATGATTTAACCGATCAGTTGACTCTTTCATTGGTATACCCCTTACGCCTAAACTGCCGGAGCAGGCTTATCACCAGCCTGCTCCGTACTTTTTTACTGCAATCCTTCACCTGCATTTTTACCAGTCATAGAATTATAGACAGAATGAATTGTTATAATTATTGCACCTTTAGCAGGATATTTATCACCCTTTGCTTTCATCCATTTATATGCTTGATCATATTCTTCACCTGTAGTTAAATAACGTGCAGTTCCCTTTATTTGATATGACTCTTTTTCTCGTCTTATGAGGATTGCAATTTCAGAATTTTCTTGAAGATTAGCAATTGTTTTTTTCATAAAGTTATCGACCATCACTATTTCGCCATCATCTCGTATAAATTTACCTCCAATATTGCAAATATTTGGCTTACCGTCACGTGATGATGTTGCAAACTGATGGTACGCCTCATTTTCAAAAATTTCTGCTACTTCTTTTTTTAATAACATATTGAACCTCCTTAATTTTGATTATTTAAATTATAATTATGTTTATAATACAGCAACTTACATGACGTTTCTAGGGCACAAGATAAAACAAAAGCTTTTCTTAAATTTTCGCCAACAGTAAAACTACCATGACCTTTTACAATGACAGCATTATTTTTCAGATTATTAACAACTTGATTATTTAATGCAGGCGTACCAAATTCACCATCAACAATAGGTATTTCACCAAGAAATCGTTTACCTACAAAATCACATGGCTTTATATTATCAAGTATTAATGAAAGAACAATTGTATAATCACCATGCATGTGTAAAATTGCACCCTGTTTGATTTTTTGGTATATACCAAAATGGATGATATGGGGGTCAAGTCTGCCGTTGACTCGTATTTTTTCTGAAGATTAGGAGAAAGAGTCAAAGGCAGACTTGACCCCTTTATTGACCCCTTTATAAAATGTTGAAACATACAAACTTTCAACCTTATCTCTCGCCCATTGTGTTTTACGTAAGAATTTTAGAGATGACTTGATTGATGGATCACTCTTGAAACAATTGATGTTGATCCTCTGAGCCAGCCCTTCCCAGCCGTAATGCTCTACTAATCGGGTTACCGCTTTTTCTATCGTAATACCATGTAAAGGATTATTTTCCTGTTTATTACTCATACTATAAATTTTATTATCCTTCTGAATGTATACACCGCATAACGTGGCGGTTCACCAGCCGGGAAAGCAAATCAAACAGTCGCTAAAGAAATTTTTTAATGAATCTTGGGCAAAAGTGAAAAATGGCATCGCTTTCCCGGTCTGAGTGCAAGCGTTTGTTAGCCGGAGAGTCTGCCCTGATAGCCACTCACCCGGCGCCAGACCAAAATCTCGTCACTACCACGGAGCATAAGAATAGCAATAATTCGGTACTCAATTCTTCAGTGCGACGATCTCCATTAGTTTGTCAGAATCTATGCTACCGCCACTGATTATGCACACTGTCTTACCACGTTCCTCAGGCGGTGTGGACAGTGCGGCTGCAACCGAAAGTGCTCCTGAGCCCTCAACGATTAGCTTATTTCTGAGTGCAAGTCTTTTTATAGCTGATTTTACTACCTCTTCTGAAACAAGGACTGCCTCATCAACAACCTGCCTCAACAGAGGAAACATTTCTTCAACAACAAATGGTACAGCTGTGCCATCGCAAATTGTTGGTAGCATATCTACCCAGGTAGGCCTACTAGCTTCGAAGGTAGCGTGCAATGATGGACAAGATTCAGATTGAACCCCAACCACTCTAACCGAGGGTTTTAAAATTTTCAAAGCACTCCCTATGCCGCTAATTAATCCGCCGCCTCCGACAGGCACATAGACCGTGTCAACGTCGGGCATATCGTGGAAGATCTCGAGCCCGATAGATCCGCTACCTGCAATCATTTTTTGATCGGCCCATGGATTGAGGAAGCTATAGGGTTCTTTATCCCAGCGAGCTTCGAAAATGAAGTTGATAAGCTCGTCCATAGGTACAATAACTGTCTCCACACCGTAACGTTTGATTGCCCCCAACTTGGAAGTTGGTACGCTATCCGGTAGTAAGCTTCGCGCTGAAACTCTGAAAAGACGGGCTGTGTACCCCAGGGCCATGGCTGTATTGCCCGCACTAATGGTGCTGAGGCCACGATTTCGCTCTTCTGTTGTAAGAGATGCTGCCCAGTTGTAGGCACCTCGTATCTTGTAGGAGCCTATAGGCTGTAGAATCTCTGGCTTGAGAAAGATATCGGTCGTCTTATCGAAGGAGTGTAGTGGAAGAAGCGGAGTGAGAACCACGACGTGTTTCAATCGTTCAGCAGCCGCCTGAATCTCAGTGAGGTCAGGTGGGGATACAGTAGCACCACCCCATCCAGTGGGTCTGTTGCCAAAGTCCATAATTGTTCTCCTTTCCCGGATCGGCTCAGCGATGCCGGTGGGAAAATATTTCGCCTAGATTCCGCACTGGTGCTCCCTGGTACCAAGTGAACAACTGGAAGCTCGGAGTCTTATGGGGTTAACGATTGCTAACTCAGGCTCACTGCGGCCTATGCCCCGAGCCTTCGTTGACTCTCCAGGTATTTGCCCAACCGCTCACGATTTCATCGCCGCGACAGCCACGTCGGCTCCAGCGGGGGTCAGGAGCACACCTCCTCAACGCTAGAGAATGCCAAAGCATTTGTAGGTGCACTTCTCCGAATCGAATGCCTTTCTATTCCCGCCCCTTGTAGGCAATGCAGTCGATCTCAACAGCAGCTCCAAGTGCTAGATCTGCTCGCCCCACTGTAACCCGTGCTGGAGGATCAGAGCCCATGACCTTAAGATAGGCTTCGTTCATATCCTCGAAGGTGCCCATATCTGCAAGAAAAACGCTAACCTTTACAACGTCATTCAGTGATGCCCCACACGCCTCCAGAATGGTCTCAATGTGGTGCAGCGCCTGTGTGGTCTCTGGCCCGGTACCGCCTTCAACCAACTCCATCGAATTGGGTTTCACACCCAGTGTGCCAGAAACATAGATAAAGTCACCTGCAACTACCGCATGGCTGAACGCCGGCAGTCGAGCAAGCCCCTCCACATTCACTCTTCTTGGTTTCATATATGCCCTCCAACTCATTCTAAGATTTCTAGCGGTGTTCGGCAGGGGTAACCTGCCGCAAACATTGCGGAGCACTGAGTTTGAAAGACCACTGAGCAATTTGCGGACAACCACATTTCAAAGACCGCCACGCTGTTTGTGGTCAGGTTGACCCCATGGTTAGGCAATTGGTAGTCTTGGCCCGTTGTAAGATTAGGGGTAATTTTTATTCATATATTTTTCATTAATATAGGAAGTTTGATACTCTAATTCGGGAAACAGAGCACCTTTATGGATACCTATCCTATTTAACTCGTCTTTAATCTTGGACTTATACCTTTGTGGAATGACAAAACTCTTCAAAAATATATCTTTTTTAGGTAATTTTGCATTCAGGTCATCTAACATTGATGGCTTTGGAATTGGGTTTGGAGCTACTGGAGCATAGCTACCTCCATTAATAGTAAATACACTTTGTTGAAAAACCATTCTGTTGTTTAATCTATATGGATATACAGCAACTGGATAGGATAGTGCCTTGCATAACTCCTCGTCATATTTATCTTTTTTTTGATCGTTAACATGTTCCTTTAATATCCTGACAATTTTTTCACCAAATTTATATTCATATTTAATTAACTCGAGGAGTCGATCTATATCAGATTCATTTACAATTTCTGCTCTCCCAATTACTTCTTCATCGTCAGGAAGGTAGATTGAACCTTTTCGAGGCTGATTAACAATCCAATTAAGTTTATATGAGCTTAGAGCAAATAGCCTTGCATCTTTATTCTTTGTCTTTTCTTCTGTATCACTAACGGCAAAGTATAACGCAATTAAAATTCCCTCACTCCAATCTAAAAGCCTTGTCGGTAAACCAAAATGTTGTAAAAGGCAAAGCCACTCAAATGTTGTCTTGTAAATTTTACGGTACTCCGGTTTTATTAACTGGATGTGCCTAAATATATTGAATTCGTCATATATTAATATGCGAGAGGAATTACGTCTGAATACTCTTGGTATAAGTTTCCAGCTTTTATCTTGCTGACCACGAAACCATATTCCTTGAAGGAATTTTGTTTTATCATTGTAAAGGCCCTCAAGGTGCTTTTCTGTTTCATCTGCTATTTTTATGACATCTGCAACACCTTTAATTTTAAATTCTGAGGTCATAAATTATCCTGCAAATATATTTTGGAAGTAATTGGTAAAAGCCTAACACAGAATTGAGTGGCGTGGAAAACTGTGGGCGAGGAACGAGCCCGCAATTTTCCACGTCCATCTCCAATGTTTTGTTAGCAATAACTGCGGAATAGATACCTTTCTGAAAAAAACTATATTATTTAAGTCAATTTTGGGTTGCCCTCATATTGCAACTCAAAACTTTCAAATATCCGACTGGCTCTATAAATATTAACTTTTGCAGCTCTTTTTTGTACTAACTTCATTGTTCTTTCTTCATCATCTTTTGTTGCATTTAAGCCCAACACTATTCCTTCTAAAGCATTCAGCGGAAATTCCATGGTTTCATGAATTCTATGAGGGAATTCGGCATCAACCGGAAGTCTCCATTCTTCCTCATACTTCCAGTCTTGATATTTTATGCTAATCATATCATACCCGATTTTATTCAACTCTTCCTGCGAATAATCATCAGGCTTCTTGTATTCAATCGAAGCTGGCTTACAACAATATCTTACTTTTTTAATTAAAGATTGTCTGCTAGGAATGGGAATTAATTTTTGTGTATCAAAGATGTAGCAGAGTCCTTTGTGTGAATCACCATAATGGGAAAAGAGAACATTATTTAAAGTTTTTTCCACATTAAGAGCACTAAAACATCGTATCCTTAAAAAAGTACTTAAACTTTTTCGGACTATTTTTGTTGAATAATCAGATAATTCCTTCTTTAGAATGCTTTCAGGCAGGCTATTTAACCTCTTCTTTTCGCGGTCTATATCATTATGATTTTTTTGGGTTAAATCGCTTAGCGCTTTCCCTATTTTTGAAATGAATATCCCCATTAATTGCTCAAATAGTCTCTCTTTATCCCAACCGACAAATCCGAATTCAAAATAACAATCCAGAGGATCATTAAATCCTTCTGTTGGATCGGTGACTACAAATTTGTTTTTTAGAATAACATCAACACAATATTCGTCTATGTGTGCATAGATTAATAACTTTTTAGGAAATTCATTTTCAGCCATAATTCAAATTGCTAACATTAAACTGTGCCGCCCGGCTGTTTGGGTCGGCACCAGTGCGTGGTTAAACGGCTTGGGTTCATTCTTTGTCAAAACTATCCACCACTATTGCCCCCATGGAGGCCGGCATGGTGATAACAATTACCCGCTTAAAAGACGTTATTGGATCGGTTATTAATGGAAGCTTGTCCAAACACAGCAGCACCAGACAAACAACCAGAGCTGTCATTAAGTAAGCAATAATAATGCGAAAAATGAATACAGCTAAACGGGCCTTAATGTCTTTTTGAAACACACTTTGATAAGTGAAAATGCCAAGAAACAGTGCTGACAAAGTAAACAACATCATTAAGTTGAGGAAAGGCAACGTTTGACCTAAACGCCAAGCTTCTTCTGAAAAAGATATTGGTACAGCAAGTGCAAAAGCTCCGACAAATACCTGACTTGCATCTTCCATATTGAAGCTGAATTTCATTTTTTGTTCTCTTGATGCCAACAGCCATTTAACGACCATTATCACCTGCCGCCATCGCATCACCGCAAACTTGGAGCGAGGCACGATACTGGAATTACCGATAAGAGCCGGACGTGGTAGCGGTCAGGTGAATAAATTTGTTATGTGTTTTTAGGCGATTACTCGTTAGTAGCTTTCAATAGATTTAGCTTTTGTTGCCTATCTTGAAATTGAGGAAGGCTCATGGTACCTTTATTTTTAGCGCCATAAAACCCACCAAGTTTACAGACTGCGTACATAGCGTCAAAGCCTTTTTTGCCGTACAATTTAGCAATCTTCTCACTTCTTACATACGGAGTACCATGTACCAAATATTGCTCTGCCATAAATAATTCTGTTTTATCTGCTACAACCCCAAATCCATGATTCTCCAAATAATACTCAAGTGGTTCTGTCTCAAAAAGATTGCCTTCTCTCCCTGCATTGGAGAAGCCTGATGAAATCATGAAAGCGTTGAATTGTTCCAAGGTCATTGAACCTTTATATTTTGCATTTGTAATTCCTGCCTCACGACAGACTCTCATGCTTTCGTAACCATGACCGCCAAAATGACCAACTGCTGTTTCTGCAGCAGAATATGAAACCCCATCAACTACATAAAACTTGACCATCAATATTTCTTTATTATTCATTTGCCCACACTTTAACTATCATTTTTTTTAAACATTTAAAGCTGACATCGAAACAGTGATATCTTTGGCTCTACGATCATTGAGGAAATTTTTATTTGTAGTGATAACCCATCCGTTTTGGTGCTTATTTGGAGCCCCGTATTCTCTTGCCATTTCTACAGGAACTTCTAAAGCTGTTTTGACAACTCCATTTACGTCAAAGAGAATGACAACCAAATAGTCGAAATCCCAAGATCGTATAACATTCAACTGAGTTGATGGTGTGCCTCTGATTTTGCGAGATTTAACTTGATACAATTTGCCATCTGCTGTTTCAATATCTGCACTTGAACCAGATATTTCTAAGAGTTTACCGCCATAATGTTTATGCGCTAAATGTTCTGCATATTCTCCAACAATGTTACTTGTTCTTCCCAGCACAGAAGCAAGTTTATTTGAGTATTCATTGAACTTTAGCCACAAATCTTTAATTTCTTCCATAGCTTTCCCCCGGACACATAACGTCGCTTTTCAGCGGGCGCGGCTTTTTGCGCTCCGCTGCAAAAGCCTTGTTAGGAGGCTCATTTCTGTAGCGGCTTTGCGGGGATACCAACAACAATTAAACCATCGGGAACATTCCTTGTAACCACCGCACCAGCGCCAACCTTACAGTCCGATCCAATAATCACATCAGGGAGAATTGTAGCATTAGTTCCAATTTCAGTTCGATCGCCAACAGTAGTACGACCAAGTATTTTGGCACCGGGAGATATTTCACAATAACAGCCAATCTTGGCATCGTGGCTTATGATCACTGCCTTATTGATTAGCGAACCCTCTCCAATACTGACATCTCCTGTAATTGTTGCGTGTGACAAAATACCTACTCCATTGCCAATTGTGTTTCCGAATTCTCCAATGAGCGCATGGTTCGATACAATAGAGCAAAGTTTTCCACCTATAGAAATAGCCTTTTCAGCAAGAAACTTGCGAGTTTTGCCCCCACCAATGCCCAAGACGAAATCACACGTTGTTTTTTGAAAGTACACCTCCAATTCTTCCCACGATTTTAATACGGGGAACCGATCGTAAAGAGTATCTGGGGTATCCTCATTGACATTGTCAAAGAACACAAGATCGTCTGAAGCGCCATTCCATTGGAGGACGGCAAGTAGTTCTTTTGCCAACCCCTTTGCACCTATGATCACCATGTCTTACCTCCTAACCATTGATTATCAGGCCAATTTGCCCTGATAATATGATATTGGCTGGGTTTTCAGGCAAATTTGCCTTGTGCCAATATCAAGTTTATTTTATAATTACGCCAATAAACAATAAATAAAAATATAAACAATTTTATATAACAGCTAAAGTCTAAATCAAATGAATAATAAAAAAAGGAACATAAAGTAAAAGCTATGTCAATGAAAAAAGGAAAGAAGCTGTTGGATGAAGTTCGGGATGTGATGCGGCTGAAACATTACTCGATTCATACAGAAAAATCATATTGTGATTGGATAAAAAGATATGTGAGATTCCACGGTATGAGCTCGCGTAATGATTTGAAGGATGGAGAAAAAAAGGTCGAAGAATTTCTAACGCACCTTGCGGTTGATAAAAATGTTTCCCCATCTACCCAAAACCAGGCTATGAATGCCCTTGTTTTTTTATATAAAAAAGTAATCAGAGAACCTTTTTATAAGGAAATAAACTCTGTTCGCGCCTCGAAGAAAATAAACATCCCGGTGGTTATGACCAGGGAAGAAACAGCCAAAGTTATTTCGCTGATGGAGGGGATTCCGCAGTTAGTAGTAAAATTGATCTATGGTAGCGGTTTAAGGATTTCAGAGGTTATTCGTCTGCGAATCAAGGACATTGATTATGATATGAAGACAATAAATGTTCGCTCCGGCAAGGGCGCTAAAGACCGCATAACGACATTCCCATCGTCAATAACACAATTCATACAAGGCCATCTGTCTAAAGTGAAAGCTATCCATGAAGATGACCTGGCTCTTGGACATGGGAAAGTCTATTTGCCAAACGCCTTAGCCCGCAAATACAAGTCTGCCATGCGGGAATGGGGGTGGCAGTATGTTTTTCCCGCCAACAATCTCTCGACTGATCCCCGCAGCGGTGTGATACGCCGACACCATGTAGATCCGAGCGTGATTAACAAGGCCATTAAGTCCGCTGTTCGTAAGGTAGGATTAACCAAGCGCATTAGCTCTCATACCTTTCGACACAGCTTTGCGACTCACCTGTTGCAACGCGGCACGGATATCAGGACTATTCAGGCCTTGTTGGGGCATTCAGATATTTCCACAACGATGATATATACTCACGTCCTTCAGCAGGGAGGGCAGGGTTTTCTTAGCCCACTTGATGATTTAGAGCTTTAAATAAAAGGAGGAACTCCATATAAGTAAAAAGGGATATTGGTTCCAAGACGATTAAAACATATTTTTCAAGATAAGAGGTGATGGACTCGTAAAAAGTCGTCACTCCGGTGAAAACCGGAGTCAAGATGGTCTGCAACTGCTTGAAAAGACTGGATTCCGGCTTTCGCCGGAATGACGGAAAACGGTATTTTGGGACTTTTTTACGAGACCGTCAAGAGGTGGATGAAATACTCGTTCGTTTGGAGGAAACAAAGTGGACGATGCCAGGTCTTTGATGTGGGACATAATTAAAGAGCTTGGCAGATAGCATTTAGGGGAGGAAATAGCATCAAACACATTTTTTAATAGGCATAAATTAGTTGATTTAGGTAAGTTTTCAATAAGTCGGGGTAGATTATATTTTGTGACTGGTACTCTAATTACTGGATTGCGGCTTTCGCCGGAATGACGGAAACTTATACTCGATCGTAATTACCACGGAGGCGGGAATCCAGAGTTATTACCCGGACTTATTGATTTACTGATTTAGGACCTAAAAAATAAATTTGCGTTCAAAAAGCGCACAAATTTTAATTGTTAACATTCCAATCAAAAAGTGAAGTGACTTCAATAAATCGTCAATCTTCAATGTGGTTTTCCCATTCCTGTGCCAGGTTCAGCTCTAAATCGCACTGGAAGCATCTCTTTGCCTCTTCTATCGCCTGTTCATCGGTAAACCCGAGTTCAACCTCGGGAAATCCATTGTACCGCTCTGAAACAGGCAGGGAAGGCATTTCCGCCCTTTTTTTGTCGGCAAATCCATCTGGTCTTTTACCGTCATAAGCATTGGATTCAGGCCTTTCTACAAGGATTTCATCTATGAGGCCATCACCGCCTAAAAACCGATCAATAGATTCTGCCGCCCTTCTTCCGGCTGCAATAGCATCTATTATAGTGCCGGGGGCCTTGGCTGCATCTCCGCCGGCAAAGACGCCGGATATACCCGTTTCACATGTTTCATAATCGATCTTTATAAGTCCGTTTTCTATTGTTATGGGGCTTGTATCATCAATAAAGGAAAAGTCCGTGGCCTGGCCTATGGCCAGTATGACCTGGTCTGCCTGAACTGTCTCTGTTATGGTTGCAAAGCTTGGGCAGAAATTTC
>Ga0307990_1004477_pt1 | contig 10282 bp, 4 predicted proteins | sample EllFjometagen129_FD_203168 | JGI IMG/M metagenome (GOLD analysis project Ga0307990, IMG submission 203168) | Marine microbial communities from Ellis Fjord, Antarctic Ocean - #129 | ecosystem: Environmental > Aquatic > Marine > Unclassified | place: Southern Ocean | collected 2014-10-08
ATCTTTCCTTCAAAGCACCTATACTCCGTCCCCGTGGGATGCATGAGTATTCAATCTCCCATTTGGCTAAATCAGTCTTTGCAGGATCAAAGACATGAAGATTTCTTTCTCTGAACCACTTAACAACAAATAAGGGCTAAATAAAGGCCGCTTACCGCAAATCGGTCTTGCTCAGTTTGTGATCAAAGGTCTTTCTCTCAAGGTGATGTCGCAATACTACCCCCTATTTCTCACCGTGCCAAGTCGAAAAACCATGGTTTACCAGGGAATTCTAGTGATTTCGTGACGAGAAACTTGATGAAATAAGACAAAGAGATGACTTGATAAGAAAAGCAGCTACGCTGAGGTGTGGTCGCTTCGCTTTAATTGTTCGTTATTGGTTGTTCGTTGTTCGTGATTCGATACCTTTGGGTCCATGTGAAGGCTTTTAACCTTCCGCTTTCAGCCGGGACACCTCGCGAGACGCTTCGAAGTGTGAAGGTTGAAGTAATGAGCCGCTGTCCGGACTAGATAAATCAAACGCCTTGCAACCAACTAACAACCAGAAACCAACAACCAAGATCCCTGAATAAATCGTCCCATCCCCAGATCTTTTGCGAGGGTTGGATTGTTCGGTTGTTGTTCACGGTCGAGACCGTGCCAACAAATCAAAAATTAAAAATCCGCAATCAAAAATGCGCACACTCCGTCCCCGTGGGATGCATGAGTATTCAATCTCCCATTTGGCACAATCAGTCTTTGCAGGTTCAGATACACGAAGATTTCTTCTCTGGACCACTTTTCATTACAAATAAGGGCTAAATAAAGGCGGCTTACCGCAATTCGGTCTTGCTCAGTTTGTGATCAAAGGTCTTTCTCTCAAGATGATATCGCAATACTACCCCCTATATCTCACTGTGACAAGTGGGAAAACCATGGTTTACCAGGGAATTCTAGTGGTTTCGTGACGAGAAACTTGATGAAATAAGACAAAGAGATGACTTGATAAGGAGATGTGAGGGTAAGCTGAGGTGTGGTCGCTTCGCTTTAGTTGTTGGTTGACAGCCCGGTTTGACGGTAAGACGGTGGTCGCTTCGCTTTAGTTGTTAGTTGTTAGTTGTTAGTTGTTGGCTGCGCTGAGGGATGAGACCTGAAACCTGATACCTGAAGACATAACCATCGAATTCACCAGGCGCCTGGCAGGCCTTAGGCCAGAAGGAAAGAAGATAGGAAGATCAGATGGTTTGCGTGGTTATTTTTCTGACAGTCGGAGTCCCACGCATGTGGGCAAGCAGGGCTGAACGAAGAAGACGCCTCGGCTTCGTGAGTACAGCCCTGCGCAGCACACGTTAGGTCCGGCACGGACCGCCCCGCCGCCAGGCGGGTTCAGCTTGAGACGGACATTCGCGAGGGCAGGATTATTCGATTTCAGCGTCAGCCTCCATGTATCTCCCTGCTCTCCATGGTAAAACAATAAATCAAGTTCGTTGGAACAACGAATATCTGTGTTCATCTGTGAAATCTGTGGCAAAAAAAATTGTAGCTCTCAGCTTTCTTTGAACCACTTCGTGGGCCAGTTGAATAGATGCCTCAATCCTTCGGCATGACAGGTCACATTGTTTGGTTGGGATTGGTTAATTCGCATAATTCGTTAAATTTGCGGTTACAGGTAGTTTTTCGTTATTAGTTTTTCGTTGTTAGTTTTAAATCCGTGACATCCGCGAAATCTGTGGCAAGAAATAGGTTGTTTGTTGCTCGTTTCTGGTTGTTAGTTTGTGGAGCCACTGCGTGGGCTGATTTGATAGATCTCTCGGTGCCTCGAGATGACAGGTCACTTTATCACATTGTTTGGCTGGGATTGGTTAATTCGCATAATTCGCTTAATTCGTGGTTACAAGCAGTTATTCGGTTTTCGTGATTGTTGCTGATTTCTTTGTGTTCTTTTCGGTGACATCCCAAATTGAATATCCCATGGGGGAGTGTGCGTGTATGGTGTAACGCGTGAAGGGCGAAAGCGCTCACGCCATTGCCACTGCTTTCTTACTTCAGACTTCCGGCCTCCGGTTGTGGGTTGCTTTTAACGCGTTCGGGCGATATAAGATATTAATTGAAGTTTTGCAAACTTCAATTTTTCAGTTTTCAGTAGGTAGTTTACAGCATAAAAAACGCGTTTTACTAAAAACTGAAAACGAAAAACTGTATACCACAGGGCTTTTTGCAAAAGTCCTGATATCAAGCTGGAAATCGTATCGTGGAACTAAGTGAAATGAAAGACACCAGAATGAACACACATAGAGTAAATACTTTAATTGGGATTGTGCTTGCCTGCCTGCTTTTTATGCTTTCAAGCTGTACCGTAGTGCCTGAGCCGGTAATGTCTGAGACGGTTTCGCTAATACCCCAGCCTCAGCAACTGGTTCAAAAGCCAGGGCGGTTTTGCGCTGGACCAAAGACCAAGATCCTCTGCACAGATGACACGCTTCTGCACACGGCACAGCTGCTGGCAAAATATCTTCACGTTCCAGAAAAAAACGTCACGAGTGATTCTAAAGGGCGTGCTGACTTGATTTTGGAAATAAATAAGACAGAGGACAAGGGCCTGGGCCAGGAAGGGTACGAGCTTTCCATTACTAACAAAAAGATACAAATCAGCGCCAACACAAGTGCCGGTATCTTCTACGCTGTGCAGACCGTGCGTCAGTTGCTGCCTGCCAGCAGTGAAACGGACGGAAGTTCCGAACCAAGCTATGCATTGCCTTGTGTCCAGATCCGGGACGTGCCCAGATATAGCTGGCGAGGATTTATGCTGGACGAGTCACGGCATTTTTTCGGCAAAGCCCAGGTCAAGAAAACACTGGATATCATGGCGTTTTATAAATTGAATCGGTTCCACTGGCATTTAACGGATACACCGGGGTGGAGGCTGGAGATCAAAACCTATCCGAAACTGACCAGTCTTGGCAGTCAAGGAGACTGGACCAGCCCAGACAACAAAGGTGGTTTTTATTCTCAAAATGAGATCAAGGAGGTTTTGGCGTATGCCGGCCAACGTCACATTGTGGTGGTTCCGGAAATTGACATGCCCGGCCACGCCACGGCTGCCAACCGCGCGTATCCCGAGTATTCAGGCGGAGGCACTGAAAAGCATCCTGATTTCACTTTCAATCCCGGCAAGGAGGCAACCTATGATTACTTGACAGATATTCTTAGAGAAACCGCTGACCTCTTCCCAAGTCCGTGGATTCATTTTGGCGGTGACGAAGTCAGCTTTGCCATCAAGACCTGGAAAGACGACAGGCATGTCCAGGCCTTGATGAAACAAGAATCGTTGGAGACTCTGCATGAGGTTGAAACCTATTTTAACCGCAGAATGGCGAAGGTTATCGAAAACTTGGGACGAACCACCCTGGGTTGGGATGAAGTTGTGGATGCAGGGCTCAAACCAGAGAACACATTGGTCATGTGGTGGCGTCACAACAAGCCAGAACAGCTCACCAAGGCCATTGAACAGGGGTTTGACATTGTCCTGTGCCCACGCATACCGTGTTATTTTGACTTTATTCAGCATGAGACGCACAAATATGGCAGGACCTGGAAGGGATTTTGCGATCTCAAAGGTGTTTACGACTATCCGGAGAAGCCTGAATCCTTACGTCCCCAAAGCCAGTCGCAGATCCTGGGCATTCAGGCCAACCTCTGGACCGAACGTGTGCACAATGTAGAACGTTTTGACTATATGACCTATCCAAGGTTGTCCGCCCTGGCAGAGGCGGCCTGGACCCGCGTTGAAAACAAGTCGTATGAGAGTTATACTACGCGCCTGAAGAGTCACCTGCAGCGGTACGATGTCTGGCAGATTGGCTATTTCAATCCATTTGCACCCGCATCAACGCCGGAACCCATATGGCCCGAACAAAAGAAGATACAGTAAGGCCGTGTACATCCAATAAACTTCTCAGTTGTTATATTGGATTCCAGGTAAGATGAGACAAGAACACATTCTACCTTAATAGATTCATGGCATGGTCCGACGGTTTAACGCCCCGCTTGAACTTTTTGAAGCCAAAGGGCAATGGATTGAAATTCCCCACGAGGTCGACTTTGGTTCTTGCTGGAATCTGATCTTCCAATCCCACGCACCAGTACACAGCATTCACGAGCATACGACGAAACCCTTCACTTTCCAAATCCGTGGCCGCACCCATGGTCGTCATAAAAATCCGACCGACGCGATTCTTGCTGCCGTGATAGGTTCGTGTCCAAGCCATCGGCATCATGGGATCATTCTTCGCCCCGTCCACAGGGTCATCATTGGGGTTCATCCCCTTCAGCACCTGCCCCAATGCCAACACCCGGTTTTCTTCTGAAAAGGGCATGGCCACTGAATACACATCCGTAGGACCCCAAATATTATCGCATGCGCGCACGATTGGGTGGCCCTTGGCCTCAGGTACAATCACCCCGCGCGTACTCTCTCGCCCATGCTGGCCATGATGGCTCTTCCAGGTTTGCCCGAGAATATGTTGACCAAAACCGCCCTTCCAGATGTCGCCAGTACAACTAAAACGCGCATAGGTCTTGCTGGTGAGTCGAAAGGCCACGACTGCCGCGCGCATGCCAATGACCGGCTTACCTGCATCGATAAATTCTGCCACATATTTCATCTGCTCGTCAGGGAGATCGCGAAAACGCGTGGCGATAATCATCAAGTCAGCCGTTCTAAGGGCCTGCAATCCTGGAATGTTCTTGGTGTTGTCCGGATCAATCGTACCGTCTTGTGGATTGATCGCAAACAGCACCGTACATTTGAATCCGTGATGTTTGGTGAGGATTTTTCCCAACTGGGGCAATCCCTCTTCGGAACGGTATTCTTCATCCCCAGAAACAAGGACGACATGTTTACCCGTCCCAGGCCCGTCAGATCCTTCATAAACCACCCACGGTATCTCTGCATGAACAAGGCTAATGCCCCCTATCAACCCCACGATTAAACTAAACAACCATCTATTCACGGTCTATCCTCCCAAATTCACGTGCTTAACCCAACGCATTCTTTGGATCAGTGCAAATAATGCGTATTTCCCTGCTCAAAGGGACCTTGAACCATTATCTTTCATCTATAAAGCCAAGCCTGTCAAGTCAAAATTCTGGCTTGACTGATTCAATGCTCTGCTGCCGAGCGTGGGAACTGGACACAGACCCTCTAATAAGGTCACCTGTGATCCATCTTGACAGAGACGAAAGCTTCTTGGTAACATAGGTAGTTAAATTCCAATGCCACGGAATTCACCCGCTGGCAACGGCACTATTCATGTGGAGATAGCTATGAAATTCAGTTCGCTTAGACCTTTACCTATGTTGCTCGCTGGCACATTGACCTGCTTTTTTCTTTTCTTGGTACAGGTCGAGGGCAGGCCAACAGAAAGCCAAGCGCCTGCTGAGCAGAGCGATTCGGGGCATCGGGATTCTACTTCCCCCAGAAAATTGAGCCCCGCAGACTATGGTCAGTGGGAATCCCTGGGTAGAGGAACACGTTTGGCCAATGATGGACGATGGCTGGCTTGCCCCATTCGCCGAGTCAATGGGAAAAATGAAATTCGTTTGCACATGTTGGCTACGGATGCCCAGGAAGTTTTTGAGAATGCCTCTAATCCTGCTTTTTCGGCGGATTCTCAGTGGCTCGCCTTCTCTATTGGCCGGTCTCCTGATGAACGGGAAAAACTGGAAAAGGAAAAGAAGCCCATTCAATATAAGCTGGGGCTGCACAGTTTGGTGGATGGCAACACTGTGGAATTTGAGAAGATTCAGTCTTTTTCTTTCAGTGAAGATGGAAAATTCCTGGTCATGCAGTTGTATCCTCTGAAGGGACGAAAAAGTAAGGGAAAAGACATCATGGTTCGAGATCTTAACAAGGGTCTCAATACTGGTTTTGGAAATATCGCCTCTGCTAGATGGAACGATGAAGTGAGCCTCCTGGCGATGGTCGTTGACGCCGAAGATCAAGCTGGCAATGGCGTTCAACTCTATGACCCTCAAAAGAGAAAGCTCGTGACCCTGGATTCAGATCAGGCCGACTATAAATCAGTCACCTGGAGAAAGGATGCCGACGATCTAGCAGTCTTCAAGGAAACGCAATATGAGGAGGACGAGGATACGACGCGCCAGGTTTTGACCTGGCGTCGATTGAATCACAAGAAGTCCTCGCGGAAGGTGTTTGATCACCTGGCTCGCGACGGCTTTCCCCCGGAATTCCGCGTGGTGGATTTTGAGGGTTTGAAATGGTCCGATGATGGCAAGCGCGTCTTCTTCGGCATCCAGGCATGGAAAGTCAAACCCAAGAAGCTAAACGAAAAAGAAGCCGAGGAAGACCCCGAGCCAGAATCCCAAGAGGCAGAAGAGCCCGAGCCCGAAGTCGACGGTTCAACAGAGGAAGCTCCACCGGAAAAGTCCACGGCGGAGACTGAGTCGGACCCTGAGAGTGACTCCGAGGCCGAGCCGGGTTCAAACTCCTCGCGGGATAAGGAAACGGAGAGCATTGCAGAAGAAGACTCAGGAGACGAGGCTGAGGCCAAGCATGAGAAGAAGAACGCCAAGAAAAAGGATAAGCCAAAATCTTTAAGAGAGAGCTTGAAGGATCCGGCCGGTGTTGAAGTCTGGCATGCGAAGGACATCGAAATCATCCCGCTTCAAAAGAAGACGGAAAGCCGAGATCGCAAAAAGAACTTTCTGGCTGCCTGGATTATTCCCGAAAACCGTTTTGTGCAGCTGGGGAATGAAGTCACGGAAGAAGTGGCTCTACTCGAAGCGCAGAAATTGGCGCTGGGCACGGACAATACGCCCTATGAGACTGAAAAACGCTTTGGTCCCACGCTCGTTGATGGGTATATCATCAACACCGTTTCCGGCAAGAGATGGAAGGCGTTTGAAAAGACAAAATACCATTTCAGTTCCAGTCCGGGTGGTCGTTACATCCCTTACCTTCTGGCGAATCATTTCTGGCTCTATGATACAAAACTCAAAGAGGCCGCCAATATAACTGAAGACGTCGACACGTCATTCATCAATAAGGAGCGAAATACCCTGACCGACCAGTCCGCGCCGTATGGCATTGGCGGTTGGTCTAAAGATGGAAAACAGTTTTTTCTGTACGATCGTTTCGATATTTGGCGTTTTGCGACAGATGGATCCAAGGTGGAATGCCTGACCCAAGGCGCCACAGATGAAATCCGATATCGCCGGGTAATCTTTGATCCTGATGAAGACAGGTTCATTGATCTTGGCAAACCCTTGTATTTGTCTATGTATGGTGAAAAAACGAAAAAAAGCGGATATGCCAAAATGGAATGGGGAGAATTGCCAGAGAACCTAGTGTGGAAGGATAAAAACATCGGTTCCCTGGTCAAGGCGAAAGAAGCCGATGTGTATGCGTATCAGGAAGGGGACTTTGATGATTCGCCGGACGCCTTTGTAGGAAATCTTGATCACCGGAAGATGAGACAGGTTTCCAAGACCAACCCGTTCCAATCCGAATTCTTCTGGGGCCACTCCGAGTTGGTGGACTATACCAATGACCATGGAAAGGCGCTTCAAGGCGCCTTGTTCTACCCGGCCAACTATCAACCGGGGAAACAGTATCCCATGATTGTCTATATCTATGAAACCCGCTCCCAAACCGTTCATTCTTATTATACGCCCTCAGAACGGAGTCCCTACAATACTGCGGTTTTCTCGGCGGAGGGCTATTTCGTCTTTCAACCGGATATTGTTTACCGGGCACAAAACCCAGGTCTTTCTGCCAAAGAATGTGTCATTCCCGCGGTTAAACGCGTTTTGCAGACTGGCATGGTGGATCCGAAGCGCATTGGCTTGGTGGGGCATTCCTGGGGCGGCTACCAAACCGCCTTCTTGTCGACACAAACGGATCTCTTTGCCGCTTTGGTGGCTGGCGCCCCTCTGACGAACATGATGAGTATGTCCATGAGCATCTACTGGAATAGTGGGCAGACCGATGCCTGGATCTTTCACGAAAGCCAGGGCAGGATGGACCGGCCGTTTTGGAAGGATGTGGATACCTACATGGCCAACTCCGCCATTTTCAACATTGAAAACTTGAACAAGCCTCTTCTGGTGGCCTTTGGGGATGAAGACGGTGCCGTGGATTGGCAGCAGGGGATTGAAATGTACAATGCCGCCCGGCTGGCTCAAAAACCAATGGTCATGCTGGTTTACCCGGGAGAGAACCATGGACTGGCCAAGAAGCCGAACCAGGTCGATTACCACTATCGGATTCTGGAATGGTTTGGCCATTACCTCAAGGGAGAAGAGGCGCCCCCATGGATTTTGGAGGGGCAGACCTACCTGGATCGCCAAAAGGAGGTCAAAGCCTTTAAGAAGAAAAAAAAGCCTGCAGAAGATAAACAGAAATAGAATGAATGCCTACCCGAAGGGATGCATCTTTTGCAGAGGGCGCAACCCGATTCGTGTTCAGATTCCGGTTACCGACCCCTTCAGAACCAATGCACCCCGAATCTGAATCTGCGACCGGATTTTAACCAGTTTTCCCATTGATTTGCCTTTCTATGCAGGAGTATAATCACACTCAAGATCAAATCATCAAAACGCCTGTCAGTTAAAGAGGAAGAAACTATGAATCTCGAAAAACTGGTCAAGGACATTCAGAGCAACGATCCGGAGACACGCACAGCGGCCTGGCAGCAGGCTGGCCCCATTGGCGCACCCGCTGTCAAACCTCTGGCAAGACTTTACGTCGACAAGGACATGGAGGTCAGGCGTGCGGCCAAACGGGGGCTGGAGAAAATCGTACGCACAGTGGGTATGCCTGGCGTTCAACAGGCCAAATCGGCTGTCATCCGAGCATTGCTCGGTCTGCTCAGTAACAGTCAACCGATCGCCCTTTGCCGGGATATACTTTGGCTGCTCTCGGAGATCGCTGGTACCGAATCAGTCGAAGCGATCGCAGCATTGCTGAAGCATGAGACCCTGCGTGAAGATGCATGCAGGGTGCTGGAACGCATCCCGGGGAAGACATCACTCGCTGCGATCCGCCATGCCTTGAGGACTGTACCCGAGGATTTCCGACTCAATGTCGCCCAGTCCCTGCGTGCTCGCGGTGAGGCCGTGGACGCAAAAAAATACCCGTGCCAAAAACTCGTTCCCACGAAATGATCCCGCAAAGAACGGAGATGCCCGATGAACTCGAACCCTATGATCAAACGCCGTGATTTCCTGGCAGGCGCAACCGCCACATTTGCCATGCCTTACATCATCCCTTCGAGAGTCCTGGCCTCAGCCGGTCGACCCGGTGCCAATGAACGGATCACACTCGGTTTTATCGGTGTCGGCGGCATGGGCGGCGGACACCTCGGCCGGGGATTGAAGTTTCGAGAACTGGGACAAACCGAAGTCTTGGCCGTCAGTGACGTTGATTCCAACCGATTGGGTAGCGCGGTAAAGAAATGTGCGGATGCCGGCGCCCAGGTAAAAGCGTATGCAGACTACCGGCGTCTGCTGCTGCGTCAGGACATCGACGCCGTGGTCATCGCCACCCCCGATCACTGGCATGCCGTTCAGACGGTTCATGCCTGCGAAACCGGCAAACACGTGTATGTGGAAAAGCCGTCTTCCGTGACCGTACGTGAAGGTCAGGCCATGGTGGACGCAGCACGCAAACACGGATGCAAAGTCCAGGTGGGTGCCCAGGGACGCAGCGGCAAACCCGCATACTACACGTGCCGCGCCATTCGCAATGGACTCATTGGCCGGGTCACCAAGGTCGACTGCTGGCACTATGAAACACCCTATGACAAGAATCCGGTGGCCGACTGTGCCCCGCCGCCCCAACTCGACTGGGACATGTGGCTTGGGCCGCTACGATGGCGCCCCTACAATCCGCGATACTGCCCCGGCACATTCCGCTGGCTCATGGAGTCTGGCGGCGGCCAAATCCGGGATCGCGGTGCCCATCAGTTTAGCGCCATCCTCTGGTGCCTGAACGCCGATCAACAGACATCGTTCACGGTCGAGGCCACCGGCACACCGCCCCCCATGGGACTCTGGGACTGCCCGCCAAAGATCGACATCACCTACAGTTTCAAGGACCCGGACTGGACGCTCATCTGGAGCCAACCCGGTCGTAAGACCGGCAAAACGGAATTTGGACAGATGTTCTACGGCGACGAAGGCAAGCTGCTGCTGGAATGGGAAGGCGCACGCAAGTGGGCCGAACCCGAGGCGATCGCGTTTGAACCGGGGGCCAGCGGTTTCGATCCCTACACACCAGGGC